>Ga0209518_1003204_pt1 | contig 14257 bp, 12 predicted proteins | sample RifGroB1_FD_183993 | JGI IMG/M metagenome (GOLD analysis project Ga0209518, IMG submission 183993) | Groundwater microbial communities from Rifle, Colorado, USA - Groundwater B1 (SPAdes) (version 2) | ecosystem: Environmental > Aquatic > Deep subsurface > Groundwater | place: Rifle, Colorado... | reverse complement strand
AGCCTGATTAGAGCTTCTTGCTTTACATAGTAAGCGGTTTTTGCATACAAGCTTTGTTCGTCATTTATTCCCCAAATTAAAGCTAAATCTTTATTAGACAGGATCGTTTTCGGGGATTGGTATAATTTTGCCATTAAACTGTCCATAGTGATGTTATACGATGGAACTGATAATTATTCGTAGCTCCATTGTATATTGTTGATAAAATGAAGTCAATCTTGCCGAAAATATTTCCTCGTTTCCAATTTACATCTTCGGATTTTTTAAGATCGGATATAAATTTTTGATTAAATTTAAGAATATTTTTGCAATCTGGATTTGAGAATAGGGAGATCGTCAATTATGGTATTCCATACCACATCCAAATCCACTTCAAAATAATCATGAACAGCTTTGTCTCTGAACCCGGCAATGTCTTTCCATGGCAGATCTATTGAACCTTTGATTCCAGCAGAAATCTTTTTTGAAATTTCTCCGACAAGCATAAGTTGCATAATTACAGCACTTTGCGTTTTTTCATCGGCGCCGAAACTAGCGCGATCTATGTTTGCGGTAAATAATTCTATTTTTCGGACAGCGTCTAGCATCTGCTGGATATATACTTTATCATCCTTCATATATTGTTTTTAAATCCGGTTGTATAAACGGTCGGACAAATTTATTTATGCTGTTTTCAGTAACTAAATCAACTTTTCTTCCTAATTTGTCTTCTATCTTTCTTATTAAATTCATATAAGCAAACATGCCCATCGGTTTTCCTAAAGAAACCATGATATCAACATCGCTTTTTGGACTGTCTTCTCCACGCGAAACAGAACCGAAAACGGCGGCATATTTAACATCATATTCTTTGAGAATAGGCGATATCTTATTTTGTATTTCCAATACATTCATAAAAACATTTTACCATTGATTTTTCCGCTAGACAATAATTAATTTCATCTTTTACATCTTCGGATTTTTTAATATCGGATATAAATCCTTATCTATTTTTCGGTCAAAGCAAACGAGACCTTTTTCGTGTTGCCAGTTTTCATTAAGATAATTGTCTCCTAAAAATACAGGCATCGGCCTTGTCATATATTTTGAGTCAGTCAAAGCATCGCTGGCCAAACTGAAATTGGCGCAAAGTTTGAAACTTAAATCCGAAACTTTTATATAAACATAGACACCCGGATTATAACCAACAAAAGAAGCGGGGTTAGGATCACGAGGTAAAATAAAACCGGAAATCTGGTCTTCTAATTCAGGTAAACCGTTCGGCAACACTCCCTTTCTCTGATAGAAATTCACGATTTGATACTGGATATTCTGCAAATCATTCACTCGTCTTTCGTCAAACCTTTTCATTCTCAAAGTAAAAGGCGAACCCATTATGAAAAACCCGCCGACAATTGAAGCCAAAATTGCGAAAGACACCGTCCAAGCCAGCAATTTAATCTTGCCAGATTTTTGCCCGACATCCCTTTTTAAATCATAAAGATAATAAGCGAAAACCGTTCCGGCGACAACAAGCGCCGCCAGAATCTTAAAGGCGAACCGCGCCGTTATTTCTCCGCCAAGGAAAGTGTTGATGAGCATTATCAAATCGGTGATGATGGCCACACCCGCGACAAAAAGCGTCAAGTAAGTGAGCCATTTTCTTATACCCAGATTTTTCTTCAAAAAATTGGCAACTAAGTCTTTGTTTATAAACCACGACAGAAAAATATAAATGGGAAAAATAATTACAAGCGAAGCGATGGACCAGCGCATTCCGGATGAAAAATTGTCATAGCTGAAACTCAATGCGTCTGGAAACGAAGCGTTGATTATTTCAAACAACAAATTGATAAGGCTCACCGCGCTCCCGTAAAGCGCCGCCATCGCCCCGATAAAGACAAAAAAGTCCTTCGGCGCCGTCTTGATTTTAGTTTCAATATTTTCCATAGATATATTTTAGAAAATTAGATTGATAATACTTATACTACAATAGCATAAAATGCTGATCTAAAAAAAAATAACCCCATTCCGACGGATCGGAACAGGGCTAAGGGCTAAGGTCAAAGGGACTGAAGTCCGAGAGTCTTAGTGTTGAGAACTGACTTGCTTGCCCGCCATCGCTACGCTCAGGCGTTGCAGGCGGGCGACACGGCAAACGCGAACCCGAGGCCACGAAACCACCTGTAGTCAGGCCTGTAGTCGCACGCGCTGAGCCAGCGACCATCGTCGTAACGGTCCGCGCTCAGCAAGTAAGGATCGCCGTCGGAGTCGTTGATGGGTTCGTGCATGGCAACGATGTACCACAGCCCCATCGCTTCGATATCCTTGTCCGTGAACTTCTCACGAATGAGGCAGGCCAGTTCGGCGTTCGGCTTCTCAAGCTTGCGCTTGTCGGCCTCGGCGCGAATCTTCTTCGTGCTCCGGTCGTTGTCCTCGAAGAGCATGCCCTTTAGAACGGCGATTTCGGTCGTCACGCCATTGGTCGGCTTGAAGTCCGGCGAGCGGAGCACCTGCTTGGCGTAGTCTCCGACGCGGAAATCGTTGCCGTCCAGACGCTTGATCCAGTCTTCGCCGGTCGTGCCGTCGGAGGTGACGCTGAAGTAGATGACGCCGTCTTCCTTGCGCCACGAACGGGAGGGTGTGGAAACCAAGATTTCGTCGCGGAGAAAACGGAGCGCCATGTCGTGACCACCGAGCTTCTTGACGATGGCGTTTAGTTGGTCGGCGGTGAGTCCGGCGGATGCGAATTCTGTGCTCATGATTTTATCTCCTTTCTTTGCGCTTATTTGCGCATTTTCGTTTTTCTCTAATCCGAGTAGGAACTATGAGCCATAGTGGTCATAGCCAGAAAACGCCTAACATTAAGCGCCTTTTGGCTATGACCACTTGCAAGTTTTTATCAAAGAACTGAAAAAAGTGTATACTAGTTATAGTGTTTTGTCAAGGGTTTTCGGCGGGATTACATGCAACTTCTTATATCTTAAACTCTATCACATCACCATCTTGGACGATATATTCTTTCCCTTCCGTCCGCACCAGGCCTTTTTCCCGGGCTTTGGCGTAGGAGCCGGCAGAAAGCAGATCCTGCCAATTTATCACCTCGGCGCGGATAAATTTTTCTTTGAAGTCGGTATGAATGGCCGCGCCGGCCTCCGGCGCGGTGGAGTTTTGTTTTATGGTCCACGCTCTTGTCTCATCTTCGCCGGTGGTGAAATAATTCATCAAACTGAGCAGTTTATACGATTCAATAATCAACTTGTCCATATTGCTTCGCAGTCCCAGTTCTTTTTTGTCCGCCTCGCTCATTTCCATCAAATCCTCTTCCGTCTTAATGTCCAAAACGACATGATTTTTCTTTTTTAATTCTTCAAAAGCGGCGGTAAAATGATTTTTGGAGGAATCCCCCGTTATGTCCGAGACGGAAAAAATCGTTTTGCCGCCGCTTTCGTCGTCCGAAACATTATAAATATATAAAATCGGCTTGAGCGTTAGCAAGTGGAGTTCTTTCAGATTTTCCGCCTCGTCTTTTTCCAGCAAACAATCTTTCACCAGTTTGCCTTGCTCAAGTCCGGATTTTACTTTTTTGACTGTCTCAAGTTTTTTAATAATTTCTTTGCCGCCGGATTTAGCTTCTTTTTCCAGCGCGCCGACTCTCTTGCCGACAGTTTCCAAGTCGGCCAAAATCAACTCCGCCTCAACCACCCCCACATCGCCCGAAGGGTCTATTTTATTATGAACATGAATTATTTTGTCGTTGCTAAAAACCCGCACCACTTCGGCGATAGCGTCCACTTCCCGGATGTTGGCCAAGAATTTATTTCCCAATCCCTCGCCCTCGGAAGCGCCTTTCACCAGACCGGCGATATCCACGAATTCAATCACCGCCGGCGCGGATTTTTTGGACTTGGAAAATTCGGCCAGTTTGCCCACCCTTTCATCCGGCACTTCCACCACGCCCACGCTCGGGTCAATAGTGCAGAAAGGATAATTGGCGATATCCACCTGCTTTTTGGTCAAAACTTTAAAAAGCGTGGACTTCCCCACATTCGGCAAACCGACAATTCCGATAGATAGTGATGAACTTGACATATGTACCGCTCGTCGACACCGGACTTCGACGAGCGTTTAGCTTCACGGTTTTAAACAGCGGCGAAATCGGACATATGCACTTTCTTGCCACCGATATTTATATCGCTAAAATTCTTTTTGCCGATTTTTCTCGCGGCGCCGATGATTTCAATATAAAGAAGATTTCCTTTGTTATCTAGATCAACAAAAATTTCCGGAGCAATTTCAGTAGTGCGACTGACTTTACCGGATTTTAAAACAATATTTAGAGCGTCAATTTTTGAACAGATTTCTTTGTTTAATTTTAATTTCTGCATGGTCGCTGAAAATAATTTGCATGCGATATAATTCTTATATATTACCCAGAATTATTTGTAGTGTCAATTGAGCTGGCGGTTGACGAACTCGTTTCCGATGAACTTGATGATGACGAACTTTCCGCCGCTACCGATGACTCGCTTGAGGAGCTTGAGCTCGCAACGTTTGATTCCGATGAACTACTGGAAGATGGTGGTTCTGATGATCCTGCGGAAGAAGTTTCAGATGATGATTCAGAAGACGAACTCGCCTCACTGGAACTTGAGCTTGAAGTGTCGCTTGAAGAAGAGGAGGAACTTTCCGCGCTTGATGAGCTTGCCTCTGAACTGGATGATGAGCTTTCGCTTGAAATTGAAGACGATTCGGATGATGAACTTAAACTTGTTTCCCCGCAAGTTCCTTTTGTTTTTTCCCATTCGCCGTTTCTTATTTTCACGCAATAATCTTCTCCAGTGCTTGCATCCTTCATTTCAAAGTGTTCAAAAACACCTTTCTTCGCCCCTAATTTATCTTGTCCGAACATTATGCCCATAGCAGAAAACTTGCTCAAGATCCACGAAAATAAACTGTCCGTTGTTTGTCCGCTTGAAGCCGCGGCGCTCGCCTGCAAATCGCTCACTTTCAAATTCAATTCCTGTATCGCCTTTACCATCACGCTCATTATCGCCCTGTCGTCTATGCCTGTAATCTCTCCTTTTTCATTATGCGTTGCAAGCCTGTCATCTATCAACGCCGTGTCTTCCGCCATAAAACCGTATCTCGTCCTGCCGTCGCCTTGATTATAAATAAAGGACGAGGGTTGCAGTTGATTGACTAAAGAAATTCCACTTAAATCAAGATTGGCGATATTATGCTTTGTCGCTCTGGTTGATGAAAGACAAGCGTCGGAGGCGGAGTTGTAGACCACTTGCTTGTTGCTGTCCAAACAAAGCGAACCGGCTCCTGTCGCGCCTGTCAGTCCATCAAACCCCACCGTCCCCGTCACGCTTAATGTCCTCCAAGGCGTCGTCGTCCCAATGCCGACGTTGCCAGATGTTGTTATTACCATTTTCTCAGAACCTAAAATACTGAAAGTTAGAGTGTTTGCGCTAGTTCCCAAAATAGAGGCTCGTTGTGTAGAACCATCATTATTCCCCCACGACAGTATCCCTGTATCTTGTGTAAGTGAAAGTGGCGTCACTGGTGCAGTTTGCCCGATGCCGACGTTGCCAGAGTGGTCTATGGTCATCGCGGTATTAGTAGTTTCCCCGCCTCTTGTGCTGAAAACGAGCCTTGAAGTTCCCACAGCAACAGCGGGATTTGTCCATTTTGACTCAATCATTGACATCCAATACTGATTTCCATCGTCTCTTTTTCCGTCAAATTCAATTCTGCCAGTAATATCATCTATGGCGGGAGATGCGCTGTTTTGATACAGAACAATTCCTGCTCCATCACTTCCTGCCGCCGTAGATTCTATTTTAACCTGCCCAAAGCCTCCAGCCGTTACAACATCCAACTGCGCCCCCGGCGCCGCCGTCCCGATGCCGACGTTGCCTTCTATTATCATTCCATTACTTGGCGCCGCTGTCGTGTCGTAGCTTGCCCCTATTGTCGCTCCTCCTGACACTGACAGCTTTGACCCCGGCGCTACTTCCCCAATGCCGAGGTTGCCGCCGTAATCTATTGTCATAATGCTCGTAGCATCGCTCATAGTCCCATTCGCGCTCTTTTGAAAATTAAGATCCCCCGTATTATCTGTGAACGCAAGTCTCATCCAGTTTCTGTTATTGGAACCCCAATCCATGTTAAATGTCGTGGCAGATCCTCCGCCGTCTAATATCAACGATCCTGCGTTCTTAACGATATGAACAAGACCGCTCGGCGTCGTCGTCCCGATGCCGACATTGCCGCTATTCTGTTGCACCACAAATTGATTCGTTCCCACGGTTAACCCTCCGGTGGAAAATGTGCTGGTCGCCGTGGTGGAAGTAGCGGTGAAATAAGAGGAGACGGTTTCGCCGACGACTGACAATTTGGCGTAGGGCGTCGTCGTCCCGATGCCGACGTTGCCGTCTAACAACACCAAATTATAAAAATTAAATGCATTATTTGCAGCGTTAGGTGTAACAAACTGAACCCCTCTTCTGAAAAGAACCTCTCTTCCGTCCCCACTAAATGACGCCTCCGCATTACCAGATGGGTCATACCCAATAGAAACGGTTTCATTGCCACTTGCCGCACCTACCATCAATACTCTGTAATTATTTGGCAAATAACCCCATCCAGTAGGAGTTAGAGCGCGTACCCCATTTGTGATTGTCGCATTGCTTAATTTTACATTACCATAAACTTCCAGTCTTTCTCCAGGCCCCGTCGTCCCGATGCCGACATTGTTGGTGGAATAATCATAAACCAGCCCGGAAGTTTCAACCGCCAGCCCGCCAGCAAAGGTGGAAGTGGCCGTGGTGCTAGTCGCCGTCAAATAATTAACCGTGGGCGAAGTGCTGGAAGTGAATGTCGTCCCGTCCGAATTGAGCCAGCCTTGACCAAAAGAAGTCTGACCGGTGCCTCCCCTTGCGACTGTAAGCGTTCCAGAAGTGTCTGAAATAGCTCGGTTGGTTATTTGGGTTATGTTGGTTAGGGTAATGTCGTCGTTCACATAGACATCGCCGATGGCTGAACCATTCCAAGTTCCCGACGATACTGTTCCCAAGTAAGAATTGCCGGAGACGGTGAGAGCGGTGGAAGAAGCGTAGACAAAATGAGAAGTGGAAGAAGCGTTCAGTCCGCCTTGCGCCCACCACGGCATAGTGGTGGAAGAAATTAAATTATTCGTTCCGTAATTACTGGAGAAAGAAAGGTCGTAATTAGAAAGAGTGGCCACCCCCTGCGTTCCGGTGTGATTGGCTCGAGCCAAAAGATTGGCGGCTTCGTAAGTGTCCAAAGTGCCCGTCCAGTCGCCCGTCGCGTTCAGAGTTAAAGCGTTGCCGGAAATCTGCAAGCCCGTTCCGGTGATGTCGGTGAGATAGTCCAAGCCGAGCTGGAAAGCGGTGGTGGCTTTAAGGAGAGGGAAAGTGCTAGTGGCTGTGGTGGAAGTGGCGGTGAAATAATTAACCGTGGGCGAAGTGGAAGCCGAGATAGTCGTCCCGTCCGAGTTGAGCCAGCCTTGACCGAAGGATGTCTGGCCGGTGCCGCCGTAGCCTACTCCCATTGTTGAACCGTTCCAAATACCGGAGATGATTGTTCCCAAAGTGGAATTGTTGGAGACAATTAAGTTGGTGGTTGAGGCGGTTGTGGCCGAGATGGCTGTTGTGCTGGCGTAAGGAAAAGTGGAAGCGGTGGCGCTGGTGGCGGTGAAATAGGAGGCTGTCGCGTTTTGCAAGGTTAGACTTCCGAGTGTTGTGCTTCCGTCCACCGTTAAATTGCCTGATATTGTTCCTCCGGCCAACGGCAAGTAATTGGAAGCCGTAACGGTGTCCGGTATGTCGGCGTCGGTCAAACCGGTAACGCCGGAAACGGTGATATTGGACAATCTTGTTCCGGACAAACTGTCTATCTTGTTGGTCAGACTGACGGCGCGATAGACGGCGGTATTTTGATCGGACGCCTGGACGGAAAGATTGTTTATTTTGTTTAAAAGGTTGGTGTTTAAATTATTCAGCTCAATTCTTACTGAAGCGATGCCGGAGTCTAAGTCGTTTTGGGAAAGGCCGGAAATAATTTTTTCAATTGTTCTCTCCACCGTTTTCTGCTCTATGACCGGTTCTTTGACGATAATGCCCCCGGCTTTTACTTTGCTTATTTCATTTTGAAGCTGGTTGAATTTTTGATTTAAAATATTCGCTTCGTTTATGGCATCTTCATATTGCCGTTTAAGCGCGCCAATTTCTCCCGCGCCGAAATTGTCTTTCCGCGATGATAAGACATTTTCGCCTTTTTGATCGGCGACGTCGCGACAAGTCCCCGGGAAAACAAAATCTTTGGTAGCGCAAAAAACTTTTCCAAAATACTGCTTGGGCTTGCCGATAATAGCGTCCTTGATCGGCTCTAAAACAGCCGATAACAAAAACAATGAGCTTGTCCTGTCGGCGGTCATATCCGTAAAATCAGATTCGTTGGCCGGTCCTATATTGCTGAAATCATTCTTTTTCAAAAAAGACTTTTCGCTCCTAGAATTTTCGCCGTAATTTTCCAATTCTTTCTTTTTATCGTTAAGAAATTCAATCAATTTGGAAAACGGTTCGGAATAATAGTTTTTTTGTACGAAGTCAAAAGATTTGTCCGTTTCTTTGGCGGGCAAGTCTGCCGCAAAAGAAAAATTCCCGCCTGCCGGCGAGGCAGGAGCCAAAACGAAAAACAGCGTCAGTATATGCGCCAGAAGAAAACATTTAAACTTAATTTTTCTTTTAGTTTTTAACTCTTCTGACTTTTTCACCTTGGCATTATTATACCATTTCTAAAACTGTTTGGAATAAAAAGCTTATTGTAAAGTGTGAATAACTTTTTTCCAGTTGTTGGACACCGAGTGTCCAACAACATATACTCAAACTATGAGAAAAATAAAAATAATCGAAGGCGAATATTATCATATTTTTAATAGAGGAAACAACAAGCAAAACATTTTTTCTGACAATAGGGATTGGATAAGATTTCTTTTTCTTGTTTTATATTTTCAATCGCCTGTTTCTTTTGAAAACCTAGGTCGTCCCGTTTCTTATTTTGTTAAACACCGAGTGTTCAACATTAACAATCAAATCACAGAAAAACTAATCGCTAACCGATATGTTGAACTGATTTGCTTTGCTTTCATTCCAAATCATTTTCATTTGATAATCCGCGAAAATAAAGAAAACGGAATTTCTCAATATATGCAAAGAATTCTTAATGCTTACACCAAGTACTTCAACACAAAATATCAAAAAATAGGACATCTTTTTCAAGGACCATTCAAAGCTGTTCATATAGAAAGCAATGAGCAACTCCTTCATCTTTCCGCTTATATTCACCGCAACCTCAGAGAGATCAAGGATTGGAAAAATAGCGAACACCTTTATCCTTTTTCAAGTTATCAAGATTATTTTCAAAAAAATCGTTGGGGCAAACTTTTAGAAAATGGAATAATTATGGATCAATTTTCTTCCGGCGAAGATTATAAAAAATTTACCGACAAAAGCGGAACGAAAAAAGAAATTGATCATGAAAACTTGTTGCCTGTTTTTATTGATTGAAATAAATAGATAGATGTTGGACACTGAGTGTCCAACATCTATCTATTTCTTATTCCGCAATTTTTGACGTATTTTTCCATCAATAATTTGAACTCCGCCAATTCTTTTTCCGAAAATCCTTCTTTTTTTTTATACTCTTCGGACAATGTTTTTTCATTTCTTAAATTTTGGATGAAATACGCTTCCGCTCCTTTGAGCCATTCTCCTATTTCTTCAAAAACTTCTTTGGTGTGTTTGCCTTTTACCGCCGTCGTCCGAAATTCGTAAGGCAAGCCGGAATTTTGGATTATCTCTTTGGATTTTTTCACTTCATTAATCAACAGATCCTCCCCGACACCGGACTTCGACGAGCGCGGAAAAGTATTGATTATTTCTCCGTAGCGCGACAGGCTTGTTTTGATGTCCATGGCGAAAAAATCCACGACTTTTTCCGCGATCATTTTTTTCAAAACGCCAGACCTTGTCCCGTTGGTGTCCAGTTTGACCAAAAATCCCATCCTTTTTATTTTCCCCGCAAATTCCAAAATGTCCGATTGCAAAGTCGGCTCGCCTCCGCTGATACAAACCCCCTCCAATTTCCCCTTTCTTTTTTCCAAAAACTTGAAAAATACTTCTTCCGGAATGCTTGATGTCAAGGTCTCGCCTTGACATTGAACAAACTGCGGATTGTGGCAATAACCGCAGCGAAAATTACAGCCCAAGGTGAAAACCACGGCCGCCAAGCGTCCCGGAAAATCCAAAGTGGTCAATTCTTGCACTCCGCCGATTAACATAAAATTGAATTACGAAATAACATCGTTTGCGACGTCTTGCGCAGCGCGGCGGCGCGAGCAGAGCAAATTTTCAGCGACCTAAAATTTCTTACGAGCTCGTGGCGAGTTAGAAATTTGGAAGCACTCTTGTGGTGCAGAAAATTATGCGAACCGAGCAAATGATATTGTTTCGTAATTCAAGAAAAATAATTTAAAAACTAGGCGTGCTTTTTGCAGAAGTTGGAATTGACGGTGGCGGCTTCGGAAAAATGCTGGCGGGAATAGTGCTCGGATTTTTTGCCGAGATTGTAGCAGGAAACCGGGCGGTGATAACCCATCACTCTGGACCAAACCTCACATCTTGTCCTCTGCTGATTGGAACTGTTTTGATTTTTCATTGATTTGAATTTTAGACTCCGATAATTGTTTCGACCTGTGCTTGCGCAATTCTTTTTCATCGTAATTACCTCCCTCATTATACCCTATTTCCAAATCGCAAACAGGGCAGAAATGATACTCGCCTTTCAGATAGCCGTGCTTGGGACAGATGGAGAAAGTCGGAGTGATGGTGATATAGGGCAAGTGATAATTTTCCAAAACCGTTTTGACTAACTTGCGGCAAGACTTGGCGTCGCTGACTCTTTCCCCCATATAAAGATGCAAAACCGTCCCGCCGGTGTATTTGGTCTGCAATTTATCTTGAAGCTCCAACGCTTCAAAAGCGTCGCCGGTGTGCTCCACCGGGATCTGGGAGGAATTGGTATAGTAAGGCGCTTCCGGCGTGCCGGCCTGAATTATGCCGGGGAAAATTTTCTGGTCTTCTTTGGCAAAACGATAAGTGGCACCCTCGGCCGGCGTGGCTTCAAGGTTATAAAGATTGCCGGTTTCTTCCTGATATTCTCTTAATTTATTTCTCATAAAAAGCAAAACTTCTTCGGCGAAATCTTGCCCCCACTGGGAGACGATATTTTCTTTCCCGTCAGTAAAATTGAGAATGGCTTCGTTCAGGCCATTGATGCCGATGGTGGAAAAATGATTGTTGAGGTTGGGCAAATATCTTTTGGTGTAAGGGAACAAACCTCTTTCCAGCCATTTGTTTATTTCTTTTCTTTTTATTTCCAAAGATGTTTTGGCCAAATACATCAAGTGTTCAATTCTTTTCAAAAAAGCTTCTTTGTTGCCTTTGTGGACATACCCGATTCTAGCCGAATTTATCGTTACCACTCCCAAACTGCCGGTCATCTCGGCGCTGCCAAACAAGCCGTTGCCTCTTTTGAGCAGTTCTCTCAAATCCAACTGAAGACGGCAACACATTGAACGTATCTGATTCGGTTTCATATCAGAATTTATAAAATTTTGGAAGTAAGGCATTCCGTATTTGGCCGTCATCTCAAAAATCGGCTCGTATTTCGGATTGTCCCAGTCAAAATCTTTGGTGATGTTGTAAGTCGGGATGGGAAAAGTGAACACCCGGCCTTTGGCGTCGCCGGCCGTCATCACTTCCACATAAGCTTGGTTTATCATATCCATTTCTTTCTGAAGCTGGCTGAAAGCGAAGGGGAAATATTGGCCGCCCAATTTTAATTTTTGATTTTTCAAATCTTCGGGAGGAATAAGATCCAAAGTGATGTTGGTGAACGGCGTCTGCGTCCCCCACCTGGAAGGAATGTTGAGGTTGAACACGAAAGATTGGATATTTTGTTTGACGTATTTGTAAGTTTTATCGTCAATGAATTTTTGCTTGGCTTCTTCGGACGGGAAATTATAAAAGCCGGAATTGTTTATTTCTTCCTCCATTTCCATAGCATATTTTTTCACGAACGGAGAAAGATAGGTGTCAAAAGAAGAAAAAGCCTGCGCCCCCGCCCATTCGTTCTGAAGCGTGCCGAAAAAGTTGACCATCTGATTGACGGCGCTGGTGAGATGTTTGGGCGCGCCGGATTCCGTCTTGGCCGGAACGCCGTTAAGCCCTTCTTCCAGCAAAACCCTCAATGACCAGCCGGCGCAATAGCCGGAAAACATATCCAAGTCGTGGATATGGTAATCGCCGTTTCGGTGGGCGGCCGCCACATCGGCCGGATAAATATGAGAAAGCCAGTAGTTGGCGGTAACTTTGCCGGAAGTATTGAGTATCAGCCCGCCTAAAGAATAACCTTGGTTGGAATTGGCGTTGACTCGCCAGTCTTGCTGATTAAGATATTCGGAAATCGTTTTGTCCACGCTTACGGTAACTTCTTTGTCGTATCTTCTTTCGCTTCTTTTTTCCCGGTAGATAATATAAGCCTTGGCGGTCGCGGCGTGGCCTTCTTCTATCAAAATTTTCTCCACGAGGTCCTGCACTCCTTCCACGTCGGGAATATGATCGGCGTATTTTTTCTCAATTTCTTTGACGATAAGCCTAGTAAGAAGTTTTGGCATTTCCAAATCGCTTCCTCCGACGGCTAAAACCGCTTTAGCGATGGCTTCTTGAATTTTTTCCGGCCGAAAATCAACTATCTCCCCGTTCCTTTTTATTATTTTGGAAATCATTTTGAAAAAATAAATTTAAGATTAAAGTAATTTAATTTTACTCCAGCTTTATAAAAATAAAAGAGAGAGCCGCCTGTGGATAGCGCTTTCAAAAACAAAAAAATAAACTTGTCTAGATTTTAATTGAAAATATTAAGACGCAGAGCCAGATAAAAACAGCCAAAAAATTAAAAGCCAAAGAAGTTTTGGCGGCGACGGAAGAAACGGGATTTTCTCCGTTGTTCACAAACAACAAAGTTTTTTTAACCATCTTCGGCAAAATAGCCAAGTTAAGAACGGCCGAGACAAGAACGAGAACGGCCGCGATGGCGGACTTATACAAGATATTGCTTGTTCCCTCGTTTGAAAAATAAAGGCCGAATCCGCTCAAAATAAGAATAAATATCGCGAACCAAATCACTTGCGTAAGCGTTCTTAAAATATCAGCTTCAAAGCTGGACATTTTGGAATCCTTGACGAACTTCCCGAGCATTATGGCGCCGACAACGGAAGCGCCGAAGCCAAGCCCCGCGCTCAATAAATGCCCGGCAACCAAAATCTCGTAAAATTCTTCAAAAATTTCCGCCGGAATAACCGCAAAGCCCGATTTAACGTAAAAAACATTGGCTAGAAAAATAAACGACGACAAACCGGCCGAGGCCAAACACCACACACACCACTGCTTCAAACTAAAAGCCTGGATGAAAGTGAGATACAGAGAAAAAAGAAAAGAAAAAGAAGCCAGCCCGAACATCGCAAACACGGCTAGAGGAACGGCCAGACCGGAATAAAAATAGAAAACGGAATAAGCCGTCGCCGCAACGGCGTAATAAAGCATTCCCAGGATATCCACCGGAACGCCAAAAAACTTGGAAAATTCGCTTCGGACGACATCGTCGCAGTGGCCGTCCATCGGGCAAGCGATCGGTTTCGCTTTCCGCTTGCTTATGAAAATGAAAAATGCCAAGGCGAAACCGCCCAAAGCCGCCGCTATCAAAAATAAATTCAAAAATGTTTCCATAAGCCACCCGCCGGAATTGAACCGGCAACCTATGGTTTACGATACCATTGCTCTACCAATTGAGCTAGGGTGGCATGTCAAGGCGCAAGGCCGATACCGCCGTTCTGCTTCACCCCGCCCAGCGGGGCAAGCTGAACTAAGGAGGCAAAACCAAGCCGTTGGCCGGAATTGAACCGGCGACCTACTCCTTACCATGGAGTTGCTCTACCAGCTGAGCTACAACGGCAATTTTGCCTTATTATATTAGTTTTATTTGCTTTATTTTGCAATGTCGGATAACATTAAAAAATATCGCGGGGTGGAGGAGTAGTACCTCACGAGGCTCATAACCTTGAGACGCCGGTGCAATTCCGGCCCCCGCAACAAGAAAATCTTCATAAAATAAAATCGCTTTTTAA
>Ga0209518_1003200_pt1 | contig 14269 bp, 17 predicted proteins | sample RifGroB1_FD_183993 | JGI IMG/M metagenome (GOLD analysis project Ga0209518, IMG submission 183993) | Groundwater microbial communities from Rifle, Colorado, USA - Groundwater B1 (SPAdes) (version 2) | ecosystem: Environmental > Aquatic > Deep subsurface > Groundwater | place: Rifle, Colorado... | reverse complement strand
GAATTGGCCGACCTTATGTCCACCTACCCCCGAGAAGTGGAGGCTTCCGTCGTCCGGCTGGCGCAGATGTCCCGAGCTGTCGGCATCCATTTGATCTTGTCCACCCAGCGGCCGTCGGTGGAAGTCATCACCGGACTGATCAAAGCCAATATCACCAGCCGCATCGCTTTGCAAGTCGCAAGCCAAATTGACTCGCGAACCATCATTGATATGGCCGGCGCGGAAAAGCTTCTCGGCCACGGCGATATGCTTTATCTGGCGGGAGACACCGGCAAGCCCCGAAGAATCCAGGGGCCTTACATCTCGGAACAAGAAGTAAAGAAAGTGGTTAATTATATCGCCGATCAGTATAAAAATGTTGATTTTGAAGATATGGGTCCGGCGCTGGAACAAAGCGGCGGAAGCGCCAAAGGGCAAAGCGCCTTCGCCTCGGCGAACAAACTTGAAATAAATTTTGACGAAGCCGAGGACGAGCTGGACGACGAACTTTACGAAGAAGCCCGCCAGACGGTCATTGAAGCCGGCAAAGCCTCCACTTCCTATCTCCAAAGGAAACTGAAAATCGGTTACGCCCGAGCGGCCCGCCTGGTAGATATGCTGGAAGAAAGAGGCGTGGTCGGACAAGGAGAAGGGGCCAGAGCCAGACAAGTGCTGATAGTAAACGAAAGCAATTTGCCGGAAAACGCTTTGGAAGCTGAAGCCGACAAGTTGTTGGGAGAAACAAAAGAAAAATCCGAGACAAATTAGAAATTAGGAATTAAAAATTAGAAATTAAAACAGTGGTTATTCTAAAAAAAACAAAAATCTTAACCGGCATCGGAATCGTGATTTTGCTTTTGCTGTCTTTTGGCGTTTACGGTCTGTATAAAGCCAAAGCTTTTTTGGAAGGCCCCCGCATCACCATAGAATCTCCCCTGAACGGCCAGAGTTTGGGAGAATCTTTCACCGAAATAACCGGAAAAACCTCCAATGTTTCCAGTCTGTTTTTAAACGGCCGGCAGATTTTCACCGACAAAGATGGCGGATTTAAAGGCGATTTGCTGTTGGCCGAAGGCTACAATATAATAGAAGTGTCCGGCGCGGATAAATTCGGCCGAGCGACGAAAGAAAAACTGGAACTGGTTTTTAACAAATAATAAGAATCTTGAACTGCGAAATAATATCACTTGCTCAGCTCGCATAATTTTCTGCTGAAAATTTGCTCTACTCGCGCCGCCGCGCTCCGTAAGGCGTCGCAAATGATATTATTTCGCAATTCAAGATAAATTCATAAACTTATGTATAAAAAAGAACAACCGAAGCCAAAAGAAAGAAACATCGGCGTAGAAAACGCCCTAAGAGACATAAAAACAAAATTCGGCGACGGCTCCATAATGAAGCTGGGCGAAGCGCCAAAAGTGGATGTGGATGTGGTGCCGTCCGGCTCTTTGAGTTTGGATATCGCCTTGGGCGTCGGTGGCGTGCCCCGCGGGAGAATAATAGAAATTTACGGCCCGGAGTCTTCCGGTAAAACCACCTTGGCTTTGAACATCGTCTCTCAAGCCCAGAAAAAAGGTGGTGTTTGCGCCTTCATTGACGCCGAACACGCCCTTGATCCGGAATACGCCAAAAAATTGGGGGTAAAAATTGACGACTTGCTTATTTCCCAGCCGGACACGGGCGAACAAGCTTTGGAAATCACGGAAAGTCTGGTGCGTTCCGGCGGAATAGATGTCATCGTCATTGATTCGGTGGCCGCCCTTACGCCCAAAGCCGAAATTGAAGGCGAGATGGGGGCTTCTCATATGGGCCTTCAAGCCCGACTGATGTCGCAAGCCTTGAGAAAGCTGACCGCCATCACCGCCAAATCAAAAACAATCGTCGTCTTCATCAATCAAATCCGAATGCAAATCGGCGTTTTCTTCGGCAACCCGGAAACGACCACCGGCGGCAAAGCTTTGAAATTTTACTCCTCTGTCAGAATAGAAGTCAGAAAAGCGGCCCAGATAAAAAAGGGCGAAGAAGTCATCGGCAACAGAGTGAAAGTAAAGATAGTCAAAAATAAGGTGGCGGCCCCTTTCCGAACGGCCGAATTTGACATCATTTTCAACGAAGGAATTTCCTACACCGGCGATATTTTGAATTTGGGGGAAAAATACGGAATTATAAAAAAATCCGGCGCTTCTTATTCCTATGACGGAACCAGTCTCGGCCGAGGCTACGACGCCGCCAAGACATTTCTTGTGGAAAATCCGAAAGTCACCAAGGAGCTGGAAACCAAAATCAAAGAAGCGGCCAAAAAAGCTGTCCAATAAAAATTGGGGTTGTCAGAAGACAACCCCAACGCTACACCTTAACCTTTTTATTTTCACCTCCTTTCCGGAGGGCCATGCTATGGCCGTTATTCTTTGATTATTTTTTTGTTGTCAATACCGCCAGCAAACGGCAACCTGCCTATAAAAAGAAAAAACTTTGCAACTAAAAACAACAACCGAAAAAAACTATTTAAAAGCAAGACGACATTACTTTCAAAGTGTGGCCTTCCAGCACCATAAACAATTTTTCTTTCCATAATCCCCTCCTCCTTTAAGGTTTGGCAAAAAGGTTTATAAGATTTTAAAACAACTGTTTCTAAAATAATAATATAAAAACCTGCGTCAAAAAGCAAGAAGTTCCGACCAATCTAATGTCAAGGCGAGACCTTGACATTACCCCTCTATCACAATTCCCATGCTTCTAGCCGTGCCTTCTATTATCTTCATAGCGGCATCCACGTTGTTGGCGTTGAGGTCTTCCATTTTTCTTTCGGCTATTTCTTTGAGCTTGGCTCTCGTTATCTTGCCCGCTTTGCTCACCGGAGTCTTGCCGGAACCTTTTTCCACACCGGCGGCTTTTCTCAACAAGTCGGAGGCCGGCGGCGTTTTCATTTTGAAAGTGAAAGTTCGGTCTTCGTAGACGCTTATTTCCACCGGAATAATGTCCGCGCCTTTTTCTCTGGTGGCTTCGTTGAATTTACTGACGAAATCGCCGATATTGACTCCATGTTGGCCGAGCGCCGGACCGATCGGAGGAGCCGGATTGGCTTTGCCGGCCGGAATCTGCAATTTTACCACTGTTTTTATTTTCTTTGCCATATGTTTTAATCTAAAAAATAAAATCTCAAATCTCAAATCTTTTTCACCTGCAAATAATCTATTTCTACGGGAGTTTCCCGCCCGAACATTGATATCAAAATTTTTATTTTGCCCTTCTCCTCGTCTATGGCGTTTATCGCCCCTTCAAAATCCTTGAACGGACCTTCATTTATTCTTACCACATCGCCCGCCTTCACATCCATTTTATATTTCGGCTCAGCCACGCCCATTCTCTCAAAAAGCGTATCCACTTCTTTCTTGTCCAAAGGAACGGGAGTCGTTCCCGCGCCGACGAATCCGGTAACCCTGGGGGTGTTTCTTACGACATACCAGGAATTGTCGGTGACAATCATATCCACTAAAACATAGCCGGGATATATTCTTTCTTCAACAGTTTTTCTTTTCCCGCCGACTATTTTTATCTTTTTTTCCGTAGGAACGACGGCGCTGAAAATCTTGTCCCCTATGTCCAAAGATTCAATTCTCTGTTTCAAATTCCTAACTACGGCGTCCTCATAACCGGCGTAAGTATGAACGGCGTACCAATTTCTTCCGGCTTGGACTTTTTGCTTTGTCATATTTTACAACACGAATTTTCCCAATAAATAAGCGAAGAGCATATCAAAAGCTCCCAAAAATATCGCCGCGCCGACAGAAGCGACTATAACCAGCAAGGTGTAATTAACGGCCTGCTTTTTGGTCGGCCATTTGACGCCCTTCATCTCAATCTTGGTTTCTTTTATGTAATTTGCGAGTTTGTTGAACATTTTTGTTTCCCCTCTTAAAAAAGCCCCTTTCGGGCTTATTAATTGTATAATATATCTTTAAGCGCAAAAGTCAAATCGGTGCATAACCCCACCCATTTTTGCACTCGGCTGGTAATTTAGACACATAATACTTGGAATCGGTTAATACCTCAAGCGGTGTCATTTTGTTCTTGAACGCATAGTGGACTCTTTTGGTATTGTAGAAGAGCAAGTATTCTTTCATCTTCTCGTTGAAAGCGGTGGTGTCGTCAAAGAGAAGATTAGAATGATAATCAACGAATTCATCCTGAATCGTTCCGTTGAAGCTTTCACAATGAGCATTCATCTTGGGAGTCTTGGGATAGGTGTGATAGTGAGTGATGTTGTTTTGGTTTAAAATCTTGGACAAATGCCTCTTGAACTCGCTGCCATTATCGGTTAAGACATTTCTGATTTCATGAGGAAACAGCTCTTTGACGAGATAAAAGAAATGAGCGAATGTTTGGGAAGAATGTGATTTGGTGGCGATGGCGAAGGTGGTTCTCGTGTAAATGTCTATGGCGGTGAGAATATACATCCTTCGACCGTTTCTCTGTTTTTCTATGGTATCCAAGGCTAGGGTGTGTCCGGGATGCAAGACTTTAAAATCTTTGGGTTTTCTCAAGGCTTTCTGGCGATTAGCCTTTTTGATTTTGCCGAAGTGAGACACCTTTTGCGGCGACTTTCTCAAGCCTCCGCAATCTTTGATCAATCTTTCGATTGTTGACGAACTGGGATGTTTTAATATGCCAGTTGCGTCGCAAAAGTCCAAAAGCAGAGGATGGATTTTATCCGCTCCGAGATTGGGATGTTTTTCTCTAAGGTTTTTTAATTCTTCAATTATCCTGACATCCCACAACCTCTTTCTTTTGATAATCGGGGCTTGGCTTTTGGAATTGAGAGATTCAATTTTCCCGCGACCTTGTTTGAGTTTGCGTTTCCAATCAAACAAAGTCCTTCTTTTCGCTTTAAAAGCTTCCCTTGTCGCCGATAATCCATACCTTTCCCAAAAAGCCAATATGCGGGCTTTCTTTAATGCTTGTTCGGTAATCATATACCGAAATCTTACAGCATCGTTATAGACAGTGATAAATCCTTTAACTCCCCGATAATTTGAGTGTATTTTCATATTGCGCCCATTTGATTAAAGAGTGCAATATGTATGTGAGGTTAGACATAAGTGTATAATTATCATTATAATAGTATGGACAAAAAAATTAAAAATTATCTCGGAATCGGCGCTCTTGTTTCTATGGTTATTTTGGCAATATCTTCTTTGATATTCGCCAATATTTATTCCAAATCAATAGAACCTTCTTCTTACAGGAGTTTTTCTGTCAGCGGAGAAGGAAAAGTGGTAGCCATTCCCGATGTCGCCCAATTCACATTCAGCGTCATAACCGAAGGAGGAAAGGATATCGCTTCCATTCAACAGGAAAACGCGCAAAAAGCCAATCGCGCCATCGCTTTGCTGAAAGACATCGGGGTTGAAAATAAGGACATAAAGACTGCCGGCTATAGCTTGCAACCGAGATATCAATATTTTTCTTGCCCTGTTGGCAAAAACTCAATCACCAAACCTTGTCCGCCGCCGGAAATAGTTGGATATTCAATAAACCAAACAACATCAGTTAAAATCAGGGATTTTGAAAAAATAGGCGAAATATTATCCGGGGTCGTTCAAAGCGGAGTCAATTCCGTTTCCGAACTTTCTTTCACGATAGACAATAGGACGGAAATTGAAAACCAAGCCCGTCAAGAAGCTATCGCCAACGCCATAAGTAAAGCGGAATCAATCGCCCAAGCCGGAAACTTCAATCTTGGAAAAATATTGTCCATAAATGAGAACTCTTTCCCGGTGTTTAATCAATATAAAACATTGGGGATTGGTGGAAGCGAAGACGCGCCGCAAATTGAACCGGGCTCTCAAGAAGTATCAATCGGCGTAACGATAAATTACGAAATAAGATAAAGTGAGAATCTCCGTCAGAGCTAAAACTAACGCCAAGAAAGAATCGGTGGAAAAATTAAGCGATAAGGAATTCGTCGTTTCCGTCAAAGAGCCTCCCATAGACGGGCGCGCCAACTGGGCGATATGCCTGACCGTCGCCGATTACTTCGGCGTTTCCCCTTCCCGCGTCAATATAATTTCCGGCCAATCGGCAAAAAATAAGATAGTGGAGATAATTTAGGCAAGCTTTAAATGCCTTTCTATTCTTACTATTTTAAACTCAAGAATTTCCAGTTTTTCCTTGTCCGCTTTTGATGAAAGAGCTGTTTTTAAAACCTTGATTTCTTCTTTAATGGAAGAAACTTCTTTCATTAGGTCGTCCAACTTAAATTCAATTGAAACAAGCCTTTTATTGGTTTCAGTCTGTTGCCCTTCAATAGAATCAAGTCTTTTGTTGGTTATGGTCTGTTGCCCTTCAATAGAATCAAGTCTTTTGTTGGTTATGGTCTGTTGCCCTTCAATAGAATCAAGTCTTTTGTTGGTTATGGTCTGTTGCCCTTCAATAGAATCAAGCCTTATTTCTATACCATCAATCTTTTCTGTCATAAGGCCGACTTGTTCAAAAGTAGCATCTCCTCTTTCTTTAACACCAGAAAGAACTTCCCAAAACGCTTTCATATTACTGTTTACATCTTCAAGCAAAACAGCCGTGTAGTCTTTTTCATTTCCAGTCATTTTACTTAACGGCAACTTCAGTTTTTTTATTTTTTGTTTCTTGTTCATTGGGTTTATAATATCACCAAGTAAAACCGCGCGCAAATCAGATCAATTTTTTGTATTCTTTTTTCAGTTTTTCCCAATTGCTTAACTTTCCGGAATCAATCACTTTTCTTATTTTCTCAAACAAAGTTTTGTAAAAATAAATGTTGTGCAAAGTGGCCAAGGATTGAGCTTTTGCTCTGTTTTCTTTAAACATTTGTCTGATGTTTTTTCGTTTTAGTCCTCCGGAACACAATTCGCATTTGCATCCTTTATCCACCGATTTATTATCTTTGGCAAAAATTCCCCTTTGAATATCCAGCCGGCCGTTTTTAGAATAAAGAGCGCCGTGCCGGGCTTCGCGGGTTGGTATGACGCAATCAAAAGTGTCTATTCCATTTTCCGCCCCGATAAAAATATCTTTGATGGCGCCAATGCCCAAAAGATGCCTCGGTTTGTCTTCCGGCAAGCCGGACAACGACCAGCCCAAAACTTCTCCCATCTGTTTTTCGCCGAAAGACCCGCCGATGCCAAAACCGTCAAAGGGAAGCGCGCCGATAAGCGCGGAGCTTTCTCTTCTCAAATCTTCAAAAACACCGCCTTGAACGATGCCATACAACGCTTGGCCGTTTTTCTTTTTCGCTTTTAAACATTTTTCCGCCCACCGGTGAGTTTTGAGCAAAGATTTTTTGTTGTAATCGTAGCCGTGAAGCGGCGAGGTGCATTCGTCAAAAGCGAAAATTATATCCGCCCCCAAATCTTCCTGTATCTTTACGGAAATTTTCGGGTCAAGTTCGTATTTTTTTCCGTCGTAAGTGAAAACAACTCCGTCCCGCCCAATCTTGACCGGACAAACGACATCGGATGTCGGTGGACTACCGACATCCGATGTCGTTTGCTTGTTGGAAATTTTGCCTATTTTATGAACTTTTCCCCAGCCAAGACTGAAGACTTGGAAGCCGCCGCTGTCGGTCATAATCGGATTTTTCAAGCCGAATTTTTTATGCAATCCGCCGGCTTTTTTTATTTCCTTCACTTTGCCCGTTACAAACAAATGAAAAGTGTTGGATATGGTCAATTCCGGCGATGCCAATCTATGCTCTTTTTTATCCAAAGATTTTATCATTCCGTGGGTGGCGACAAAAGCGAAACCGGGTGTCAAAATATCGCCATGAGCCGTCTTAATCGCCCCTGTCCTCGCCCATCCCAATTTATTTTTTATTTTAAAAAACATAGAAAATGTCACCATCGTCTCATTGTTTAAGCATTTAACATCCTAGAAAGTTCGGTCAAATTTCTAGTGCTAATATTCACCTATTTTGCCATTGATCATACAATCTCTATATTGATTATTTTTATCGTAAAGAACCTCTCCTCCCCATTTTTTACAAATATTAATACTTTCGCGTATTTCTTGCTGACTTAACTTTTTATCACCATCATCAAGACCGTGTTTTCTTAAACAAATTTTGTACTCTGTATCTGATGCGGTGGTTGTATATTGACTACTTTTTGACAATTCTTTCTCAATAAAATTATCAGGAAAATTACATTGCGAGTATTTATATTTATTCTCTTTCAAATTTTCGTATGTAGGAATGTCAATAATATAACCATCATAAACATAAAAAAGCCTTGGAGATAATCCGCCCAATATCCGTTGATTTAATTCTTCCAAAGAAAGAGAACTGTAATCATTTTGAGTAAGTTCGTGGTAACCAAGACCTTCCTTATTTATATATTTTTGATCTCCCTCGGCAAGATTATCGTTTCTACATTGTATATATTCCACGAGCTTTCGCTGTTTTTCTCTTTCTGCCACTTCGTTGTATTTGGGGTTTGTGTATTGATAAGAGTCATATTTAGTAGTCACGGAACATTGTTTTCTGATTTGAGACGGCCTCACGGCAAAAAAATATGTAAGAAAAAGAGAACTTAAAATTATAGCGATTATGACTTTTTTATCTTTTAATACTTCTTTGATTTTGTTTTTATTTATATACATAATTTTTAAATGTCTTTTTTCTAAAGTTATCTAATATTAATAAATATTGTTCCAATCAGTAGAAATTTTTATATTTTTCTCACCTTTTGGGGGGATAATTTCAAAAAAGTTCCAATCATATTCTAATTTACATACTCCTAACCAAATCCTTAAAAACTTCCAATTATATTTTTTCATAGCATCAATGAATTTATCGATATTAAACCAGCAATTTAATCTTGATATCAATAATAGTTCTGTTCTATCATAATCAACCTTTCCTTTCTTCTCCCAAATTAAATCAGCAAGTTGTTCGTAATTATTATTAAATGAATATGTTTTATAATCAAACAATGTCATAATCTCAATCGAAAAACCAATCTGTCTTTTTTTAATATTATCTTCTTTTATAAAATGAAAGTCAGGATTTTCTGTTGGATATATGTAGTATTTATCCCCAGTGGTTGAATATATGGCAACAATGAAAGCAGACGCATACTGCATTTCCATTAATTTATTATTTTTTTGATTATTATAAAACTCCTCCTCACTGCCGACACTGCTTTTAGCGTCCTTAATACTCTTCAATATTAGTTTTGGGGTATATAATTTATTTTCTTTGTTGTTTGGTAGATATTTAGTTTCATTCATTTATTTTCTTCGTTAACTAATAATACCTTTATTATACCAAAGTCCCAATTTCATTCGCAAAATACTACTTCTTTCGGCGAGATTTCCAATTTTTCTGCTAACCAATCGCGCGCGGTTTCTTGGTCGCCAAGAAAATCAATCAGCTTGTTTTCAAGCGCGAGTGCGCCTGGCATAGACGAACCGTCGGCGAGCTTTGCGACTTGTTCAATGGGAAGATTTCTGTTTTCCGCGACTTCTTTTACAAACTGCTCGTGATAAATTTTCAAATCACGTTCAAGCAAAGTTCGTTCGGCAAAAGTAAGCGGTTTGTCCGGGCTTCCGTAATCTTTAAAACGGGCGGATGCGAGCGAGACATACCGCAAACCGTTTTTGGCGTTTTTCGCTGTTTTGTCCAAATACGACATATTGACACCGATACTTCCTATTTCAGATCCATCTATTGTGCCACAGACCAAATATCCACAATCCAACAACAAATGCGATAAGCGCGGGAATAACCCAAAAAATAATTATCGCAATTTGTCTTTTTATCCGTCGTCTTTAAATATAGCGCGGTAATTGCCGGTAATATTGATGCTTCGGCAATCAGAAAACACTTTATCCACTGAATGATTATTGAGGACAATATCAAACTTATTGTTGGTAAACACTTCCAATCGTTCGTAAAACTTATCCTTAATTTTTTGCAAAAGTTTTTTGAAATCCTTTTGAAACCGCTTTTTAAACTTAATTTCCATTAACTATAAGCTATTTAGATAAGCGATGGCGTCTTTCGCGTTTTTGAATCCTTTGGATATGTTCTTACTCTCATCAATTTCTTTAGATTCTCTCTCTAATATTTTTAACATGCGTGGATTAAGTTCATCCTTTGCCACCAAGCCGATATCAAGTTGATTTTCCACAAAGGCCTTAGTGGCAAGCTTAAGAATAGAAGCAAAGGCGATACCCTCATTTTGAGCCTTTTTCATGGCTTTGTCTTTTAGTTTTTTATCAATCTTAAAAATTACTTGGGTAATCATGTATATATACTATATATAACAAAGATATATGTCAATAACTTTTCAATCTTTCCGCTTTTTCGTGCTGGCGGATTTTTTCCAGCGCTTTGGCTTCTATCTGTCTGATGCGCTCTCGGGTTACCCCGAATTCCTTGCCGACTTCTTCCAGCGTATGGACGATGCCGTCGCCCAAGCCGAATCTCATTTGAAGAATTTTTTGCTCTTTCGGCGTAAGGTCGTTTAAAATTTCTTGGAATTGCCCCATCAAAATCTTTTGAGCCGCCTGCTGGTCGGAAGAAAGGATTTTTTCATCCGAGATGAAGTCTCCCAAAGTAGAGTCGCCGTCATCGTCGCCGACGGGAGACTCAAAAGAAACGGTGCTTTGGTCTATTTTTTGAATGTGGTGGATTTTTTCCACTTCCATATTCATTTCGGCGGCGATTTCTTCCGGCAACGGCTCCCGCCCCAAATCTTGAGACAGCCTCCTTAACACTTGCTTGTATTTGGAAATAGTTTCCATCATATGCACCGGTATTCTGATGGTCCTGGCCTGGTCGGCGATGGCTCTGGTTACCGCCTGCCTTATCCACCAAGTGGCGTAAGTGGAAAACTTGTAGCCCTTTCGCCAGTTGAATTTTTCCACCGCCCGGAACAGTCCGAAATTGCCTTCCTGAATCAAGTCCAAAATGGACAAATCAGGGCTTCGGCCGACATATCTCTTGGCGATGGAAACAACCAGTCTCAAGTTGGCTTTTATCAAAATATTTTTGGCCTCATCGTCGCCTTCTTCAATTCTTTTCGCCAGTTCCCTTTCTTTGGCGGCGTCAATCAAGAAAATTTTGCCTATTTCCCGAAGATACATCTGGACGGCGTCTATAGATTCTTTGTCCAAGCCCTGCTCAAGTTTTTTCCCGTCCGTTTCTTCCGATTCAATCATATCCTTGCTTTCAATGACATCAACGCTTGATTCGCTGAAAGTGTCGTAAATCGTGTCCAAAAGCGCCACATTTTCTTCAATGTGCGGAAATTCTTTGATAATCTCGCTGTAAGTGACAAAGCCTCTCGCCTTGCCTTTTTTAAGAAGGTTGTCTATCTTGATTTTTATTTCTTCCGCCTTTTTGGACTTTTTCCCAACCGACTTACGAAGTCGGTTCTGTGAACCGACTTCGTAAGTCGGTTTTAGTTTTTTTGCCGTCTTTTTCATTTTTTTCATTTTGTTGTATTTAATTTTTTGGTAAGCTTATGAAAATCGTCCAGATATTTTTTTAACTTCGCCTCGCCACTTTCTTCGGACTCATTCGCCATTTCCAGTTCTTTTATTTTTTCCGTCATATTTTCCAGCTCCGCTTTTATCTCTTCCTTTTCAATCTCTTTTTTTATTTTTAAAAACTCGTCTTTCAAAGAAACCGCTCCGGAGAAAAATAATTCCGCCTCCAGCGCCAATCTGTTTTTTTCCTCCGGCGGACAATTGTCAATTTCATCTTTTTTAAAAGCGATAAATTCATCAACAATCGGCTTCAAACCCGGGTCATTGGCGTCTTTCTGCCAAAGCGCCATTCCCAGAAGCTTGTTTCGCATAAAACCCAGTCTTGTCTGCTTACTTGGCGGTTTAACCGCCAAGTCTGGCGTGACGGTTAAACCGCCACGCAGTTTCGGAGCCAGTTTTACCTTCTTCAATTCATCCCAAACGGCCTCTTCTTTTATTTTTAATTTTTCGGAGATTTTTTTCACCCAGCTGGCCTTTTCCATTTCGCTTTGCAAAACGGCGATATACGGCAAAATTTTTCTCTCTATGTCCCTCCTCTCGTCAAACAATTCCAGATAAAATTCTATGACATTCTTGGCTTCGCCTACCGCTTTTACCCAAGATTCCGGGCTGTCCAAAACAGCATCGGCTGGGTCCTTGCCGGAAGGAGAAACGGCTATTTTAACTTCAAATCCTTCCGCCAGCGCCATATCAATCCCTTTGCTTGACGCTCTCGCTCCGGCTTCGTCTTTGTCAAAGGCCATTATTATTTTTTCGGTCAGCCGTTTTATCAGCTTCAAATGTTCAAAGGTCAAGGCCGTTCCAGACACGGCGACGGCATTGGCCGCTCCGGCTTGATGCGACATCACCGCATCCATCTGTCCCTCTACGATAACGCAGGCGTCCTTTTTTCTTATCTCGTTTTTCGCTTTGTCAAAACCGTATAAAATTCCGGACTTGTCGTAAAGAACGGTTTGGGGGGAATTTATGTATTTTCCTCCCGAATCAGTCCCCTCTTCGCCGAAAATTCTCCCGCTGAATCCGACCGTTTGACCGGAAACGCTGGCGATCGGAAACATTATCCGGCTCCTGAACCGGTCGTAATATCCGGCTTGCGCCTTGGCCGATTTGATAATCATCCCCGCTTTTTCCATCTCGGACTCGGAATAGCCTTTGTCTTTCAAATAATCGCGCAAATTATTCCAGCCGGCCGGCGCAAAGCCTATATTGAAAGCTTTGGCCGTCTCGCCTTTCATTCCTCTTTTTTTAAGATAAGCGACGACATCGGCGTTTTTTCTTAATTCCGTTTCGTAAAATTTTACGGCCTCGTCCATAAGCTGAAGCAATCTCAATCTTTCGTTTTGCCGATTTTTGTCTATTTTTTCCACCTCCACTCCCGCCTTGTCGGCCAATATTTTCAAAGATTCCAAAAAATCAACCCCCTCTATCTCCATTACGAAACTGAACATATCGCCGCCGCGGGAACAACCGAAACAATGCCACGATTGGCGGGCGGGAGAGACAAAAAACGACGGAGTTTTTTCGTTATGAAAAGGGCAATTGGCTTTGAAATTGGCGCCCGCCTTTTGGAGTTTGATATAACTTTGGACGACATCCGTTATGTCAAGGCGAGATTTTATTTGTTCTACAGTGGAAGACATAGGTTTAAAAATTTCTAATTTCTAATTTCTAATTTCTAAACTCTGCCGGTCTTTAATCTATTGCTTATCAATTTCAATTTTTTCTTCTTCCTTTACATATTCCTTCCTGAACCCCGTCCCCGCTGGAATCAGCCTGCCGATTATGACGTTTTCTTTGAGGCCGATGAGCTTGTCTTCTCCGCCCATAACCGCCGTTTTTATCAAAACTCTGGCCGTGTCCTGAAAAGACGCGGCGGACAAAAAGCCGGCGGCGGACAAAGCCACTTTGTCTATGGACAGAACCGTTGACTCAAGTTTGGCGGGATTTTTTCCTTCGCTTTCCACCCTTTCGTTCTCCTCCAAAGCTCTTTGGCTGTTAACGGCTTCTCCGGCGTTAAGGTTGGTGTCTCCGGCGTCAACGACTTTAAGCCTTGAAAACATCTGCTTGATTATGACTTCAATATGCTTCTCATTGATGGAAGCGCCTTGCATAGAGTAAACTTTATCCACTTCTTTAAGGATGTATTCCTGCGTTTTATCCCGTCCGGCGATGGCAAAATATTCTTTTATGTTGAGAGACCCGTCCGTCAGAACATCGCCCGCTTTCAGCTTGTCTCCTTTTTTAACCGTGACGAACCTACCGAAAGGTATGTAAAACTCTTTTGACTCTTTGTCTGTTTTTGCCGTTTCTCTGTCAATAAGGACAGTGATAATCTTGTCGGTATTTTTCAAATCAAGCTCTTCTCCCGCTTGTTTTATTTCCAAAACTTCCCCTTCCACATCGCAAACTGCGGCCGGATTTTTCGGAATCCTCAACAAGAAAATTTCTTCAATGCGGGGAAGGCCCATAGTGATGTCTCCGCCGCCGGCGATGCCTCCTTTATGGAAAGTCTTCATCGTCAGCTGGGTGCCCGGTTCTCCGACGGACTGGGCGGCGATGATGCCGACAGCCTCTCCTATTTTAACCGGAGCGCCGGAACCGAGGTCGTAACCGTAACACTTTCGGCAGACTCCTCTTTTGGCCAGGCAAGTTATCGGAGAATAGATATTGACTTCTTCAACGCCGGACGATTCCAATTCTTTGGCGTCCGCCATAGTCAGAAGATGGCCTTTTTTGAAATTGTCGGCGGATGAAGCGAGCG
>Ga0209518_1003198_pt1 | contig 14279 bp, 14 predicted proteins | sample RifGroB1_FD_183993 | JGI IMG/M metagenome (GOLD analysis project Ga0209518, IMG submission 183993) | Groundwater microbial communities from Rifle, Colorado, USA - Groundwater B1 (SPAdes) (version 2) | ecosystem: Environmental > Aquatic > Deep subsurface > Groundwater | place: Rifle, Colorado... | reverse complement strand
TTAGCCGGCGCGGGTTGGCGTACCTTGCTGATAAGAAGGTTAATATCCACAGTGATCACATTGGGGTCTGAGCTAGCGGCTATCAAGTAGAATATCTCCCTGACAAGCGCTTCGGAGACATGGCTGTCTTTGATGTCGAAGTTAGCCAGCTCGTATTGTGGGGGCACCTCGTACGCCGAGGTGATGGTTGTACCTGTGGTAGTTAGCACAACGGTTGAACCCAACTCATCGTTGCGAACCCGCAACCGCAACCCCTGGGCAGTAACATAGATGAATAGCGCCTGGTGGTCTTGGGTCAGAATGTTTAGCTGCATGAAGTTCTCCTAGTGTGCATGGCCCCAGCTGGAGCCAAATGAAATATCCGCCTTGAGAGGAACTCTCAAAGGCTGTGTGTGATCTCCAAATGGGTGAGTCATGTACCGCTCGTAGCGGTCCACAAACTCAACGTCGTGCTGCAGGTGTTCGGGTACCTCGAGAACGATCTCGTCGTGCACCTGATTAACCATGCGAACACCCTGCTCCCAGAACCACCTGTCGAAGAAGATACGAATCTGCGCCGCCTTGGTGATCTCCGCGGCGTGCCCTTGGATAGGGTGGTTACCCGCAGCTCGCATGCCCTTATTGTAGTCTTTGCGGGAGTAGAACTCCGACTTGACCTGGGCTATCTGGCGGATTCTGCCGAAGCAGGTAATTACGTAGTAGTGCTCGTCGCAGAAGTTCTTCACGCCATCGAAGTAGCTCAATAGGTTCGGGTAGGCTTCCCAGTAGAGCGTGAGGATATCATCGGCTTCCTCGACCGATATCCCCAACTCGGTGGAGAGCTTGTACGCCGTGGCGCCGTAGAGCACCTCGAAGTTGATGACCTTGGCCTTGCCGCGTAGTTTGAGCAGCTTCTTGTGATACTCGTTTAGCTCTTGGTTCGTGTCTTTGCGGTTGATGGCGTCAATGATGTCCTCATAAGGTACCTGGAACATGAGGTGCGCCGTCCAGGAGTGCATGTCTCGCCCTTCCTGGATAGGTACAAGCATCTTGGTTTCGTCGGCTTCACTGGCCGCGATACGCATCTCCAGCTGGCCGTAGTCGCTGTCACCAATGACGTACCCCGGCGGGGCGATGAAAAGCTTTCTGATCTCGAAGGTGTCGTCGTCTTTGGGGACGTTCTCGAGATTAGGTTCCCTTGAACTTAACCGCCCGGTACTTGCTGTGTGTTGATAGTAGCTGGTGTGGATACGTCCTTCGTCATCGGAGAGCTTGAGGTACTGCTTTATGTAGCTCCCCATCTTGCCCAGGTAACGAAACTCCAGCAGCAGCTTGGAGATCTCGCAGCCACCTTTGGCCCGTTCCGCTAGTACCTCTTCATCGATGGATGGCTGCTTGTTACCGCTCTCACCACCGTCAGTGAGCTTCTTGGGCTTCTCACCCTTGTCATCTAGCCAGACACCACCAACTTTTTTGTAGAAGAGCCCAATGATCTGCGGGTTGGAGTCAGGATTGATGACCCTACCTACCAGGTGAGCGATCTTCTTGCGGAATTCATTCCGTTGTTTGTCCAGCTCATCGATGGTTGCTATGGCTCTGTCGCAGTCAAGCAGGGTTCCTCGACGCTCCATGTGCCACAGAACGTCATGCATGGGCTGCTCGAGTTCTACGTAGTAGTCCATCAATGTGCCAAACGCCGACGGAAAGGCCGCTAGCTCGTCGATCAACTCAAAGAAGAGTTGGTAAGTAGCCCAGGCATCCAGGCTGGCGTAGGCGATAACCTTGTAGGGGTCTGTCTGATAGAACCCACGAAGTTTCTTACCAATGTCGGTCTCAGCGCTATTAAACGTCTTACGGAAAGAAACCATCTCGAGCCCGAACATGCTGAGCATGCATTCCTTCAGGCCGTGAGGTTGATTGTCGAACCGTATGGCGTGCATGACCTGAGTATCGAAGCACCGGAAATTAGTTCTGCCGCCGTTGGCAAAGTCTACCCCGGAGTTGAGCAACATCCAGCGGTCAAAGTTGACGTTGTGGAATATGAAGCTGCGGTTGGGGTCTTCCAGGAATTTCTTGAAGTGGGGTAGCACCGCTCGGGACAAGCACCAACGGTTGATTCCGTCGGACAGTGACCAGAACACAACAACACTGGCTTCTTGTTTGACGCCCTTTGTTCTGGGCAGGCCGGTAGTCTCTGTGTCTATAGCAAGCAGGAGCGTGTCCCTGAGTTCATGCAGTAACGTCTCGGGAGAGATGATCTTCAAATCGGGGCACATTGCCTGAATGCGTGCGGCTTCGTCCCCTACCTCTACTAGTATCGGCTTTGGTAGCTTCTTGGCGAGAGCGGAGACAATCGGAGCAATAGCTCCGTGTGTTGGTCGAGGAAGGCTAATCATGGCAACCTCGGTAAGAAGAGGTGGGCCGGGATTACCCCCAGCCCACCTCAGCTAGTTACTTGTCGTAGGAAACGGCTGTGCTGCGCTTGGCCTGCCCCTGCTTGGGGTTCTGGCCGCTGTCTTCTGGATCGAAGACGTTTATGCGGTGCATCTTCGCAGCCTGGCGAGACGGCGGCGATTCGCACAGGAACTGGAAGTCGATGGGCTTGGCCATCTCCTGCTGACCCTGATCGAGCGGACGTAGCACCCACTGCTTGACCACGATGGCGGAGGAATTGCCTTCGCCTATGCGCTGGATATAGACGTCTACGTCGAATAGGGACGCGCGCTCAGGCTTGTCGCACCCGCCCTGAGCATCCACGATTGTGCCGTGATAATCCACAGTGGGGGCCAGGCACTCCAAGTTCTCTACCGGGTAGACGTCCTTGTTGCAGTGCGGGCACGCTGCCAGCGTACCTTCAGAGCCCGTGTACTTGCGACGCTCCTCGAGCTCTTCTTCTGAGATATCTAGCATCACCTTCTTGCAGCTGGGGCACTTGTAGCTGCTGGGGAAGATGTAACCCTCCTTGCAGCCGCGGCACTTGTGGCCTAGTTCGGTGTTTGCAGTCAGGAGGTTGTTATATGGGCCGTAGCCTTTGTCGTTGTAGCCCGGGTTGTAGTACGACATGTAGCCCGGCTGGGTCGCGGAACCCTTGCTACAGAGGGAGCAGTTCTTGCCGGTGCAAGGCTCGAAAGCCTCGTAGGCCGTGTTCTCGTCGTTCTTCTTGTGGAAGGTACCAAGCCGCAGGAAGTTGTGGGCGAAGCTCATCTTAGCCCAGCTCTTGGTCTCTTCTTCGTAGTGGCATACCAGACAGGGGACGTCCTTACGATTGCCTCGCCAGCAGTTGCAGGCGACGTATGTTCCCTTGCCGGTCTTGCCACCGCCGTCGATCCAGGCTCGGAAGTTGATTGCTGCAGGCTGTGTGTCCTTCAGGACTCCAGTGTTGCCGCAGAGAACAGTTCGGCCATCCTTGCCCTTGAGGATCTTACCGCCCGGGGCGTACAGGTGGTTACGGCAAGTATAGTTACCTTCTGCGTCGCAGGATACGTAGCCACCACAGCTCTCTGCCTCACAGATGCCGTAGTTACCAGCGACAAATCTTCCCCAAACGGGCTGCTCAGTAGGCCGCCACTCAGATGAGAAGCTTACCTTTGGCTTGTCGTTGCCCTTACCGTCTTTGTTGCCCGTGTAGGGCTTGCTAGGTGGACGCTTGGTCAGACTACGTGCGGCAAACGCGCGCGTGGCCTCGAACTTTACTGGTTTCATTTAGTTCTCCGGTAGGAAAGTTGTGACGCTTCTATTGCTTCAGTGATTTCTGCTTGGTTCAACGCGTCGGGCTGGAGTTTACCACTTCTTGGGTACTTGGCTACCCTAACCTGGCGCGATTCTTTGAGCGCTTTTATAGCGCGCTCTACACCGTTTTGGCCCGCTGTGTCCTGATCAAGAAACAAGACGATGTCGGAACCCAAGGTGAGAAGCATCTCGGTCTGCTCATCCGACAGGTAGGATCCCATGAGGGCTACCGTGTTGGGGTACCCGTGCTGTATGCACCACAGGCACGCCTTGAATCCTTCGGTTAGTATCACGGGGCCAGTACCACCCAGGTGAAAGACCTCCGGGTAGATGTTGTGCAGGTTCCACAAAAACCAGCTCTTGTTGACCTTGCCTTTGGGCGGGTTTTCTAGGAAGGGCTGAAGGTGCGTTGGCCCGTAGAGCATGTAGCTATTCTCAAACCTACCTGAGATAGCTACTAGCCTGCCCAGGTGGTCCCTGATTGGGTAAACAGGGCAATTGTGTATGAGGTCGAATCCGACCTCATACACACGTAGTATGTCTTTGTCAAACCCTGCAGCTAGTAATTCACCTGGACACCACCGGAATACCCCCATAAGTTCTTCCGGCAGGGGTACGACTGGCTGAGATGCCAACGCCTTTTTGCTAGCCGACTTCTTGTGCGGCAGGATGAATTTTGTCGCTGCAGTTATAAAACGGTAGTCCGCCCCAAGATCCTTGAGCAGTTGGGGGAACGATCTGCCTTTGTTACACGCGTGGCAGAAAGATACCCCCGTGGCGGCGCTAACGTAAAAGGACGGACTGGTTTCTTTGTGGAATGGGCAGAGGTACCTTAGTTCCTCTCCTCCCCCACGAGGTGGCCCTAAGTACCTCTCTAGGAGGTTTCTTATCTCGCTCATACAACCCTACTTTGTGGGCAGGTGTCCGAAGATGGTTTTCTTGGGCGCCTTGGCTTGAGGAAGCTGAGAGGTACTTGGCGCCACCTGTGTATTCGGGTCAGGTCGTTTTTCAGGTGTGTCCACCAGGTCTTGATCTAGGTAGTCAAAGCTCACTGCCGGGGCATACACGATTCGTATACCCTTACCATGTCGCTCTCGGCATGCAGCTACGTGCAACGACAAGCTACCTTCCCAATCGTTGACGACTCGAATTGCTGTGTCGCAGTCCTGAATCCAGGAAGGGCTCATGGCGATGGATGCTGTGCCACGCCCTGCTCCGCGTAATTCCTGTGCTTTGCGCTCGTTCTCCTGCGTGATGGCGATGATGGGTATATTCGCCGCAATAGCGAGCGCCTTGAGGTTTTGTGTGAGTTGGGTGATGAACTTCCAGTCTGATGATCCCGACAAGTGATACGCGCTATCGACGACGACGATGTCAGGTTTCCATTCTTCTATCTTGGTTCTGAGCATCTCGATAGAGCTCTTGCTGTCTTTGATCTCCGAGCTCATGCCGCGGGTGAAGATCATTCGCCGCAGCGTCAAGCTGCTCTTAGCCTCGTGTTCAAACCCAGCCAGCGTATCGCCAAGCTGTTCTAACTCCTTGTCACTTAACTCAGCTTTGCTGAAGCGGTCGTCGTCGATATCGCTCAGTATCATTGCCGTGCGGCGCTTTAGCTGCTCGTAGGTCATCTCTCTCGAGTAGACCAACACCTTCAGATGTCGCTCTCTGTAGAGGTAGGCGCCTATGAGTAGGCCTATCCATGTCTTACCGCTCTTAGGCACTCCGTAGAGCGTAATGAGCTGCCCCTTGTCCAGACCACCTATGGAGTTAGTGAGCTGGGGCCATGGCCATGGGTAGCCCTTATACCCGCCGTTTGCCTGGATGCGGTGGTACTCCTCTTCGATGTAGTCTTTGATCCCTACGGCGAAGTCCACGTCTTGCTCCTGCACTGACGCAGACAGCACCCTGACCTGCTCCATCATGACCGCCAGGGCAGCTGCTGGCTCAGATTCAATGAGGTCGCTGATATCCCCAACGGCCAGCTTAAGGCCCTGCTTGAGCTTCTCCGTTTTGAGGGCGTCGATAAGCCCACCAATGCTGTAGGTTGGCTTAGCAAACTCAAATGTGTTGTGCCGTTCTTTGATGTGCTCCGCGGACATGACCTCGCCGTAGTGAAACGGGGAGTGATACCACTCCCAGATGTCCTCTATGACAAGTTGGTCCGCTATGGATTCAGTAGAGAAGGTCTTCTTGGTGATGCCCTTGTCTATGAGCTCCTTGAGGTTCTTTTCCTGCACAACGGCGGTAATTAGTTGTCTTGCCCATGAACTCACCTAGGCCCCCTATTCAGTCGAGTATTCCATCAGTATCTGACAGCACACGGGTAGTTACCGTGTGCCCAGCGCCTGAGAAGACGGCGCTAGAGGCTATGTCAGATTCCATAGCCTCTATTAGCTCCCGCAGCTTCTTGCTGGTGACGTCACTCCACGGGCCAGCAGTCGTTACCTTGCCTGCAGTGCCACCACCCTCGAGTAGGTAGACGAAGCTAGCTTCTTCAATAACTGCAGGACTCGCGGTGGCAGGTAAGGTTACCGTGAACCCCAGCAGAGAAAACCCATTGATCTTCGGCTTTAGCCCTCGAATCATCGGGGATTCCTCTCGCTAAGTTGGCGTTCATACTCGTCTACGGCGTCCTGGATTAGGGAGTCAATGTTGCCCTTGATCTCCTCCAACCCATCCTGGACGTAGGTGTTAGCCAGGTCTGCTGCCACCAGGTACGCGGTATTCATTGCGTCCTCTGTTTGCGGGCAGTCAATACGAACCTCTACGAAGCTTTCTCCGGACACCCAGTAACCGTCCTGTATCTGCCGGCTAATGCCACGTTTTCGGCCAACGGCTATCTGAGCATCTCCGTCAGCGAGATCTTCGAGGGTAATGCTTAATGATTTGTCTGTCTCCATGAAAACGTCCCCCGTCTTCTTTCTCCATAGGAACACACGCGATTGAATGCTCGCCGTCGTGGGGAGCATGAATTACCCGAGGCGAGTTACAAGAGGCTTCGGCTTGAACACGCTGACGGAGTCTTCCCTGGTCAGAGCAGCTTCTCCAACCTCAGGATCGATGACTCCCAGCTCGATGAGCTTGAATACCTCATCGGTGTTGAGCTCTAGAACTAGCTGGGGGTGGGCCTCTAGAACCTGCGGGGCGTGGATGGCAATATCGCTGCTCACCTTGGAGACCACTCCGGGGTGGTTACTCACGAGATCTCGCTGGGAGGCAACGATGGCTTCTGGGTCGAAGCGCAAGAAGACCTTACGCTGCACCTTGAAGCCTCCCCCCAGGTCGATGGTCTTTTGTTGGTCCGTCGGATGAACCTCCCGACGGAGTACCTGGTCTACTTCTGTAAGTGTTGAGTTGTAGGCTTCAACAAGCTCAAAGTAGGTGGTGAACAGGCTGACGTTCTTTGCCTCAAAGGCCTGTAAGTCAGCCTTTGCTGTGTGAACAGCTGTAATGGCTGCGGATACGAGTTCACGAGAGTCCATGGATTTTACTCCGCCTGGTTGGTTTTGGCTCGTCGTACCAAAGCTTCCTAGCCTGGTCTACGAGCTGGAAGGCGAGCTTGATGTCTTCCTTGAGCAAGGTAAGCAAGCCGCCGCGATTGTGGTCTGGGTCTCTGAGTATAGTCGCTGGGTGAAGGGTTACTAGGACAGGTATGGTGTAAGTACCTTCCACACCGTCGAAGATCCCATCAAAGATCTGTCCTCGCTCTTTGGTAACAGCCACCTTGCGGCGTAGCAGCGCCGAGGCCGCTGTTTTACCCGAGGCGATAATCAAGTCAGGGTCTACAAGTCGGATGTGCTCCATGAGCCTGGGCCTACACGCAGCAAGCTCGCCATCATAGGGCACACGGTTATCTGGGGGACGGCACAGCACTGGGTTAGTTAGGTGGAGCTCTTTTACCAGCTTAACTCCGATGATGTCGCAGATGTCCTCGATGATCTTCCCGCTGGGTCCTTTGAACGGTACGCCGGACAGGTCTTCTTCTTTACCCGGGGCTTCTCCTATCAGCATAACCTTGGCATCCGGGGATCCGTCAGCGAAGGCCAACTTGGTCCTTGTAGCCCCCAGCGGGCATTTCTGGCACTCCAGCCATTGGGCGCGTAGTGCTCTCAGGGTGTTGTGCTTGTCCACTGGGTTTTTGCCAACGGGAGTTGTCATGCGGGTCTTTGCATCTGCTTGGGCATTGTGATTGCCCCTCCTGCTGTTGGCTGAATGGTGGCTACGTCATAGCCGCTGCTGGTGAGTTCTCTCTTAAGGTGACGACACATGGCTTTGCACGGGCCCAGGTTACGGTCCTCAAAGATGACAACCATTGCCTTGCCCTTACCTGCGTGCTGGCGTAGCGCTCTTCCCATGCCCTGGACCATCATGCGCCAGCTCTTGAAGGGGGTAATGAAGAACACGGTGTCCAGTGAGGGAGCGTCTAAGGCCTCTGATGCGATCTCTGCGGTAGCGAAGACGGTCTGTGCCGTCTGGAAGACGGACAGCCGCTTCTTCTGTGGCACCTTGCCGATGATGAGTTCCGCGGTAGGAACGAGCTCTTTTAGGTTCTGCAAGCCGGGTATGCTGTGGCCAAGCACAAGCAGCTTGCGGCCACTGGTTTCTGCTAGCCGTATGTGGCTCGCTATGATTTCGTTCCTTTCTTGGTTAGCCCCTAGTTCGGCCCTTAGCTTGGGGATGCTGAGTTCCCCCAGGCTGTCCCTGACTTTTTTGGAACTCAGGTCAACCGGAGTATCAATCTGCTGGAAGTAGATCGTTGGCTGAAGATCTTGAACCAGGTCTGAGTAGAAGATGCTGCCCAGGTGGTAGTAGTACACCGCTTCTGTGGCATCCTCCCTGTTGGGAGTTGCCGTCAACCCGTACCTAGCCCCCCAAAACAGGTCTGCTGTCTGCGAGAAGGTGGACGCCCCTAAATGATGCACCTCGTCGTAGATAACGGTGCCGTAGTATTTCCTGAACTCAATAGGCCAGTCGGCTAGTCGTTGTGTCAGGGTGTGTATCATGGCGAGTACCACGGGTTTCTGCCAGTCGAAGACAGGGCCTTGTACTCTCCCTGGAGTAATACCTAGGAACTTCTCTACAGCTTCTATCCACTGTTCCATGACGGCGCCCTGCGGGACAATTACCAGGGCTGGATACCCGCGCTGAGCGATCTTCTTAATCGCCAGCACGGTCTTGCCCAGCCCCGTAGCTAAGTTCAAGATGCCGTGGTTAGCCGCCGCAACAGCCGCCCAGGCCTTATCCTGCCCAGGCCTAAGTGTGATGCGGTCGTCAAAGGCTACCTGGGTAAACTGCGGCGTGCGGTCGATGATCTCGAAGGGGGCGTCAACGACGTCCAGGTACCGCGGGACAATCAGATGGTGTGGCGCTTCCTGCCACAGCACTAGGCGTCCCGTCTCTCCGACGTCAAACTCAAGACCCGCTTTGTATACCTGGGGGTTGATGTATTTCTTAGGTAGCCAAAGGCTGGTGTCTAGGTAGCCCTTATCTGGATCCCGGGGTAAGAACTCGTAGACGCGGTCAGCTTCCGAAGGTTTTCCCACAGTTCGAGCAGCACTTGGACGTTGCTTCACAGAGACCTCCGCAAGCCTGGCATCGTAGCATCAACTTTTTCTTCTGAAACAGGCGGTGGCCATCCTTCTCCATGAACCGTCCAGCTTCGTGAAGAGCAGCGGCGGATCCCGCACACGCCATACGTACCATGAGCTCTCTCTTGGGGTCATCGTCATGGGCCACAGTAACCACAACAGATGATTGAACAGGACGAGAAACCAGGGGTGATACCGGGGCGGACGTTTTAGCCAACGGTGTGTTTGGATTACTGGGCGTTGTGGGGGTAAAGGGACGCGTATAGGTAGGCTCCGGCGTATGAGGTGCTTGCCCACCGCGAAGGGCGGTTATGCGCTGCTGGCGAGCAACGGCGTCAGAGCAATCCCGTCGGTGAATGCACTCAAACCCACATAGGGGCGTTTCCGGGTCAAAGCGGTCTTCTTTGGAGAAGCACTCAGGCCGTCGCAGTCTCTCTTTGAGCGTTGTCTCAAGGCTCATAGTTGTCCTTTCTGTCGGTAGCTACGGTAATGTGGATGAGCATCCGCCTTATACCAGATGGATTGCAGGTTGACGTGTTGCGACCTCCGCTCGTAAGCTCTACTCATGCAGCGCCCCCTCGATTTTTATGCTGATGGTGGAGCCCTCCTACGGGAGACGGTTCCCTTTGAAAGCCTCCCGGACTTTGTCAAAGTGGCCAGCTACGTCGGAGGAACCGATCTGGATCCTTCTGGATACGCGGTGATCCTGGTTGGCGCTCAAGGAACACAGCCTGTGTTTCCTCGTATTGATCCGGGTAACACGGCTATCTCAACGTACTACCTACTCAACCAAGCGGATGATCTTCCCGAAGAGGTTGTTAAAGTAGCTGCTGCCAATTTGGCGGTTGCCTGTAAGAGCTTCGGCATGGATATCCCGCCCGAGTTGATGAAGCTAGCTGACTTGGGTGGAGATCCCGGCTTACTGCAGGATCGTATCCCTTATGTAGACATCACGGGCCTGAAGAATCACAAGGAGGCCGAAAAGAGGCGTCCGCTGCCCACAAAGCCGGCCAAGGTCAAGGCAGACAAGAAGACCCAGGTTGGGCCAGAAGATACCAAGCTCAAGACGGCTAAGGCAACTACTGCGCCTATCGGTAACGAGGTCGGGTATAAACCAGCCGCAGGGCAAAAAATAACGGCCGCGAAAGCCCCCTCACCTACCTGGCCGCACAACCCAGCGGTGGGTAAAAAACTAGCTTCTGTGTCCTACGATCACACGCAGTCCGCGGCTAATCACTTCAACACCAGCTGGAAGAAGATCCACCCGCTGGATCGAGTGAAGCTGGCGCAGAAGTTAGTACCCGACGCTCGGGCTCTAGGTATCGAGTTGGTCCCCGAAGCCTATGCCTACGCCTCCGGAGTGATGGACGCCGGGCGGGTGAAGGTCGCCCTGCAAACTCGTCAGGTTCTGTCTTCGGGTAATCCCATCTACAGCGACCTGCAGAAGATTGCCTCGGATTGTTCTTCGACTGAGATGATAGAGGCCATTTGGCAAGCTGATGAGGATACAGGTCTCTCCAGGTTCTGGAACTCCAAGATCGATGACCCGTTCTTGTCGGTTATGCAGGCAGCCCCAAACAAGATCTCAGGCAAGATCAAGACAGCAGAGGCCGCTGAGGATACCCGATTTGCCGTGGGCGGCAGTATCGTTACTGATTCTGATCTCAAGAATCTAGCAGAGCGCCGTCGTGATCTGGTGTGCACGCAGTTCGGGGAGGACTTTGGCAAGGAATTCTGCAAGCATCCGGTTCAAGTGTTCAAGTCAATGCCCGACTCTACCAAGGAAGTCCTTGGGCGCATGGCTCGTGATCAGATCGGGGCGCTGAAGGATCAGACGTGAACTCCAAAGCCCTTTCAATAATGGCTGAGGAGCTAAGTAAGATGGCTGCCGGACGCATGGCCACCATCATTGCTGGGCTAAAGTCAGGGGCTAAAGAGTCATTCAAGCACCCCATCGGTACGCTGAGGAAGACGTGGGGCAGGGATACACGTAACCAGCTGCGGACTCTCAAGAGCGCTGATGAGCTGGGCGATGTTGCAGCGCGAGAGTTTAAGGCGCGGATGAAGGATGTACCCCCGGAAATTGACTCCCTGTTTGGGTTAGGAAAACTACGCGAACTTGGCGAAGCAGAGTTGCTGCGGGCAAAACTTCATAACAGGGCCGTCCGTGATGCTTTGCTTGGTCATCGAGTAGGTGCGCATGCTGCTCCAGCAGCAGCATTGGGCGCGTTGTCCCTAGGCGGCTACGCAGTACACGCAGCTAAGAAACCAGAGCCTGATTACCGCACTAAGGTAGCTAAACTTCGCGTAAAGGATATCGAAGACGATCTCGGGTTTGTCCTAGACCGCACGGAAGAAAAGAAGCTCCGCGAGAACTTCAAAGATCAGCTCAGCCGTAGTTTTACCCTGCGGCACCCCATCCTAACGGGCATCCCTACGCTAGGTATTGCCCCAGCAATTGCAAAGAAGCGGGCGTTAGCTCGTTCTAAGCGCAGGCTCCTTAGGGATAGCCCCTACCTGCGTAAGAAGGTGCATAGGCATAGCGTAGGTTTGCCCATTGAGGACCTTGAGAGCTACGCCCATAAGACAGATCGTATTCGCGCCCATCAAGGGGAACGAACGGCTAAGTCCTTAGGGCAGAGTGCTATCGCGGCACTTCTGCTTCACAGGGCAACAGGAAAGCAAGAGCGGTAGCATTGATGCCGGAGTTTACACCAAAGACGCTGCTATCAAGCTACACGGCCCATCCGCTAGTACTGGATCTGTACTTAGTCAAGCATCTGGGTACTGAGTATTACCTTTGGGAGCCTGAGACCGTGTGGGCGGAAGCTATGCGAGTAGCTAAGGCGCCCAATATCTCAGAGGTCAACAAGAACAAGATTCAGGCTATTCGAACGGTGCATCTGACGGACAGCGTCTTCAAGCGCTGGGAAGTCTACGAGAAGGTCGTTATTGCCCTCAACTCGATCATCCCTCGCTTTGATGTCATGCAGAAGCCGGATCTAGGGCAGTTTGTGTTGGGGGTTAGCACCATCTATAAGCTCCGCTCAGATACATTTTCTGAAGAAGTAGCCGCGTACACAGCGGCGGCGTTGCTAGCAGATGGAGTTCTTTACGGGCCTCCCCCACTGGAGTTCTGCAACCAGCCACTAGCTAACTTCAAGGATGTCCCCCACGGGCTTATTGCGAAGATCAAAGCAGCGCTGGAGTCCGGCGCAACCTCCGAGGACGAAACTATCCAGCGCCAGCTCGCCAAGATCAAAGAGGCCAAGCTATACTCGGCCGAGGCGAGTAAGAACCTTCTTGAGCAACTGAGGCTCCTGCATGAATCCGACCCAGCTCCGAGCCTTTCACGATGAGCTTGAGAAGATAGCTCTCGCGGTAGGTGGGGCCGAGGTTGGATTATTGAGGCGGCTGGGTCGTGGGGTTACCCAAGGAGTTAAGCGACAGTGGCACGGTTTTGCTGGCGGAAATGCACTTAGGCCCACCGACAAGAGCCTACTAGAAGAAGCCGGTCACATGCTTAGGCACCCCAGGAAAGCCACATCCACTGGCTGGAAAGGCATGGGGCTGACTGAGAAATCTTTGCTGACCGGATTGGCCGGGTTAGAGTTACCCGATGCCGCGCGTTCTCCGGACAAGGGCAAACGCTTTGGTAGTCTGCTAGGAAGTACACTGGGCTGGTTGGCATTTCGTAAGACACCTATTGTAGCAAACCTGGTAGGCTCCATCGGAGCAGGTATGGCAGGCGGGAAGGTTGGGGACATGATTCACAGAGCGCTACGTAAACCTCAGCGCCAATACCCGGGTGGACGGTAATCCATGGGAGACTTTCCACTGGGCGCAGATACTCTTGCCCCAGGTAGCGTGGGGCGCTTTGCTAGCCATAGGCTAAGCCAAGGCACCAAGAAGACTACTCCCTACCCAAACCCGTTCTTCGATATCGCTCAGCAGTACATGCCTGGGTCCATCAAGGACTTGTTCAGGTGGTGCCGTTACTACGCGATGAATAACTCACTGATTGCCACGGTGCTCTACAAGATGAGCTCCTACCCAATCACGGATGTTATCTACGAGACAACCAACCCAGGGGAATTGCAGCGCTGGCGTAATCTCTTTGAGGATCACTTCAAGATTCGCCCATTTTTGATTGAGGCCAACCTGGACCGGTTGTGCTACGGGAATGCCTTCTTGTCTGTGGTTTTCCCGTTCCACAAGATGCTCACCTGCAGATCCTGCAAGTTTGAAGCGCGTATTGACCGCACGAGCTATCGTTTCAAAGCGCATGAGTTTGTCATGCTCTGTGACAAGTGCGGGAACGAGGGCGTCGCAGACGTCAAAGACAAGTACACCAAGAATGTCGAGGGTGTGAAGTTAGTCCGGTGGAATCCGGACAACATAACCATTCAGCACAATGAGATTACCGGGGAGAAGATCTACTACTACGATCTGCCCAAATCGACGCGTAATGACATCGCGCTGGGTAAGCCCTCTACCATTGAATCACTCCCACAGGCCTTCCTAGAGGCAGCACGCAAGAACAAGAACATCCGAGTCAAGCCAGGGCACATCTTCCACATCAGACGCCCCACAATCTCCAGATTTGACGCTGGCTGGGGGCAACCACTCATCAGCCAGGTGCTCAAGCAGATCTTCTATCTGCAGGTGCTACAGAAGGCCCAGGAAAGCATTTTCTTTGGCTACATTACCCCTATGCGGGTTATCTTCCCCGCGGCCGGTAGTGGCAGCTCCGAGCCTTATTCGATGGTCAACCTCTCGGATTGGCGCGAGAAGGTTGCTGATGAAATACGGGAACATCGCCGTGACTCAAACTATGTAGCTGTGATGCCCCTACCGGTCGGGTATCAGAACATCGGAGGAGAGGGCAAAGCCCTCATGCTTGCCAATGAGATACGCGTGTGGAGCGAGCACATAGTTTCCGGGATGGGAGTACCCCCAGAATTAATTTTCTCAGGTATGAGC
>Ga0209518_1003194_pt1 | contig 14301 bp, 17 predicted proteins | sample RifGroB1_FD_183993 | JGI IMG/M metagenome (GOLD analysis project Ga0209518, IMG submission 183993) | Groundwater microbial communities from Rifle, Colorado, USA - Groundwater B1 (SPAdes) (version 2) | ecosystem: Environmental > Aquatic > Deep subsurface > Groundwater | place: Rifle, Colorado... | reverse complement strand
CGATTCTGCGGGGTTCTTCGCCAGATGGTAGGCAATTTCGGCGCTCTGGTCGCTCTCGACGATGACGTCAAAAGTGGACTGAGGGAAAACGACATCAGCCGCGTCAATCACCTCGTCTAGATCCTGATACTTTGCCCTTGCCGCGTCCATCCGTGCCGCGTGTCCCTGAATCACTGTCTGCTTTGCAGCGTGTACCTTTGACTGCTCAGCTTGGTAATCCCTTGCCGCGATGATCCTTCCCGCTTCCCACCGCACAAGAGCACGGTTGTACTTCTCGTAGTCATCGAACGCGTCAAGGTTGGGTTCGGGAGGAAAGCCGGGAGGTACAAAGTCCTCTGACTCCGGCTGCGGCTGTTGCGCCTGCTGCGGGGGCTTGATCTCCCCCGTTGCCACCTTGCGCCAGTACTCAGCCTCGCTTTCGGCCTGCCTGCGGGCGCGGGTGATCTCGTCAATTCTCTTCTGGACGCCCTTTTGCTTGGCCGCTTCGGGGTCCGGTACTTCTGCGGGTGCCGGTTCCGCGTCTTCGGCAATCTCAGCGGGTTCCGCCGCTTGCGGGTCTTGCTGTTCTTCGATTTCCACTACTTCAACGTTTTCCTCTTTCATGCTCGCCTCCAGGCGGATTTTACCCCGGCTATACGGTGCCGGTGAACGGTGTTACTCAGTTGTGTTGTTTCCCTACTCTGTTTTTCATGAGTTGTCAACGAGATTTAAACTAATGTTGGATTGACTACGGATATTTCGATGACAGCCGCTCTATTTCACCCTTTGGCTCTGGATGTTGAATGGTTGCAATAAAGGGGATATTGCCCGCAAAATGGTTCGCATTGTTAATCGCGCCGATCTGGTAGTTAGCCGGTATCACGGCATCCAGTTGGCTCGTTGCATCAGTCGTTTCCGCCCATGCCGACCATTCGCCGCCATCCTCCTTAACCCTGATCCCCATTCCCGCCGCTGACTGGTATACCTGGAACTCAAACGCAGTTCCCGACGCGTGAGTATATGCGGCAACCGGCCCCGCAAACGCTCCCGCCACCACCTTGTAAAACCGCACCTGGGTAGCGTTCATGTAAACTTCCAGGAGATTGTTTGCATCCGACCATGCCGACCATAGATCGACAGTCGCTTGTCCCGTTGCGGAAGGGACGCAGCGGCCCCACACGGCAAAGTTGTTGGGGCGGAGAACGTTTGCTGTGGACCGGGTGTAGTTGGTGGATGCTGCCGCGCTGCTCTTGTATCCAAAGTATGTGTCGGCGTATTTGACGACAGCTCCCGATCTAGTACGAACGGTTCGCCCTGTTTGGACGGAGACGGGCATAGAGGGGTATATGTCAAGAATCGCCGCCGCAATAGCCTGATATCCGTAACGGTTAGGATGCAAGTGGTCGCCGCTATCGTAGGTGCTCAGTAAGGTGGCGTCGCCTGCAGTTCTCAGCGTCTCATACACGTCGATCAACTCTAAACCGCCGTCCGCAGCATACCCTCTTACCCATGAGTTGTACTGATCCGTTACAGTCTGCACAGATTCAGTGTACGACGCCCTGTTTTTTGACGGGGGAACGGTAGTCAAAACCGGCTGTATCCCCGCAGATAGCGCGGCATCAACCATTGCCGCCAAATCTGCCTGCATCGCGGCCAGCGTCCGGCTTGCGTAAATGTCGTTAACACCCCCGCCGATCAAGACCACATCAGGGTCTAGAGCCACCACGTCAGCATTAAAGCGTGCCAGCATCTGGGCTAATGTCTGACCTGCTATCCCCTTGTTTGTAATAGCCGTGAGTGGCAATCCGAGGTTGCGGCGCACTTCCTCAATGTAGACCCCTGGGGAGGTGAAGGAGTCGCCGATGCAGACAGAGCTGGCAAATAAACTGCCTTGGCGTGTGCTGAACCATAATGACGAAGAAGCGGTGGCTGTCGTGACCGTATCTGAAGGCAAGGGGTAACACTGATTACCACTTACGCACATTGCGCGAAACATCCGAATTGTCATAGCTACAGCGCCGACAGCCATAAGCCGCACAGCAAGCCCCGTAGCACCCGCAGCAGAGGTTATTTTAATGCCTACTATTTGCCGCTCACCAGTGAAAATGAACTGTCCTTCAGCCGTTCCACTGTACGCAGGAGTGTTGAGCACGCTTACTTGAGCGGGAAGCCCCGCAGGCCCCTGCACCTCCATCATTATCGTGTAGGGGGTCAATTCACTGGCAGGAACAAGCTGATAGCAATTGGAACTTACTTGCGCGGCCAGCGTCACAGTATCGGCAGACACCTTGACCGCACCATTTTGCACGCCCCATGATGCGTTGGTCAGATCGCTGCTGCCCTTCAGCAAGTTTGTGACTAACCGCCCGCCCTGCACTGGCCGCACATTGGTTGGGGAGGTCTGATCAACCCCAAGATAATCAGCCACGGCCTGTGCAGACCCCGTATAAGTGCCATCGGAGTTGAAGCCGTTGAAGAAGTCGGTAATGCTAGTACTCCTTGACTGGCCAAATAGAGTAGCCCCCGCCAGCATTTACGACATCTCCGTTACTTCGGCGGTGCCGGTGCCGGATGCAAGGATGAACGCTATCTTGTGGCCGGGGGTTATGTTGATGATCCGCGGTTCGCCGCCGCGCAGCCGGATGCCGCTTGCACTAGGGGTCGAAACCGCCGTGGGGTTTGTCCCTGTCGCGTAGAATGCATCTACGGCGCTGTAAATTTCCACGATGGTACATGTGGATGAGACAGCGGCAGATTGCGCCGATGTGGTCGATGTGGTGATAATCGCCTGGGTGAGCGCCGGGGTCACAACCTGCGCGGTCCGTCCGTTGCTGTCTTTTCCGAGTACGCTCATATTTCGGCTCCCATTTCCTGCGGCTCCATGGCCGGTTGTTGTACCTGTGGCTGTGGCTGTTGCATCTGCGGTTGCATCATGCGGATAAAGTCGTCAAGGACCATCTTGTACTCTGCCAGATCGTTCCCCACTTCAGCCTTTTCCGCGTTGGCGATGTCGCGCATTCCAGATGTCTTGATCTTGGCGATTTTTGCCTCTTTCTCCGCAATTTCGAGCCGCATCATGATCTGTGCCATCTGCTGCATGTCCGCCATAGGATCAGCGTCTTTCTGGAGTGGCTGACCTTTCTCATCCTGTCCAAAGGCTGCACGAAGCTCCTTTACAATGTCCTGGGCTTCAGGGAAGTCCATCAGTTTAAACAGGCGGGGGAGGATGATAGGCACGGTCTGAGGTGCGACAGGTGCGACGGCTGTCAGGACATCGGAAAGGATCTGCTGTCCCTCCTGCCTCTGTGTCGCGTAAGCGGGCCCGAGTGTCGCAGCGATGTCGTATTTGCCAACGGTGATGTCGTTAATAATGACGCGCTCGCCGTTTGGACCCACAATCTCCTTGTTGATCTCCGCAAAACTCTCGGTATCGTCGGGGTTCATGAGGCGCAGGCCGCGCTCTGTATCGTAGATCCGGGGGATAAGGTCGATCAGGACTCGGTATGACCACTGGACAGCGCGGGAAAGGTTGTCGTGATACTCATAAGTGCCGGTGTCGCTTTCCTGCTTGCGCTCCCGTATCGCGATGCCGGATTTCTCGTTTGACGCGGCGCCGAGTCCTGCGCGGAATATGCCGATGGTGTCGTCAAAGTCCATGTTGGCTTGCTGCATTGTGGCGAGAAGGCCCGGCTGCTGCTGAACGGCAGAGACGCGCTGAGGGATACTTGTATTACCACTTTCATCATTGTAAACAAGGTAGGGAAAGGGCGTAGTGTGAGCGTTGCGCCACTGGTTCTCATTGCCTTCAATCTGGCTCTTGCCGATCATCAGCGGCGACTTAGGAGAGAGTGCTACAGCTTCGATGTTGGCCGATGCGACGTAGTTGTACAGCATGGAAGGGTCGCGGGCGTCTCGGATGATCCCTTTCCATATCGGCTTACCGTCCACTAGAAACTCTTCCGGCATGACGGGGATAACGGGGATATATCTGCCCGGCCACTCCTGCGGACCTTCAAGCGGTTCATCTAAGCCGCAGATCTTCGCCCACATGATCTTATGGCTCTTGACGGTGCGCTCCTTGATGATAGGAACCACTTGCCCCTGCGCAGTGGCCAACATCTTGCGGTCTGAGGAGACAAACGGCTTTACCTGCTTCGTCTCTTCGATCACTTCGCCGGTTTCGAGCTGAAGAAGGGTCTTGGTCGCCGGTACACGGTAGAAATACTCAGCAACGCGAATGCCGTCATCATCGAACCATGCCGAGAGCTCATCACCGGTTGCCCCATCGTCGAACTGCGACGCTTCGGCGTCGGGCCACCTGCTCTCAAACTCGGCGCGGCCAAACGTCTCAACGATGAAACAGTATTCCTCCTTACCTTGATACGGCACGCAGGAGTGATCCATGTAGACGCTGAAATGGTTCCGCAGGGGGGCGATGGTGATGTCCTGCTCAAAGCTGTCATCATCGGTGTAATCGGTGAGAATCCGCCAGTATCCAGGGAAGCCGCAGGACGTGGCGTGTTTAAACGCGGAGTCGTAGGAGTAGGCCGCACCGCTGACATGCTCGATGTTTCGAATGTGGCCCTCAAAGATGGTTGCAATCTGGGGATCGCCGCTGGAATCGACCGGGCGGACCTTGACGCTTGGTCGGTTCTTGCGCTGGTCGCCGGTCACGGAACGGAGGTACTTGGGGAGCTTGTTGACGCAGAGAGTGGGCCTGCCTTCCCGCGCCTTCAGTGCAGATGACTCCCAATGATTCTCCTTGCCGCCCACAAGCATCTTGATATCTGTGACAGCCTCGCTCCGGCTAGTGTCCTGCACCTCCGCAACCTTGGCAAAACGCTTTCGCGCAAGGGTGACGATGCTTTGCTTCTTCGTGTCGCTCATGCTGTCTCCTGGTGCGTGTTATTGCACAAAGGGTGAAGGATGCTGCATCGGCTATAGCTACATCCCCTGCCATGATGACGGCGGTTCGTAGTGGTTGGCCTGCTTCTGGGCCTCGTTTCGCATCTTGTCCACATTTACTGCGATGTAGCGGGCGTTATCTGCGCCGTGACTGGCTTCGTCATGCAGTGGTGCGCCTGCTTCGGCTGTCGTGCGGTTTATCTGCCTGCGGTACCGTTTCAGCCGCTCGATCAGATCGGCGGCTTTACGGCTGTCGATGTAGGTCCGACCGAGCATCATGCGCGTAAGCCTGATACCCTCTTCAACGCTGACCTCAGTTATCTCCTTCCGCGTAGCAACGGTCCATCCGAGCCGTTTAAGGATCTCTTCCGTACTTTTGCCGGTCTTGAAGTCCCGACTGAAACCGTCATGAGGTAGCCACACCTTTCCCCAATTAAACCGCTTGGTTTTCCACCCTGCGCTCAACTGGTCAAGCGTCATGTGGCTAGATTCCTCGTATTCAATTATGCGGACCTCAGACCGAACCGCCTGGACGAAAGATACCGTCATCAGGTCGTTCCATCCAAGATCAAGCACGATATGGACCTTCAGCAATGGGTCGTAAGGGACGCGGCAGATCTGCCCGTTGAGCTGCATCGCCTCTATTTCGTTGTAATAGATCGCACCCTCAACAGCGGGCTTGCACTTCCCTTCCCATATATTCGCATAGCCTTGCGGGTCTACTTGCAGGCATCGCAGCCGCTCCTTTTCGAGCACAGCAGGAAAGAAAGGGTTATCTGAGTAGTTCACCAGCACCGATATGCAGTCATCGGGCGGGTTGATCGTAAACCGCTGATGTGTCTCGTCAGACTCAAGCTCAGGGTTGTAGCTGATCCATATTTCAGAGCCGTCTTTACGAATGGTTGGCGTGAGCACGTCCCATGAGCGTTTCGTGATCGCCTGGGCCTCTTCGCACCATACCCTGTCGCAGCCTTCCAGTGACTTGATACTCTCCACTGTCTGCTGCGACAGCCCCGCAAATATGAACTTGGACCCGTTGCGGCCCCTTATTTCTGTTTCGAGGATTTCAAAGAAGCTGCCGAGTCCAAGAGCCTGTATCTGGTCGCTCAGTAGCTTATGAACTGAGTCTTTTATGGACTTCTGCACCTCGCGAGTGCAGAGAATTAGAAGGGGTTGAGATGCTGCCTGTATGAGAAGCGCCCTTGCAAAGCTCCACGATTTACTGGACCCTCGGCCACCGCGAGCCACCTTATAGCGCATCGCGTCAAAAAGGAACGAGAGTTTTTCAGGAAACTGGGCGTTAACTCCCATCGGGCTTTACAAATGACACAGTGAGGTTAAGGGCTTCACCGCATGGGCCTTGCAGCGTCTGCTCGATCTTGTCGCCGTACTTCTTGGGCTTGAGCTTCGATGCTATCCATTTCCGAGTGTCAATCCTCAACCTCGCCCGCTGGATGTTCTCGCCCTTGACAAACGGCTTGCCCTCATCAGTGAATCCGACATCGAGAGAGTCATCATCCGCTATCTCAAGCATCTCCTCTGCGAGAAAATCGGCCTGCTCCTCTTTAGCCCTCGCGTAATCCTTCGCGAATTGCTCGTTGTCTCTCAACCACTTATAGATGGTCGTGACGCCTACAGTGTCGCCCGTCTTGCCTATCTCCGCCAATATGGTTGAAGTCGCTTTATTGGACGTACTGAGCTGCTCGCAGAGGTCGTCTGCAATTTCCTGATTAAACGGGATTGATGGTCTTCCTGCGCCCATTGCGTCTCCGATATTTCTGATCCTGCGCCACAGCCGTACAACATCATTGAGGAAATGTCAACCTTAATGTGACTTTCGGCGCTCCGCGAAAAATATTTCAGATATTTTCACTTTCCCTGTTGACATATCATAATAGTAATAGTAGTATTGAATCATCGAAGCGATGCAGCGCAAACCAACTCAGGAGGCCACACCATGAAGCTTGCGGACAAGAAGAGATATCTTAAATCAGTCAAAGATATGGTTGCCAGCGATTGCCCTTGGATGGTGAAATGCTACCAAAATCCCGGCGGCACAATGAGTAAGTGGCATACGAAAGTGATCGGCGCGGCGCTCAGCCGAGTGCGTGCAATATAAACCACTTGCCGAGCCCGGCGGCTAAACCGGGCGGGAGGATGAGATGATAAGGAAGGAGTTTGAAGAGAAGATATTGAACCAAATAGCTTTCATCAAAAACATCGGCGATTACCAAGATTACATCGTTATCGTTGTCAACGGAGTTGATTGCACTCTCACACTTAAACTCGAATCATAGGAGACCGCCATGCCCACACCACCAAAAGCCTGCACCTGCAAAAAATGTAGCTACACCTGGACCCCGCGCAAGGAAGCGCCGAAAGCCTGTCCTGATTGCAAGAGTCGCAGTTGGAACAAGTGAGAAACTGGCCCCACTCAAGGGGCCTTTTCCTTTAATCCTTCACGGTGAAAGTGGTTTTTTTAAGTGTTTCCACCACCTCCCCTTGATAACGTGGTAAATGGCTTGCTTCGTAACCCCAAACTGTGTTGCCAACTCTGGACCCTTCATTCTTGGATATAGCTCTTTGATTTGGGCAATATCTATTTCTGTGAGCTTTGACATACCATGTTTCGACCCCCGCGCTTGCCGCAACTTGCCCACCTTAACACCCGCTATTAGGCTCAGGAACATATTTATTGTGAAAACTGGTTAGTTGTTTCTGGCTCAGATTCACTTACTCCTCCCATTTAAACGTCAATGTACCGGTCTTACCAAACGTCTCGGGGTGATCGCAGAACGTATAGAAAAAATCACCTTTCGTATCGGAAGCCGCCTCCACGCTAACGCTCCGTTCCACCTTCTGCGCCACTTGCACGCGTCGGGTGCCGGTGAGCTTGATGTTTTCCCGCCCAGCAACCGGCTCTGGCTCGTAGGCGTAAGGACCATAAATTTTCCCACCAGAATCAGTGAACATCCAGGCTGTCACCGTCACATCTTCGTAGACGGGCGGCGGGTTGAGGATGACGTTGATCTGGTCGATAGTGGCCGCCGCATACATTGGCGGGGTCGTTACTGTTGAGTTGGCGGACACTTTCAGCCGCTCGATTACGTACTCCGTTGCCTTCTTGTACCGCTCCAGTTCCGTCATGATTTCTCCCTTTTCATCTCCGGTATCGGCAGTGCGCGAATCAAACGTTCCGCCTCATCCCATGACTCCTCATAAGTGCGGAAAGGCTCGTCGGCTTCCCTCATGGCCTTCTGACAAGCCGCCTCATCGCCTCCGCCCCTCTCGCAAAGACAGCCGCGTTATGTGCAGCCGTCGCCTCTTCCTGCTGTTTCCGGTAGCACTCAGGGTGCCACGTTTCCTTGTCGCCGCAGATGCACGGATCGTCCATACTCATAAAACCTCCAAATTTGCGTTTTAAGCCGCCCCTTTTCCCAGACGCGGCCATTGCCCTACACTCGCTCCCGTTCGCCCAAATTTGATGGGGTAGCGGCTCTAGATCAATCGTCCAGGTCGCGCCTTCTTCCTTGCCATACACTCCGCTAGCTGTTCAGGAGTGTCCAGAATGTGCGCAGTCACTTCGTCAACGTGCCAAATCCTCCATCGGTCGTTTTCCGAAGCGTCCCGCCAAACTTGTTTGATTTCCTCTTCGCAACACTCCCACAACTCTTCGCCCAAAACCTCACGCGTCACCATCAGTAGCCCCCTGTGTCGTTGCCGCTATGGTATGCAACATATTCCTCATGGAAGTCGATCACCGGCGTTTCCTTCGTATTCAAATATTGAAGTGACCTTGCATCATAGTAAAGGCCATACTTCCCTTCAACGCCTTCCACGTTTCGGCTCTTGTCGCAGACAAGGATTGCGTCAGGCTGCTTCTTGACATCGGCGATTGTCTTCCCTTTCGGCAGTTCAACATTCTCCCCGCTTTGATGCGCCTGCAAAAGTTGTTCTTTCTTTTTGTTGCGCCACACCGAGAAAACATTAAAAGCAAGGTCGGTTAATGCGCCAGTACCTTTGATAGCCATCTTTCCAGCCGGTACAGATTCATCTTCCTTGCGAGGGTGAGCTATCAGGTGAATGTGTGCGCCGGTCGTATTGGCCCAATCACAGAGCTTTTCCATAATAGCTTTTTGTCCGTTGTAATCATCCTCGTGAAGCCCAAGCTTCATCAACGAGTCAATTAAGAAGTGTCTCACACCATGACGCTTGAAGGCATATTCAAAAACATCTATCAGCCTGTCCGTCTTGCCTGTTCCTACGAGATTGAATAGCCAAATCTTGTCAGACAGCCATTCAAGCGTTTCCGTTATCCTCTTGCGGGTCGGGTTATTTCTCCCCGTAGACTGCCGCACCAATCGAGCAAGGGTTTTGCGGGGGTGCATCTCAAACGAGGCTATACACGCCTTTTCGCCCACCATAGCTCCGGCAAGGATCACTTGCCCCCACAAGAGGCTTTTACCGTGACCGTTACATCCTGTGATGATGGTCACTTCCCCGCGCAAAAACCGGAAAGGGATTTTCGGGAAAGGCATATCAAAGCCTGGGAGCTTCCCACCCACAGGAAAAAACTCGTCTATCACCGCTTGAGTGTAATCACTGGCTCGCTTGAGTTCTTCGGGTTCCAGATACTTCGCATCGTCAAAACAGCGGTCAATGACAGCCTGTTCAACGCCGGTTTTCAGGCACTCGTTGGCATCCTTGCAAGGCAAAGTCACAATCCGGCAGCGGTGAACGCCTAGCCGCGTTACCAGCTCCTCAACGGCGATCTGCCCTTCTTTGTCGTTGTCCATACAGAGGAAAACTGTTTCAAAGCGTTCCAGTTCCGCCCAGTCGTAGTCCACCCATTGCTGCTTGTCGCCCTTGCCTGCACCGAAAGGAACAGACAGCGCAGGGTGTCCGTACTGGAACAGCGAAAGCGCGTCAAGCTCTCCCTCGCAGATCACCACGGAGCGGGCCGCATGGTCTATCACTTGCCACCCGAAGCATGTCGGCTCGCATCCAGGCTCAACGAGAGTTTGTTTTTTGCCGTCCCGCCTCTCAACGTGAAGGTACTTCATGGCGAGAAGTTCACCCTTCCGGAATGACGGCAAGCCTATCCACGGTCCCCGCCACGGCTCTTGCTTCTTCCACCCCTCCCATGGTCCGATTTCCGGCAGTTCTGCCAGCCTGTAAGCACCGATAGACTCGGCAGTCAACTTTCTGTCTTCCATCAGGTACCGCATCACCGGAGAGCCGGTCTTTGCCTTGGTTGCCCCTTTAGGCGGGGAGGGTTTGCGGAATTTCTTATCTTGGGTCCGCACAAATTGGGGGTCTTCCACGCCAAGAAACTTCTTTGCTTCTTGCAGTGCGTCCGAAAGTTGGATCTTTCTGGCAAGGCACCACAGATCGAGCAGATCCCCACCCTCCCCTGTTGCAAAGTCGGACCACACCCCTTTCTTGTCTCCGGAAACGCAGACCTTCAAACTGCGGCCTGATTCACCACCTACGCTGCCAGCTTCCCACTCTCTCCCTGAGAGCTTGCCGCCAGGAAGAAGCATTGCCGCCACTGTTTCAGCCTGAGAGGTCAGTGCTGCTGAGATTTCGGAAATTTCCATCAGCGCACCCCCGCCCACAGTTTGTCAACCGGCGATTCTGTCGCCCTTCCTGGGGGCGGTTTCTTTGGCACCGCTTCAAACCATGCCAGTATCAACTGCCAGGGGTCCATGATTCCCTTCCCGGCGTATTTCGTCAGCAGCTTTTCCTTCTGGAAGTCAAGGTCGGTGTCAGGGAATCTTCCCTTTAACCATTCCCTCTTTTCTTCAAAGCAGTCCTCTAGCTTGCTTTCTTTTATTCCCTTCCCTTCCCTTCCCTTCCCTTCCCTTCCTGCGAGCCCCAACGCTTCCCCATTGCTTCCCCAACGCTTCACTAATACTTCCCTGTTGTCCCCCTCAAAAAAATGTTCTTTCATTTCAGATGGTTCAGGGTGTGCAGCGGGGTCTTTTACTTCCTTACCCCCTAGCCGCTGGTGATCTTTGAACGTTGGAATGTACCCGTAGACTTTTGACCCGTCCGTGAGCGTTTTTACGAAGCCATTTTCCCTGAGAAGCATCAGTGAAGCACCCAGTTGCTTCCCCGTTGCTTCCCAGTAAAATGGGATGATATCAAGCTGAAGATACCGGGGTTTCCACTCAAAAACTCCGTTCTTGTCGCAGTGGCCCCAAAGCGCGGAAAATACCAGCATCACCTTCAGGTCACAGTAATCTATTTCGAGTTCTATTAACTCTTCGTGCCGGTAGAATGAGGGTTTTACGGTCCGGATACGTGCCATTATTCCATGCCCCCCATTAAGTGCTTCATCTGAAAAAAGAACGCATCAGCATGGCTCATACTGGGGTGATCTCTCAGTATTTGATCTATCGATACGCAACCATCATCATCCTTGGCGTAATCATCGCTGGCTGCAATGGCCGGTATGTCTTGGGTGACGGCAACAGTATTTAGGCTCCTGATGTACTCAAGAACCAGCGTTTTCGACTTGCAAACCGCCAGCTCCTTCTTGATCTTCTCGTCCAGTTCGTGCGCGTTCTTGTGGCACCTGTGACAGAGTGATTCAAGCTCCTCTTTCGCGTATTCCCATATCATCGCCCCGCGCTTGTAGAGAGGATGATGAACGTGCAACTCTTCATCGTTTGCGCCGCACTCCTGGCACCGAAAGCCCCGATCTTCCAAGACTTCCAGCCGCTTCTTTTGCCACAATGGATGCTTGATTTGCTGCTGGTAGTTCATCATTTCCTCCTGCATAACACCGAAAAAAGAAACCCCGCAGAGGCTCGGGGGCGCACTCTGCGGGGTTCTAGTGGTCCGCCTCTGCTAAGAGAGGCTGCAACCGGAGTTTATTCTAAACGACACCCCCCGGTATCGTCAAGGCTACTCAAATATTCCCGCCATAATACTCTCAGCCCGCAGCGCACGCAATGGAAAATGAATGTGCAAGGGGTTAGACTGTCAATCGTAAGCCGCGAATTTCTGCATCAGTGTCACAAAAGCGGTTGCTGCTGATTCTGGATAGACTCCGTTCCCAAGCATCCTGAGACGATCAACTCTATTTTCACAGAACAAGCTCCGCAACGGGTGCAAGTGTGGTTCATTTTCCAATCCATTAGCCACTCTACGAAAAATACGTTCAGCTTCCGACCATCTGAGGGAGGGTGCGAGCCATGGGGCGAAGCGAAGCACGTTAGCCCATCCATCGGCATCGTTTGGGCCGGGAGGGGAGGATGGAAGCCGTGAACCGCAAAGTTTGCCAATTGGTCCATGTGTTTCCGCCCTGTACCTGTCTCGAAGCAGTGTTCCTCGCTGTTGCTCCCCTTGTGGTCCCTTGTCGATGGTGTCAGCCACTGTTTCGAGACCGTTGACAGCCCATCCCCCGAGCTCTCCGATGCCCCCTTGCGGTTGTGGTCGCCGTGGACTGTGGGGGTGGGCCAAATATTGGCTTCTATTGCCAGTTCGTTCGATGAGTCCGGGCGTGCTTTCCACCTGGCTTTCTGCTCGTCCGAACCACGGTCCCGCTTCTCGTCCGATGTTTGAGGAGTCGGCCAACGTGTCCCGCGCAAGGATGAAAACCCTCTCCCGCGAGTGTGAGCCGCCGCACTCTTCCGCGCTAAATATTCCTGGCTCAACTGCGTACTGAAGCCCTGCCAAGTCGCGGATGACTTCGACCATTGAGGTGTTGACGTGCCCACGGACGTTCTCGAAAAAACACCAAACAGGTCGAGTTGCTGCAACGAACTCTCGACAATACGGCCATAAGAATCGAGGATCTTTGGTGCCGAGTTGGTTGCCGGCGACGGATTCTGGCTGGCAGGGGTAGCCTCCGCAGAAGATGTCCACCAGTCCACGAAACTTGTGTGCAGGGAAGGTGGTAACATCCGTGAAAATAGGTGCCTCTGCCATGTCTCCCGCTTCAATTTTTTCAAGCAGGTTTGCAACACTGAAGGCTTCCCTCTCCACATAAGCGAGGCAGCGAAGGCGCTCACCGAAGACTCGCTTGAGTCCCATTTCGAGTCCGCCACCTCCTGTGAAAAACGAGACGCAATTGATCGTGGTAGGTAAATCCCGCATATTGGCTCTTTCTCCATTTTATTCATCTGTTGATACCTGCCAAGGTTATAGTGTATAATTGCCTGAAGATAAAAGGAGGTGCTTTATGCGCCATAGTAAAAAAAGCCAGCAAGCAATTGAGATGTATTCGCTTTACGAGGCCGGTCAAAGTCTCGAATCGGTGGCTAATTCTTATGGAGTGTCTCGGCAGTCTGTTTTTGAGCTCTTCGCTCGCCGCGGCTTCGTTCTGAGAACCGCAACATTGCTCCCGCATTTTGAGTTTGCTGGCCGGAAGTACACCATGAGAGCAAACGGCTATTACGCCGCCACTTCGGGCAATAGATCCTATCTGCACCGCGACATTTGGGAAGCAGTTTACGGCCCAATTCCCAACGGTCTTGAGGTCCACCATAAGGATGAGGACAAGACCCATAACGTCATCGAAAACTATGAACTGCTTACGCAGTCGGCACACCAGTTTCAGCATGACGGCCTTGGCGCTTTCAAGGAGAAATGGGCTAACTGTAAACAAGGACACCCCCTCACCGATGAAAACATTTACACAACCAAGGCCGGAACCAGGACCTGCAAGCTGTGCGCTAAAGCAAGATCGGCCAAGAACTATGCTTCCCGTAAAGGAGGCTGAGTCCTTGATGGTTTCCAGCCCCGCCAGCGAACCACTCGACGCTTGTAAATTCTTCGGTATCACCCACATCCACAACTCCCCCTTTTAACTCCACCCTTCCGTCATCATCCTGTCACAGTAGCCGACCCACACACGCGGAATAGGCGGGGAGAGTTTCGGCATCAGTGCTTCAATCTCTTCCTTTGAGAGCGTCCGCACTTCGCTACTCCTGTAGCCGCACCTTTCCGCGAGGAGTTTATCCAGCTCCGTATCGTAATTGTACTGTTCCGCCCTGGTCATGATCGGCGCGGGCTTCGGCTTGCGCTTCCATGGCTTCGCTGGCTTGATGAGGATTTCATCCTCTGCCTCCCTCTGCCGCTTCCTGCGCTCCTCTGTGCCGATACGTGCCACGGCTACGCGCTTGGTCCTGCTCTCTTCCCGCGCCTTTGCTGCTGCGATACGACACGGTGCGCAGTACTTGACGCGGGAATGTTCCGTGGGCTCGCCGCAGATGATACATTTACGCGGGTTAGCTTTCTTCTCTGCCGCCCGCTTGATCGAGTGTCGGCGGTTCGTTTCCTTGATCTTCTCCGCTTCCCTTATCACTCGGCAAGGGTCGCACCGTTTGCGCCTTTTACTGCCCGTCTCCGCTCCACAATCAATACATATCATGTCAGTCTCCTACGCTTGGCTGATGGTCAGGCCAA
>Ga0209518_1003191_pt1 | contig 14311 bp, 14 predicted proteins | sample RifGroB1_FD_183993 | JGI IMG/M metagenome (GOLD analysis project Ga0209518, IMG submission 183993) | Groundwater microbial communities from Rifle, Colorado, USA - Groundwater B1 (SPAdes) (version 2) | ecosystem: Environmental > Aquatic > Deep subsurface > Groundwater | place: Rifle, Colorado... | reverse complement strand
ATAAAGGCGGCCAAAAAAGTGCTGGCGGAAGGCGGGCCGGGCGGATGTAAGACGGAAAAAGAATGCAAAGCGTTTTGCGATAAGCCGGAGAATCAAGAAGCGTGCTTTCAATTCGCGGTGGAAAATAATCTTATTCCTCCGGAGGAGATGGAACGCGTCAAGAAAATGAAATTAGCGATGGAGCAAGGCGGCCCGGGTGGGTGTAAAAACGAGCGCGAATGTCGCGCTTACTGCGAGAATCCCGATAACTTTGAAATATGCGGAGAGTTCGCGAAGAAAAACGGTTTGATGGGCGAAGAAGAAATAAAGGTGATGGACCGTGGGCGGGAAATGGCGAAAAAGGCGCGCGAGGTCGGAGGTCCGGGCGGATGTAAGGGAGATGCTGAATGCCGTGTTTACTGTGGGAAGCCGGAAAACGTGGAGGAATGTTTAGCGTTCGCGGTGGCACAGGGCGGAGTGGGTATGGACGAAGCGAAGGGGATGTTGGAAAAATTCGCGCGGGCAGGCATGGAAGGACCGCGAGAACATTTTCGGCCGATGGAAGGCCGGCCTCAGCAGGCAGGTTTGCCCGATCAGGCAGGTGAGATGCACCCGTCGCAAGGCATGATGCCGCCGATGCCCCGGCAATTCCAACAGCAATTTGAACAGCGTTTTCAAAAGTTTGAACAATTCAGAAAGCTTGAGGGGCAATTCCGAAAACCGCCGGAAATGATGGAGAATTTCCAAGGTCTGGGCGGTTGTCAGACGCCGGATCAGTGCATTAAATACTGTTCCGATCCGGCGAATCGCGCCGAGTGCGCTAAGTTGAATCCAAGCGTTGGCGCTCCGCCGCCGGGCGAGATATTTCGCCAAGTTGAGTCTGGCAGTGAACGCGGTTTTGGAGGCGGCGGAGGGACAACAACTCCTTTAGGTGTTAAACCGCCTATTGGCGAGCCAAGTCAGGGTTCTTTGCCGCCAATCGGCGCTGAAGGTTCTGTTTGCCCGAGAGAATTTCATCCGGTTTGCGGAACTAACAATAGAACATATCCGAATAAATGTTTTGCCGATAAGGATAATGTGTCAGTGGCAAAAGAAGGTCCTTGCGGAGAGGGCTTGGGTTTTAATATGGATGGGTCCGTTCCGCAACAACCCCCATCGCAACCATATCCTGTTGAACCTACGGCATGCGGTCCCCAGCCTCCGGTAGCATTAGCTACGGGATGTAGCTTGGTATGCAAAGACGCTCGCTGGCATATGATATGTCCCGATGGAGCGCAGTCAATTCAATATCAACAATACCCTTCCATATACCCCTCACCGGATCAATTTCAGCAGTACCAACAATATCAACAGCCGCCCCAGTACATTCCTCAATACACGCAACCGCCAGTTCAGCCGGAACAGCCAACCGCGCCCCAAAGCCGGCGCTTCGGCGGCTCTCTATTGTCCAGTCTGCTTCAGGCGTTCTCTAACGCTTTAAGAATGAAATAATAAGAGTGGAAAGTCTATAAAGATGAGCGACTTACGATGTCACTCATGTCCGTAAAGTCCATAAAGTAAAAGAATGGCTAAAATTATCATCGGCGTCATTTTCATTGCAATAGTAGTCTGGGCGATAGTTTTCTTTACCGTGTCGGGGCCGAGATCCGATTCATTGCTGGAGTCAAGAATTAAAGTAGCGGCGAGTTTTTACATTCCGGCGGAATTCGCCCGGCAAATCGGCGGTGAAAGAGTTGAAGTGTTTTCCATTACTCCGTCTGGCGTTGAACCGCACGAATATGAGCCGACGCCGGGAGAAATAGCGGAAGTCTACTCGGCGAAGCTGTTTATTTACCAGGGCGGAGGCTTTGACTCTTGGGCGGAGCGCTTGAGTGGCGATTTGCGCGCGCGCGGCGTTGAGGTTGTTTTCGTTATGGATGGTTTGGGCATGAAAAACGCCGATCCGCATATTTGGCTTGATCCGGTTTTAGCGCAAAGAGAAGCGGAGGTTATTCGCGACGCGCTTGTCAGGGCTTACCCGTTTGACGCGGATCTTTATAAAAAAAACAGCGCGGATTATTTGAACGATTTTTCGCTTTTGGACGATGAATATAGAGAAGGTCTGGCGCGTTGCGCGAAGAAAGATTTTGTTGCCTCGCATTCAGCTTTTGATTATCCGGCTAAGCGTTACGGACTTTCTTTGCATTCAATCGCGGGAGCGTCGCCGGAGGAAGAGCCGTCGCTCGGCCGGATAGCGGAAATCGTTGAACTGACGCGCGCGAAAGACATAAAATATATTTTCACGGAACCGCTTGCTTCTTCGCGAGCCGTGGAAACCATCGCGCGGGAAACCGGAGCGGAAATTTTGACTCTTAATCCGATTGAAGGCCTGACCAAAGAAGACCGCGCCACCGGCAAAGATTATATTTTTTTAATGAGAGAAAATCTTAAAAACTTGCGTCAAGCGTTATCGTGTAATGCAAAGTAATACAAAAAACATTATTGAACTGAAAGATGTTTCATTTCGCTACAACGGCGGAGCGGTTTTGGAGCATGTCTCTTTTTCGGTGAGTAAGGGTGAGTACATGGGCATTATCGGGCCCAACGGAGGCGGGAAAACCACTTTGCTCAAAATCATTCTCGGTCTTTTGCGTCCCGCGGATGGGGAAGTGTCGGTTAGTCTGGAAAAAAATGAGATCGGGTATGTTCCGCAGAGAGCTTCATCGTATCATTTGCGCTTTCCCGCGACGGTGGAGGAGATAGTCAGGAGCGGGCGTACCGCGCGCTTGGGGCTTTTGGGTCGGTTTGGCAAGAAAGATGCTGAAGCGGTGGACAAGGCGCTTGAAACAACCGGTATTTCATCTTTGCGCCAACGCTTGATTGGCAATCTTTCCGGCGGGGAAGTACAGAAAGTTTTTCTGGCCCGGGCTTTTGCCGGCGAGCCCAAAATGCTTATCTTGGATGAGCCGGAGGTGGGCATTGACATTGCCGGACAGGAAGAGTTCTACACTTTTTTAGACAAACTAAACCAAGAGAGCGGACTGACCATCATTTTCGTGTCGCATGACATCGAGCTGATCAGCCATTCTGTCAGATCGGTGCTTTGCTTAAACCGCCGTCTTTTATGCCACGGCTCGCCGAGGGAATTTATTAAAGAAGAATACATAGACCAACTTTACGGCAAGAAAGTTAAATTTATTTTTCACGAACATAAAGAGTAGTATGGAAATATTTCAATTTGATTTTATGATACGGGCGTTTTTGGCGGGAGCCGCGGTGGCGGTGGTCGCGCCATTGGTCGGCAGTTTTCTCGTTTTGCGGAGATATTCAATGATGGCCGACACGCTCGCGCATACGGCACTGGCCGGCGTCGCGGCCGGAGTGTTGTTCGGCGTTTCTCCTTTGGCCGGCGCGCTTGCCGTTTCGGCGGCGGCGGCTCTTGGCATGGAGCGCCTGCGTTCCGGCGAGAAAATATTCGGCGAGTCGGTGCTGGTCATTTTCCTTTCCGGGAGTCTCGCGCTCGCGGCGGTGCTGGTCAGCTTGGCGCGCGGGTTCAACATTGGTTTTTATAATTTCCTTTTCGGCAGTATCGCGACGGTGACGCCGGCGTATCTGTATGCGATCGTTTTTTGTACTTTGGCGGCGATCGCGCTGATCACTGTTTTTTACAAGGAATTGTTTTTGATTTCGTTTGACGAAGAGTTGGCGCGGGCGAACGGCCTGCGCATCGGCGCTCTCAACACGCTTTTAATTTTGCTTACGGCGCTGGTCGTGTCGCTCGCGATGCAAGTGGTCGGCGCGCTTCTGGTCGGCGCGCTGATGGTGATACCGTTCATCACCGCGATTCAATTCAAGCGCGGTTTTCGCGGCACGATTTTTTTGGCCATCGTGATCTCTCTCGTTTCCGTTTTCATCGGCCTTTTTCTAGCGTATTATCTCAACCTTTCAACCGGCGGGGCGATTGTCCTCGTCGCGCTCGCGTTTTTCATCGCCAGTTTGTTTGTTTAGGAGCTCGGTAAAAAGTTATCCACAGATTCCTATTACATAAATTATATGGCGTGCTATTCTAATAGTAGTTCTTTATACAATTCATTGTTATCAAGAGCGAGCTGAGGGGATTGGCCCTGTGAAGCTCCGGCAACCCGCGAGCATTGCGAGCGGAGCAGTCGCCGTATGACGGCAACCTGCTTTGCAAGGTGCCAAATCCAACCAGAGATTTTTTTTGGACAGATAATTCAACATAAACGACACCTTGCAATAACGCAAGGTGTTTTTTCGTCCATAGGACAGAAAGGAGGTGATGGAGCATGACTATTTCAGTAAGGTTGCCGTCCGCTCTGAAATCATTAACCGGCGCCGGAATTGTTAATGTAGGTGGAGCCACGGTCGCGGAGGCGCTGTTTGATCTGTGCTGTCAGTTCCCGGACATTGAAGAACGGCTTTTAACGCCGGACAGAAAGCTGAATAAGTTTTTGATCGTTTGCATCAATGGGGAAGATGTCCGGCTCAAAGAAGGCGTTTCAACTCTTGTTTTTGATGGCGATGAAATATCCATCATTCCCGCCATATCTGGCGGGTAATATCCAAGCGCAATATTTCAAAAGAGTATTGCGCTTTTCTTTTGTCCGGCGGTTGATTTGACTATTCTCGGCAAATGTGATATTATATGTTTATAACTAAAATACAAATAGAAATTTAACAATTATATAAGGAGGGTTAGAGATGAAAAAGAAGGCGATTTTAGCGGTATTGGCAGTTGTCTTTTTGAGCGCCTGCGGACAGGGTGCGGAAGTGGCGGTTGAGGCAGAAAAGTGGACTGTTCTGCCGAAAGAAAGAATCAAGCTCGTTGCCGATTTGCGCAACGAGTACCAGGGTACTTACGCGAGTAAGTATTTCTGGACAATTCGCAATCCGGTACCGGACTGTGGGGACTTGAGCTGTCCGACCTGCTCGTCCACTTATTGGACGGCGCCGGAGGATGTAGCACAGCCGCGGCTGTGCGAGGTTTCGGTTGTGGTGCTTCTAAAGGATCGCGCGCACCCGAACTATGAGGAGTCGGTCACCACAATCTTTGAGATTAAGGTGATCCCGTTTCCGGTGGCGAACAAGCCCCCGGTGATTATGCAGTTTGTCGTTCCGATTCAGACCGTGGCGACAAACGAGACCATTTCGCTTTATGTTGAAGCACACGATCCGGAAGGCGGACCGCTTGCGTATCGCTGGTCGGCGACTTGCGGGAAGATCGTCGGAGGCGGCACCGGTATTTCTTGGTCCGCGCCCTCTTTCGTTCCGCTAAGCGGAACATGTACTGTGCGCGTGTCGGCGGTGGATCAGGAAAATTCCGCCACTGGCATCTCGGCGGAATTTATAATAGTTAATTAAATATTCGGTCGTCCGACGACCGAATAGTGCAGGAAATTATAAGCCGGGCTGGAGATTTTTAACTCCAACCCGGCTTTTCTTTTTAAAAAATTTTAAACTATTTGAAAATTGTTTAAAACGCACTTTCGTCATTCTGGGCGAAGCGAAGAATCTAGTACCTAAGGCGCTTGAGTAAAGAAGAGATCCTTCACTATCGTTCAGGATGACAGTTTTCTAATATTGGCATTTAGGGCAAAAGTGCGCCGAGCGCGCGCCGAGTTTGATTCTTTTTATAATATCGCCGCACCGCTGGCACTTCTCTTTTTCCCGGCCGTAAACTTTCAGATATTTTTCGTATCCGCCTTTTTGGCCGGTGAGAGTGACATATGTGTCGGAAGAAGTACCGCCTTGGGCGATTGATTTTTGCAGTATCGTTTTTATTCCTTGATGGAGTTTTTTAATTTCTTCCGGTTTTAATTTACCGGCGGGGCGAGTTGGTAAAATTTTAGCATAAAACAAGCTTTCGTCCGCGTAAATATTACCCACGCCGGAAAGAAAATTTTGGTCCAGTAAAAGCGGTTTGATTTTGGCTTTGGCGCGCTTTTTAAGCATTTCGGAAAATTTCTCGGGCGTAAAATTTTTATCAAGCGGTTCCGGCCCGAGTTTTTTCAACTCTTTTTGTTCGCCGATCTTTTTCGTTTCAATGAGTTTTAGGTAGCCAAATTGCCGCAGGTCGTTGAAATAAAGTTTTGAGCCGTCGGTGAAATGAATGATCGCGTGCGTCCATTTGTTGGGAACCTCAACAACGGCCGACGGCCAAGGATGCCCACCTCTTTTTAAATTTCCGTTTTTCGCGCGGTAAATGAGCTGGCCGGTGAGTTTGAGGTGGATGAGGAGAGTGTAGTCATTAGAAAGAGTGATGATTAAAATTTTAGCCGCGCGATTGGCTTTTGTGACTCGCGCGCCATTCAGGTTTTTTGAAAAATTTTTGACATCGCTTTTTTTGCCGTTAAAATATGTCAACTTAGGCAGTTTTATCTCAACCGATTTTATTCTCTTGCCGACCACTTCTTTGAATAGCTGGCGGCGGATTGTCTCCACTTCCGGTAATTCTGGCATGGTTAGATGATAGCGCAAGCGTTATAAAAAAAGAAGAGGCTGATTTTTAGTCAGCCCTTTTTGATTCAGCTCCCCATTTTTTTTGTTTTAAGTAAGATAAAATAAGGACCCGTTCGAAAAACCGAACGGGTCCATCGCAGTTTGTTAAAACTGACATTTTGGAAAGAGCTTTTCCGGGTGCCGTTTTGCGCGCATCGTCCGGAAAATAAGATCCCATCTTAAACTTCCGAATCTTTGACATTCGGCGCCATTGTGTCTGACGACAAGGAAAATGCATGTTTCCTCGCCTTTTCCAGCCCCGCATTTATCAAGATCAGCGACTGCGTTTTCCGGACCAATGATTTTTAGGTCCATACAATCTGTCCCTAAAGCAACAGTCGTACCATCGTAGACGACACTGACTTCACCGGGTCCATTGCAGCTAAGCGGTCCTGGCAGGTCTCGACATGTCACCCCAATAGAACCAGTTTCTTTGTTTCTGACAACCAACTGAGGATGAAAATCTGTCTTAAGCATTGTGTCACCTCCTTTCTTTGGAAGACAATCCTTCCATTTTTAATGCTAGATACCCACGCATTTTTGAAATTCTTCTAACAAATCAATGTCGTCCGCTGTTTATACCCACTCCGTGATCGGGAGTCGGTTTCGCACCCGATAAGCAACGAGGATGCCAGCGATTGCGTTTGCGCCGAGGAACATATACACAGGGAGCGCGTAGTTGGCGAAGGTGTGGTCAGTAATCGCGAAGATCGCCAGACCATAACCTACCCCGAACAAACCCCAAGCGAACGGCCGATCTTTATGTGGATTTTTCCACACAAACCCGATTGTGGGAATTGCGGCACAGGCATCGGCAATGATGGCGATGTAGAGCGAGAACTGCGCTCCCGAGACATCGTTATGAAAGAATCCCCACCATATAATTGAAGCGATGCCGATTGTTCCGCATATGAGCTCCCATCGCTCCGGCCTTTTCCATATCCCACGCCACAGGGCGAGTACCGTGATGAGCGTGGGATTTAAAAAACCGAAGATGGCCGGCCAGATATTATTTGTCGCGCCGGAGCTGCGGTAGGTGAGCAGGAGCGCGAGGCCGATAATTGACCAAATACCCCAGCTCACGATGTTTGGTTGAATCTTTCTCTGGAATACCCTAATCGCGTAGGGTATAACGCTGGCCATAACAATAAATCCGGCAATGCGCCCAATCGTTTCTGCGTTCAAGTCACACCTCCTTTTCTGTTTGTAATGTGCAAATGGGTCAGAATGGCCCAATTGTTGTAATGATAGCATATTTAAACTATGTTGTCAAATAAACTCAAAAATCGCCATTTTCGGTATTTTGGCGCTCATCGATTAAAATTTTTTTATCATCAAAAGCTCAGTCTTGTACGTTCGCGCTGGTGCGCTCAGCACCTCCTTCACCTTCGTTCAGTCGGGCTGCTGGGAATTGAGCCCAGTCTACCTGCTCCTTCACCCGCCAAAATTTTTTAGGTTTGTCGGGGAGCCGAGAATCGAACTCGGACTACCTGCTCCCAAAGCAGGCGTACTACCACTATACGACTCCCCGAAGATCATACTTAACTTCAATAAGTATTGCATTTCTGGCGCTGTTTGTAAAATTATTGCCGTCGGGTGGCATAATTTGGCGCGGTAAAACCGATTGTGGTATAATAAACGCATGTTGTGCGGATTTTTGAATAAACTCAACTTGGCCAGGCAATGCCGCGAAGATTTCAACGTATCGGTTTGGCGTTGCCCAACTTTTTTGTTTATCTTGATGGGTGTTGTCGTTATGGTTTCAATATTGGCCGCTTATTTTATTTCCAATAAATATAATCAAGAGCCGGAGATGACCGCGCTTTTGGCTTTATTTACCGCCACTGTCACGCTTGTTATCGGGCATATTATCGTGCGCAGTTTTTCTTTGGTGGTTGAGGCGAATCATTTAAAATCCCAGTTTCTGAACATCGCCTCGCACCAGCTTTTAACGCCTTTAACCGCTTTGAAGTGGTCGGTTAATGCCCTAGCCAACGAAACGATTGCTTCCGACGTCAAAAAACAAAAAGAAATGCTAGATATTTTACAGGAAAATAATAATAAAATGATCAATCTGGTGAACGGCCTTTTGGATGTCAGCCGGATGGAAAACGGCAAAGTGCATATGAGTCGAGAGAAATTTGATATCGTGGAGATGGTGAGAAATCTTGTTTCTTCAAAAGAAAGCGAGTTGGCCAAGAAACAAAATAAAGTTGAATTTTCAACGGGAAATGATTCTTTTTTCGTGATGGCCGATCCGACGCGGACTAAGATCGCGGTAGAGCATTTGATTGACAACGCGATTCAGTATAGCCGGCAAGGTGAAAGCATCTTTTTGAATATCAAAGAAAAAGACGGAAAGATTGTTTTTGAGATTCAGGATAAGGGCATCGGTATTCCGGCCAGAGAGCGCAAGCAAATCTTTGGCAAATTTTTCCGGGCGCGGAATGCTTCAAGCGTCCAGCAGAAAGGTTTGGGACTGGGATTATTTTTAGCGAAATTTATCATTGAAGCGTCTGGCGGCGAGATCAATTTTGAATCGGAGGAAGGCGTCGGTTCAAAGTTCTGGTTTTCGCTCCCGGCTGTTAATTAAATGGCAAAAATTTTATTTATTGAAGACGAAACGGCTCTTCAAAGAACGTTAAGCGCCGTAATGGAGCAGGCAGGGCATATCGTTGCTAACGCTTATGATGGCGAAAAGGGCTTGGAGCTGGCCCAAGAGGCAGTGCCGGACCTGATTTTACTAGATCTGATATTACCCAAGATGGATGGATTTTCCGTCCTGGAAAAATTAAAAGGCGATGAGAAGACAAAAGACATTCCCGTGATTGTTTTGACCAATCTGGAGTCGGTGGATGATGTTGAAAAAGTGATCGGCCTGGGCGCGACCACTTATCTCGTGAAAGCCAACTACGACCTTGACGATATCGCTGGCAAGATCAACGAAGTGCTTAAAAAATGAAGATAGAGCCGCAACAATTAATCGCTTTCTTGACTGACTCAGGGTTGATAGAAAGAGACAAGCTTGAAGCGGCGGTTAAAAAAGCCGAGACCGAGAGTAAAAAGCTTGAAGCGGTTTTGCTTGATGATAAAATAGTTTCCGAAGAGAATTTGATCAAGCTTAAGGCGTATATTCTCGGCATTCCTTTCGTAAATCTGGAAAAAGAAGCCGTTCCCACCGAAACATTGCAGATTATTCCCGAGCCGATCGCGAGGCGATACAGTATTGTCGCTTTTCGCAAAAAAGGTTCCGATCTGGAAGTGGCGATGACCGATCCGGAGGATATTCAGACGATAGAGTTCATTCGCAAAAAATCCAACTTGAGAATATTGCCCCGCCTGACCAATTCGGCTAGCATCACAGGCATATTAAAACAATATCAAAAAAGCATTGAAGAGGAGTTCGGCGATCTTTTCGCGCATACCAAGAAAGACGAAGAGTCTGTTGATAAAGAAGCCCAGGAGCTTGATTCTCTTGAGGGCAAGATAGTCACCGCGCCGAAAGACGATGACGCGTCGGTCGCGGGGCAAAAACCCGAAGATCTCGCCAAAGCAGCCGAAGATTTGCCGGTTATTAAAATAGTGGACTCTCTTTTGCGTCACGCGATCACGCAGAGCGCTTCCGACATCCATATTGAGCCAACTGAAAAAGACGTTGTCGTGCGCTATCGGATTGACGGTATTTTGCACGACGCGATGGTTTTGCCCAAAAAGCTCCAGTTGGGCGTGGTGGCGCGCGTGAAAGTTCTTTCCAGTATGCGCTTGGATGAGCATCGCTTGCCTCAGGACGGCCGTTTTAAAATAGAAACCGGAGAATATAAAATATCTTTCCGTGTTTCTTTGATACCGGTTTACGACGGCGAAAAAATCGTGATGCGTCTTCTGCGAGAAGAAGGACATACCACCAGTTTGGACGGATTGGGCTTGCGCGGCGAGGCGCTGGAAAGGGTATTTCGCGCTACTCGCCGACCCAGCGGAATGTTTCTTGTGACCGGCCCGACCGGATCAGGCAAGACGACCACGCTTTATACCGCCATGGAGATTTTAAACAAGCCGGAAGTGAATATTTCCACTATTGAAGATCCGATAGAGTATCGGATGCCGCGCGTCAATCAGACGCAGGTCAAGCCGCAAATCGGAATGACATTTGCCGCCGGCTTGCGCGCATTGCTAAGACAGGACCCTAATATTATAATGGTAGGAGAGATCAGAGACGGGGAAACGGCGACGCTGGCCGTCAACGCGGCGCTCACCGGCCATCTTGTTTTGTCCACTTTGCACACCAATTCGTCCGCCGGCGCTTTGCCGCGTTTGATTGATATGGGGATTGAGCCGTTTCTAATCGCTTCCACGACTAACGCGATTTTAGCCCAAAGATTGGTGAGAAAATTACAGGGCGACAAGGAAAAATACACTCTGTCAAAAGATCAGATAAAAAACCTGGGCGAGCTCTTTAATCTGGACATGATTTTGGAAGCAATGAAAGCGGAGAAAGTGGTCGCGCCTGACGCCAAGTGGGATACGATAACATTTTTCAAACCAAAGCCGTCCAAAGAAGCCCCTTCCGGTTACAAAGGACGGATGGGCTTGTACGAGGTGCTTGAGATCTCGGAAAACATCAAAGAATTGATTTTGAAAAAAGCGTCTTTTCAGGAAATAGACAAAGCGGCTCGGGTGGAAGGAATGGTTGGTATGTTGGAAGACGGTTTCATAAAAGCGGCGCAGGGATATACTTCAATAGAGGAGATATTAAGAGTAACTAAAGAATAATTGTTAAATGGTTAAATTGTTATAACGCTAACACAACGGTTTTTTGATTAAAAACAATTCAACAATTCAACAATTCAACAATTTTATGTTGTTTTCTTACACCGCCCGGGCGCTGGACGGACAGATAAAATCTGGAACGCAGGAAGCGAAAGACCGCGAAGAACTCGGGCATGTTTTGCGCGCTCAAGGGTATGTTTTAACTTCGGCGTCATCGGACGACGAAAATAAAAAAAAGGATATTCTGGGCGGGGTGATGAATATTTTTCATAAGAAAATATCTCTGGTGGACAAGATTATGTTCACGAGAAACTTGGCCGTGATGATCGGCGCAGGTTTGCCTTTGAATAAAGCGCTGGAAACTTTAAGAGAGCAGGTGGAAAGCCAAAAGCTGAAATTCATCATCAGGCAGGTGGCGGAAAATGTGCAGTCGGGCAAGCCGTTTTCTGACAGTATCAGCCTTTACCCCGAAGCTTTTTCCAGTCTTTTCGTGAATATGGTGAGAATAGGCGAAACGGCCGGTAATCTGGAAGACGTGCTCAACAATCTGGCGGATCAGATGAAAAAAGATTACGACGTGGTTTCGCGCGTGCGCGGAGCGCTGATGTATCCGGGCGTGATTATGTGCGTGATGGTGCTGGTCGGCTATCTGATGATGATTTTGGTCGTGCCGCAATTGTCCGCTACTTTCAAAGAGCTGGGCGGGGAGCTCCCGGCTTCCACCAAATTCGTCATTTGGTTGAGTGAAAATTTAAAAAGTTACTGGTATGTCTTCGCGGGCGGCGCCGGAATTTTTATTTATGCTTTTCGCCGGGCTTTGAAAACGGAAACGGGGAAGCGCATTTTTGATTCTTTGGTATTAAAATTGCCCGTCATCAAGAATCTTTCCAAGAAAATGAATTCGGCGCGCTTCTGCCGGACGCTCGGCATTCTGATTGATTCGGGCGTGCCAATCGTGAAAGCGCTTGAGATTCTGTCAAAAACTCTGTCTAATCACTATTTTTCCAAGTCGCTTGAGCACGCGGCGCTGGAAATTCAGAAAGGCAGAACGCTTTTTGATTCGCTCAAGCAATACGCCGATCTTTATCCGCCTCTGGTCACGCAGATGGTCGCGGTGGGCGAGGAGACCGGATCGCTCACTAAAGTGCTCGCGCGCCTGGCCGACTTTTATGAGGACGAAGTGAACAATCTCACCAAAAATCTTTCCACGATCATTGAGCCGGTTATGATGGTGGTGATCGGCGCCGGCGTCGGATTTTTCGCCGTTTCCATGATTACGCCGATGTATAGCGTGATGGATAACATTTAAATCATGAAACATAAAACATGAAACAGAAGAAAAATTGCAATTTTATGTTTCAAGTTTCAAGTTTTAAGTTTCAAGAAAGAGGTTTTACTATCATAGAACTCCTCATCGTAATTGGAGTATCTGCCATATTGGCAACGGGAGTGCTGGTCAGCTATCGCTCGGCCAATGGCGGGATTGAGTTGAAAACGAACGCGTTTAAAATCGTTGATGTTTTGAATTTGGCGCGCCAGAGGACTATCGCCTCTCTGGGCGCGTCCAGTTACGGCGTGCATTTTGAAGCGAGCCAGTTTGTTTTATTCAAAGGAGCAGATTATAGCGCGTTGGATCCGGATAATATTTTTTATGTTTTGCCCGATACTCTGGAAATCGCCGACGTCATTTTGGCCGGCGGAGGTTCTGATGTCGTGTTTGACCGGATTACCGGCAAGACAGCGCAAAGCGGTAGTTTAAAAGCACAGCTTGCTAGCGACACGAGTAAATTTAAAATCATAAACATTCTTTCATCGGGCCGGGCGGATATAAGTTCGGATACGCTCGCGCCGGCCGGTACGCGAATTGCCGATTCGCGGCACATGCATTTTACTTATGAGCAAGGCGTTTCTCTCGCCGGAACGCTTGCACTGGATTTTCCTCCATTTCTCACGCAGAATATCACATTTTCGGATTATTTTTCAGGCGGTGTTTTTGATTGGTCTGGTACCATCACGGTGGACGGATCGCCACAGGTATTGAGAATCCATACTCACGCAACAAGCCCAACATCAGCGGACTTTTCGATAACGCGCGATAAGCGGTATAATAACAAAGAACTCCATATTTTTTTGGATATCGAAAATATTATCAATTACTCAACCACAGGGACGACGACGGAAAATTCTATATTTGTTCAAGAAATCATACCCCAATAAATTGATTATGGGTGGGGGCGCCGGAAATGCAATAAATCGTAAAACTTAAAACATGAAACTTGAAACGCATAATACAAAAAATCAAAAATTACGCATTGAGAAAATGTTTCAAGTTTCAAGTTTCAAGTTTCAAGAGCGCGGCGTCGGCATAGTGGAAATTATTATCGCCATTTTTATCATATCAACGGCGTTTTTCGCCATTTTACAACTAAGCGTGATGACAATGAAAGCGGCCGGAGAGCGCAACAATAAAGAGCGCGCGCTCCAGCTCGCGCAGGAAGGAATTGAAGCAACGCGCGCCATTCGCGATTCCGGTTGGACGGCTAACATCGCCAGTCTGACTTTCGGCGGGACGCATTATTTGGTAAATAATTCAGGTGTTTGGGCGCTGACCGCTTCCGATCCGGGATTGATTGATGGAAAATTCACGAGAACTTTAGTATTGGACAATGTTTCGCGCGATATCAACGATAATATCGTCCAATCGGGCGGGACGAATGATCCTAAAACAAAAAAAGTGACGACAACCGTATCCTGGGGCAGTCCGGTAAAAAGCGCGCAGTTGATTACTTATATAGCGGATATACTGAAGAATTAAAAATCATAAAACATGAAACATGAAACATGCAACTTGAGGAATAAAAAACCATGCATTATAAAAATGTTTCAAGTTTCAAGTTTCAAGTTTCAAGAAAGAGGCTTCACCATCATAGAGATGGTTTTCTATACGGCGATCGTGGGGATAATCGGCTCGGTGCTGACGCTGTTTCTTCTTAATTCTTTGAAAGCTTACAACAAAACGCAGGCGATCCAGCATGTGTTTAATAATGTTAATGGGAGTTTAAGGACA
>Ga0209518_1003188_pt1 | contig 14326 bp, 39 predicted proteins | sample RifGroB1_FD_183993 | JGI IMG/M metagenome (GOLD analysis project Ga0209518, IMG submission 183993) | Groundwater microbial communities from Rifle, Colorado, USA - Groundwater B1 (SPAdes) (version 2) | ecosystem: Environmental > Aquatic > Deep subsurface > Groundwater | place: Rifle, Colorado... | reverse complement strand
GGGTAAAAAATGAAGCAAATACAATATGGGAAAAGGTTAAGAAATTATTTGGTTTATTGGAACCATACACATTCATTTTTGGTTCCAGAAATGTCCAGTTATCTTACAAGAATAAGAATAAATATTTTTACGATAGTAATGTATATGCAAAAACAGCAGAAGCATATGACTTAAAAAATAGATTACAATACGGTGAAGTGATATATGGTGAGATCGTGGGGCATGGGATACAAAAAAGATATAGTTATGGTTGCATAGAAGGTGTGACAAGATTCTATGCCTATGATATAATGAAAGATGACAAATATATGAATGTTGTAGATTTCATAGATGGTTGTAAAATAAAAGGAATACCAACAGTACCATTTTTATATATTGGGCCTTATAGTAAACAAATTGTGGATACATTCACAAAAGGGTGCTCAATATTAGATACAATTGGAACTTCAATAAGAGAAGGGTGTGTAGTTAAACCACTTGAGGAAAAAATTAATCCTTATATTGGTAGGCTTTGTCTTAAATCCATAAATTCAGAGTATTTATTGTTAAAAAATAATTCGGAATTTCATTAATTAGGAGGTTCTTATGTCAGTATGTATATGCCCAATTTGTTCAGGCAGAGGTAAAGTTATTAAAGGTTTTTATGATAATATACAAAACGATTCAGCAACGTCAGCAAGTTCATTAGAAACAGAAGAATGTAGGGCTTGTGGAGGAAAAGGTATTGTTTGGGATAATGTTCCAAATACCACATATTATCCATTACCAAATTTGCCTGAAAGAGACAACAATTTACCAGCGAAAGATTATAGGTACAATCCATGTGGAAATTGTCCGGTAAGAAAAGACCCTAATTGGAATGGTGTTTGTCATTGTGTATTGCCTTCTATTTATGGCAATCCTATAAGATACTAATGAAAAAATTAATTATAACACCAATGGAAATAACGATAGCTACACCACCAAATCCTTATCCATATTTTTGTGCTGAAGCTTGGGAAAAATGGTTTAGGAATAAACTAATATTAGCTGGTTTTGATTTAACTAAAGAAATTAAACAAATAAGATTTAAAGCTGTTGGTGGGGTGGTTTTTACACAAGATGAATAATAAAATTTTACATGGTTTGGAGTATGAATTGGGTTTAATGGTTGAAACTAATAAAGGTTTGCTCCTTGTTAATGCGAGTGCTTATTTAAAAAACCAATATACTCTTTTGCCTTCATGTGTAACTTTTGATCTAAACAATATAGAAATATTCACTCCACCAAGAGAGAGTTATAAAGAAGCTGTGGAATCTGCTAATTATATATTGGATAAACAATTAATTCCAGCACTTATTAACAATTTTAAACTTGAGAAATTTGCTTTATTTTTGCCAACTCCGATGTGTAAACTATTTTACACAGAAGAACCTATTTATTATACTTGTAAAGGAAGAATTTATTTTAAAGGTATGGAAACAAAAATTATACAATCCGATGAGCCAGTTACTTGCTTAAAGCATTGGAATATTTCTATTAATATAAATGGAAAAGACTCTAATAAATGGGAAGAACTCATATATTTACCAAAAAATGAGAATGATAAAATTTTAGAGAAGTATGCAAAAAATTGGGGATATGATTTAATATCTTTACTTAAAAAAGGTTATCAGGTTACATTCAAAGAACCAGATGATATTTGTAGAGTTCATATAAAGATTCCTTATCACTATACACCTATTAATGGGAATCCTGATTTGTTGCCTAATTTTGAAGATACACTTTTGCCACCTGAGAAAGGGTGGAGAAATTTGGTCTGTTATTACAAAGATAACAATTTTGTTAAAGTACGAGATTTAATTTAAATGAAATTAGTTAATATTACATATGAACCTGATTCTGATTATGATATTTATATTGGACGGGGTAGCAAATGGGGCAATCCTTTTTATATAAAAAAAGATAGAAATGGATGTGAAATAGAAGGCAGTAGAGAAGATGTAATTAAATTATATGAACAATGGGTGAGAAAACAAGAATATTTAATGAACTCTTTACATGAATTAAGAAATAAAAAGTTAGGATGCTTCTGCTATCCCCTGTCTTGTCATGGAGATATATTAATCAAGTTACTAAAGGAAAAATATAATGAGATATAAAGACTTATCAGAGGAAGAACAAGAGGAACATAATTCTTTATTAGATTATACACATAAACCGAAGGAAAGAAAAGATGAAGGCTTTGGGCTTTGCAGCACATGTAAAAATTTCTATGTAACAAAATCTGAATTTAAAATATTAAGTACCAAATGTAGTTTACAAGGAAATATCAAAATATCCAAAGAGGATCCTATAAGATTTTGTAGTATTTATTCTAAATTGGGTGAAATGAGTCTGTATGATATGAGTCAAATAGCCATATTTATTGACCTTGATGAGGAAAAGGGAAAGGCAGGTTTTTAATGCAACTGAAAACAATAGAAAAGAATATACAAACTAAAATGAATGAATGGTTATTGACTATAACCGATGAGGAACTTCGTAGAAAAGTTAAGAATAATCTATTAGTCAGCGGAGGCAGTATAGTTTCTTTACTATTGAAAGAAACTGTGAATGATTATGATGTGTACATTAAGGATATGGACGTATTAATAGAATTGGTTCAATATTATATAAAGCAACTTCTGTTTAGTATAGAAATTTTAGATGGCAGAAAGCGAATAGAGTATCTAAATTCAATACAGTATAAACAAGGAATTTATAAAATTGCTATAGAGAATTTGAAACCTGACCAAGTTAAATTGTATTTTACAGATAAAACAGGAGGGCTTGCTACAGGACATAATAAAGAAGATGTAAATTATGCCCCAACATTTTTTAGCCCAAATGCCATAAGTTTATCAAATAATGTACAAATTATCACACGTTTTCATGGCAATAATGAAGAGATACATAAAACATTTGATTTCATTCATGCAATTAACTATTTTACATTTAAAGGAGGACTTGTAACGAATAAAGAAGCGTTGGAATCTATTATTTGTAAACAGTTAAAATACCAAGGCAGTTTGTATCCATTAACCTCTATTATACGGATGAAGAAATTTATTAAAAGAGGCTGGAATATAAATGCAGGAGAGATATTAAAGATTATGTTCCAAATATCTGAACTTGACCTGCATAACCCAAATGTCTTGGAAGACCAGTTGATCGGAATTGACGTGGCTTATTTTGCACAACTTATTGAAATATTGAGAACTGTAAGTTCTGAAAAAATAACAAGTTCATATATTAATGAGATTATAGACCGTGTTTTTAATACTGCGAATGAGGACATTGAAACTAATACTAAATTGCTTAATGATGTGAGTGAGGAACCATTTTAATGATTGATTCTGGATTATTAGGTGAAATAAATGGCATAAGAATTTTACAAGATAGTAATATCCCTAATTATTTGGGTAAACAAATATTTGTTCCAAGAAGCAGAAAGAAGAGAATTATTAACAAATGTAGAAAAAAATATACTATATTAATAATGAATTTTAAAGTAGTATTTAACACAAACAGTAATACTATCATTTGTTCTGAGTTAATGTACAATACAATTAATAAGTCAAAAATTTGGAGGGAACATGAAAGGATTTAGTTTGTTATTCAGTGATGGTAAAGACTTCGTTTTTATTCCTAATAAAGAAGTATGCAAAAAATTATTTGGTAGTAAGAAGGATGCTGTTATTTATATTAGAAAATTTAAAGAAAGATATATATTAGAAAAAAGGACAATCAGTTTGTTTGATTTGGAACAAAATGAGTTTAAGAAAATTAAAGCAAATGAAGAGCCACAGGAAGTTCTTGCATTATTAAATGAATTTATATGAAAGGAAAAAACTATGGATGAAAAGGAAATACCAGAAAATCTTAAAATAGAAGTTAATAATTTAGTATGGATTCATGGAGAAGGTACTCTTACATTAAATGAAGCAGAGCAATTGTCAATTGATGTTTGTAATTTAATTTTAGGCAATTAATGAAAGAAACAGATCTTGCCAAACCCGTAGTTCTTTATTTAAAAGAGCAAGGTTGGGATGTGTATCAAGAAGTTCTTATCTATGGTAAAGTGGCTGATATTGTAGCTACTTTTGGCAAATTAACTTGGATTATAGAGGTTAAAACTTCAATGTCTTTAAAATTATTGGAACAAATTTATTGTTGGCGTGGTAGAGCCAATTTTTTATCAATTGCTATACCAGCACGGTCTTATTTTGGTGATTTTACAAAAGATTTATTAATAAAGAATAAGATAGGAGTTTTGTCTGTCAGATATGAAGAAGTATATGAAAATATTCATCCCCAATTGAATCGTAAAGTAATAAATATACAAAAATTCTTAAAACCTGAGCAAAAAACTTGGGCTGAAGCTGGTTCACAGCATGGTTATTTTACCCCATTCCAGAATACCAAACGCAATATAGAATACAGGATTAAAAATTACCCAAATGGTATTCTATTTAAAGATTTTCTTAAATTAACTGAACATCATTACAGTAAAGAAGCAACTGCAAGAAGTTGTCTCAGACAATGGATAGAATCTGGTATTATAAAAGGTGCTAAAATAGTTGAGCAAGACAATAGATTATTTATCTATCCAATTGACAAACCTAAATAATATGGTATATTAAAGGTATGAAAACAATAGCGAATATGTTAATAAGTTGTGTAATATCTGTATGGATATACGTTTTATTTCTTGAAACATTGTTAGATGCTTTTTTATACCAACCATTGTTAGCATTAGGTTTTACATTTATAATTTATTATATTATATTTTATCTATTGGAGAGATATGACAAAATACAAAAAGGGATATAAAGTTGTTCAAAAATACACTTTGTCTTCCTCTGCTGTTATAGGATATGGCTCTATTAAATATATAAGAAATGTATGGGTTAAACCTGTCAAAAATTGTGGCCCACTATGTGTATTTGATAATTTAGAACATGCGGAAAGATTCAATCATTACATGTTGGATTCCATTTATGAATGTTTTTATGAACCAACAGATCCAATGAGGCATTCTGTATATGTAGAAAATCATTCATCTTACAGTTTGTGTTACTTACCAATAGGAACTGTATTGGCAACTAAAGTAAAACTTACAAAAAGAGTTAGATAGAAAGGGATATTCATGGAATGGGAAGAGGCTTGTATATGGTCAGATTCCTCTATAGCAATAAGAATAGATGAAAATGGTAGAAAAATTCATAGAAATATCTTTGGGGTATGGTATTTTGATTCTGAATTTACTGGAATATACCTTGAAGAGAAAACAGCAGAAGGTTTCCTTGATTGGAAACCATTCTAAATATATGAAATGCTTGAAGAATATTTATTAGACACAGGTTGGGCTTGCGGTTTAATTATTTGTAAAAAGAAGATAATAATAGATTCTGCACCTATTTTTAGAAAATTTATAGGAATGGATATAACTACATTAAAATATAAGGTATACAGACTTGAAATCAAAAAATAAAGAAAAGCAGGTACTAGTTATAGAGGATGTTGAATTTTATGAATATGACCTTTCAGCAATTCCAATGTCTGAAAAGTTTGATGATTGGCTTACTCTTTTAGATAAACCAAAAATGAAAATGACGCTTGAATGGGAGAGTGAATGAATTGTTATGTATGTAATTCAGAATGTATTAGAGAAATTGTTGATGTTGGGATTGGGGAAGTATACTCCTCTTGGTCTTGCCCCAATTGTGGATGGTATCAAGGGGATGAGGTAGATAAATTATTTAAGGAGGGATTTAAATAATGTTGACAAAATTAGCGGTTAGATATTTGACATATAGGTTAAAAAAAGATGAGGGATTCTGGATAGGCTATAAAGCAAATATAGCAATGACCTTTTTTGATAATTTTTATAAATTTTTCCCAAAAACAAGATATTCAAGACTATCCATATCTAAATTTTGTAACGTAAGTGCTGAAGAATTTTTAAATCTATGGACGAAAAGGAAATAAATGTTAACAATAATTAGTGATATACATTTTACAGATAGTTCTTGTGGTAGAACTCTTGAGTCAGGAGCCTTCAAAAAGTTTACCCAATACTTAGAGGATATGGTTGAATCGGCTCAAGCAAAAGAATTAGAAATAGTATTTTTAGGTGATATTTTTGACATAATAAGGTCAGATTATTGGTTGAGGTCTCAGATTAGGCCCTGGTCTAAAGATGAGGAAGTGGATAGTGAAGGCAATGGATTACAACAATATTGTAAAGAAATTATGACAAGGATTTGTGACAATCCAATTAACAAAGAGTCTATACAGTATATGCATAATTTTAAAGACAGGATGTCATCTAATGGAGTATCGGTAAATTACACCTATATTATTGGAAATCATGACTGGTTGGTTAATAATTATATAGATACAAGAACAATGGCTGCCAGATTTTTAGGAATAAACATACCTTCTCAATTTTTGGATATTTGTATTCCAACAGAAGCTTTTTGGGCCAATTATTCAGTTTATGCACGTCATGGTGATAGGTATGATAGTTTTAATTATGCTTATAAAAGAGATAGATTATCTTCTATAGGGGATGCTATTGTTATTGATTTAATAAATAAATTTCCCGAAAAGGTAGAAGATTCAATAGGTTGTGCTACAGACCCTTATTTAATTGCTTGTCTAAAAGAGATAGATAATGTAAGACCTATTGCAGATATACCTAAATGGGTGCAAGTGACATGCAAGAGAGCTAAAACAAAAGAAATTGGTAAAAGGGTAAAAAATATATGGAATTCTATGGTTAAAGATTTTTTAAAGATAAAGTTTGTCAAATCTCATAATAAACCTTGGAGATTAGATAATGCAGATATTTTACAACTAGGTCTTGGACTTAGTAAATACTTATCTCTCAGAAGTATTTCTAATCTACCATTAAAGTTATTTAAAAGTGGTGCAAACTATGAAAAACATGCCTTTAATGAGAAGACTGAAGCCAATTTCATTGTATATGGGCATACACATAATTATAAAGTACAGCCATTAAACAATCAAAAAATCTATTTTAATACAGGTACTTGGAGGAAAGTGCAGATTAAAAATAGTTATGGAAACGAATTTACATCTATGTCTGTATTGACATTTATTTCCTTTTATAAAGATGGGGAAAGAAATGGGAGAAAATTTGAGGTTTGGGACGGGGTTTTGGGGGATTAAATGAGTGAAAAAATAGTAACTTTCTGTGATTTCTGTAATGATCATCAATCCACTGGAAATAATGGTAGAGGCATAGCAGAAGTCTCTGAAAAAGAAACTGTAGAATTATTTGGTTGGTATAGAACAGAAGATGATAAAATAATGTGTATTCAATGTATGGACGAAATGAATATAGGGTATTAACAAATAATAGGTCTATTGGTATGGTAAGAATAGTTAAAACAATATCACCTATAAAAGGAGGTATGTATGGGTTCTGAATATGAAATCTATGTATGGGTTCCATCTGAAAATGAGTATAGGTATGAATTCCATTGGTCAGGTGATACTTTGGAGGAGGCTATAAAAGAAATGAAAGAATTAAAAGAACTAGGTTGTATGTGTATTAGATTAGAATGGAGGCCGTAATGATTTGGCAAGAAGCCGTTTTAAGGTCAAAAACTAACATAGCGGTAAGGATAAATAAAATTGGTAAAGAGGTATTTAGAGATAATGGACAAGCATATTCATATAGTCCTGATTTTGTTAAGGAATTTACCCAAGTTGAAGGGTATGATGATTGGAAACCATTATAAGAGTAGAATAATGTCTATACTAGATGTGATGATAATTTTTTTACTGACGACTTTATTATTGCTAATTCCGTTTATATGGCCCCGATAATGAAAGGAGAAAACAATGGAAGCGATGATTGTTTTTGGGCTGGGGTTACTGACAGCTTTGGTATTGTTAATCCCATTTATTGTACAAGGAGAAATAAATGGAATTTACACAGGAAGATTTAGATAGTTGTTGGCCTCATTATAAAGCATACCTTATTGATATACTGAATGGTGATTATACGGTTAAAGCAGCACAAGTAGACTTACTTAGTCTGATTGGCTCTAAATATGATCTACGTGTGAAAGGAGAACAAATAAATGAAAAGACCAGATCTTAATAATTTATTGGATTCTTGTGCGTTGATTGCTTGCCCTTGCAAAAGTGGTGGAAGAGTTCTTTAGTTAGGGTTAAAATGACATTAGATTTAATTAGAAAAAATTAGTAAACTTACAAAAACAAACTATTTCTAAGTGGTTTATGTTGGAAAAGATGATATGTGGTATTTCTCGTTCACAAATGTTGAGTTATAGCAGTTGTTACAAATAATGGAGTTAAATACAGGAAATGATACAATTAGGAGGAGTTATGCTATTTATTATAATAATACTTTATGTAATAGGTGTACTTATTTACATTGACCACTTTAAGGTAGTAAAAGTTATGCAAAATAAATTTGAAATATTCTATACACGAACAGAAATAACTATTAAGGATGCTTGTTTAGGATTAATATGGCCTATTGTTCTAATACTATACTTTATTAAATTATTAATCTTCTTCTTAAATGAAATAATTCTTTCTATTTCCATATTATTAGGATTAAGGTACATAAATACTAAGATATATAATAGAATAGAGAAATGGTGGGTATGAAATGCATTGGACAGAAGCTTGTGAAAAATCCCCTATAGGAAAAGCTAAGAGAATAGATTTAGATACGGAAGTAGAGTCTGTTTATTACAGATATAAAGAAGGTCATACAGTAGGTAATAAGAATGGTGTATTTTACTATAATAACATTCCTAAAAATAAAATAGAAGGTCACATGGATTGGGAACCTTGTTATAAATACTAAATTTTCCCCAATTTTTTCAATGACTTAGATATATCCCCCCTACCTTGTTTAATTTATATGCTTTGGTAGATCCAAAAAATATAGTCGGTATATTTGAGGTCATTCCGGTTTATTCCTCGCTTGCAATTAAAAATAATCACTAAGTTATTGATTTTATTAAGATTTTTATCATATAGGTGTTAGTAATTTATTATTAATAATATATGCAGCATGTCATGATACTTGCTTAAAACTGTAAACTATTGATTATATTGATTATTTTAATGGTTTACATTTCTATTATACTGTAAACTGAAAAGAGGAAAAATCAGTATATGACATTTTAAGGATAGAAAACTGTCCTTCATAATTAGCAGTAAAACGTCTATTAGTAGACATACTACCCATAGTATACACAATATATAGTATAATATGTAATAAAATGCTATATATTATGATAATAATCTAACATATAGCATGTGTAAAATGATTATATCTGATTATAATATAAAATAATATTGACAAGGTTCTATACTATGATACTGTTTATATATAACAGTATCTTTATTATAAACCATTAACTAAAGGGGGTTAACATGTTTGAAGATTAGTAATAAATAAATATAAAAAAATAGGATATTGCTTATATAGAATATCCTATTTTTTGTCCCTGTACTGTCATATACTTGTTTGCATCGGTTACTATCATATCTTAGCATTGCTTCTTATATAAACCCTTTACAAGACATCCTTAGCGTTATAATCAGCGTATTTTATTGACAGATACAAAAAAAGTATTATTATAATAAAAGATATTAAATAATTAATGTATAAAAATTTCTATCCGATAAAGTATATAGAACATAAATAGGGGGTTATCATGGAAAAATTAACACGGGATTATGTATATTATAGCAGCAAAGGTTATATTGACAGAACTGAAATACACATAGTATTTGTTACTATGAGATTAATTGATAAAGGGAAAATAATACGTCCTATCTGCAATGATAATAAAAGAGTTTTTAACGAAATTGGAATTGAAAAACAAATTACTTGCAAGAAATGCCTAAAGTGGCAGAATAAAAGAGATAAATAATTAATGTATAAAAATTTCTATCCGATAAAGTATATAGAACATAAATAGGGGGGTTTAAAATGATTATAACATTAACAGATAAAGAAAATAAAGAGTATGTAAAGGTTAAATACAGAAATGCTTTTAACTTTGTTACTTGCATAATTAATGATATATTATTTGTGGAATTTACTTATTTTTCTGATAATACGTCAAAAAATTGTCGCTTCTATCCCGCAACAAAACTATTTATATTAGTAAAAAATAATTAATGTATATTAAATAAATAACCGATAAAGATACTGTAAGTCAAAACATTAACAAGGGGGGTTATCATGGAAAATTTAAATCTAACATATAGAGTACAAATAACAGGGATTGACAAGGTTATAAGGGTTTTAACAGTATCACATAAAGAGTTAATAAAATTGCAGGAAAAGAAAGTTAATTTAACAGTTTTAAAAACAAGCCGATTGGATTAAGGGGGTTATATGATTTATTTCAGTATTGTAATCGGTTCACTTATACTTATTTCATTTTGGATCTGTATTTATAGTTTATGTACAATCTCAAAGCAATCGGATATTTTAGCGAAAAAGCTACTTAACAACGTATTAAAATAAGGGGGTTATAAATGATTTTAGGTAACAAAGTAATGAGATATAAAAGTTTTAAAAATGGTAAAATACGATATAAAACTATAGGACATATCGTAAAATTAGATAATACTTTTATTACAATTGCTTATTCCTTGCATATTTTGAGGGGGGAAAGTTATACATTAACATTAAAAGAGTTTGATTATCATATCAGGACAAACTTTTATAAAACAAGGGGGTTATGATGGAGAAAGTGGAATATAAGGATATTGATACTATTTTAGAATCTCCTGTAACAAGGTTCTTTGTGACAGAAATATACAACAAGGCAATTGACAGGGATATATTGGATAGCATACATGACTTAAAATTGGTTGTAGCAATGTTAAAAGCAAAGTTTTTACATGACAAGTACAATTTCTAAGGGGGGTAAGAAATGAAGATGACATTAACTGAAATAAGACGGATTTATCAGGAACTTGCAAGAGCTTTTAATGCTATGGAAAATTGCAGAAAAGCTAATTTTGACAATGAAAATTGGTATGACAGACATGAGGAAAAGATAGAATATATTATTAAAAATGTTTTTCCTCATGGTTCGGGGATTGACGGCAAAACAGAAATGATATATGAAAAATGCAATGATAATAGACTTGTTTTTAATAGTGAATATCATTGCATGGACGAAAACGGATATTATGATGGATGGATTAATTTTAGAGTAGTAATAACGCCGTGTCTTAGTTTTGGGTATAGATTGAAAATAATAGGTAATTTCGGTAATTACAGAGATATAAAGGATTATTTATATGAAATTTATAGCTATGCTTTAGATAGTGATTTTGATAATGTAAAGTATCAAGAGCATTGTAATAACTCATATTGACAGATACAAAGTAAAATTAATGTATATGAAATATATATCCGATAAAGATATTGTAAGTCAAAACACTAAAGGGGGGTTATAAAATGCAAAGAACTTTTAAAATTGATATTTCAGGCATGATTTTCACGGTAACATTACTCGAATTACAAACATTACAGATAAATTTTATTAATTTCAGGTATATTATAGGGGGGTAAAATGACAAGAAAAGATTATATAAAGATTGCAGACACCTTAATTGACAGTTTTAAGCATTGCTATGGGTTAGAATTGACAGACATGAAAATTATGCATAAAGCATATGTTAAGCAATTTTGCATAACTTTGAAATGTGACAATATCAGGTTTAAAGAGGATAAATTTTTAAAGTATATTGATAAAAAAATGGGGGGGTTATGAAAATAATTGATATTAAAAACAATGAGAATGAAGCGTTACATTTATATGATATGAATGAAATAGTAACAAAAATTACAGTTAACGGCAAAGTTATGACAATAAAAGAGTTCAAAGAACTAAAGGGGGTTAAGTAATGGAAAATGACAAAGCTACTTTAAACCCTGAAATGTTACGAATTAAGATACAAGATGTTAGCAATAAAGTATCTGCTACAATAGCAATATTGAATCAACTCCAAAACAAGTTATCAGGAGAGTAAAATGACAATTAATAATACTTTCGATTATAAAAAATGGGATAACTTATCAATAGATAATAAAATGCAATTTTTTATTCAAACATATCCATTTTATTACTTATTGCAGAAGCAAGTTTTTATAAAGGCATGTAATTTACCATTTAAGGATTTATCTGTTATAACGCAAAATAGAATAATTATCGAATTTTCATAAGGGGGGTTATAAATGAAAGTTATTACAAAAAAGATAAATGTATATGAGTTTAAAGAGTTATCAGAAACGGCAAAAATTAAAGTAATAAATAATTATATTAATTTTATATTGGAATTTAAATCTTATGAGGACATGACAGAGAATATGAGAAAAGCAATTGATAAAGCTGAGGACATGCAAACTCCCTGGTTTACGGGTAGTTATATATATGATTTTTGTTTGGATGATATATTAGAAAATGTTAATAATTACTATTATCTATCTAATGGTAACATTTATATTGATAATTAAGGAGAGTAAAATGACAATATATGAGTTAAAATACAATGTAGAAAACATTGCAAAAAATCAATATTTTTTTAGCAGGAAAACAATGTCATTTTTTGGAGATACATTAAAAAATTTTGGTGTTATTGATAATGATGATAATTGGTTAGTCTATAGGAGAAAACCTGTTAAACACGGATTACAAGGTTCTTTTAATTTTGATAAAATTAAATATAAGCAAGTCTATAAATAAGGGGGGTTAGGCAATGGATATACAGGAAAAATTTAACAAGGAAAAATCTGTTAATACTGAAATAGGATTATATTTAATAATGTATATCAGGGAAAATATATTAAACAGTTTTGGATCTAAGTATAAAATTCCATACAATGAGATTGAAAAGTTTTGTACCATGTTAAATAATGGGATAGAAAATAATGATTTTTTAACTACATATACAGGTGTAACATTCACAAAAACCTTTACACCAAAACAAGGGGGTTAATAAAATGGAAAATGTGACATGGGTTAAACATTGCAATCCGTTGTATGATGGTAGTATTTTAGCAATCGGATATGATAGTAAAAATTGTTACGCTGATTATTATACAAGTGGTATAAGAGCTATTACAAATAGACTTTATAATGAGATTATGGAAAAATCAATAAGCAATCCCATAACAGAACATGATAATAATATCAGGCATGGTTTTAATACTAAGTTTAATTTCCCATATCATGATTATTATGAACATAAGGTATTTATGGAAAAATACAATATTATAGAATTACATCGTAATGATTATATTAATGATAGGTGTATTGGTTCGGAAATGTTTTATTTCTATGACAATGAACATTTTCAGGGTTATGTTACGATAGAAGATAATAGCAAGTATAGACAAATAAGGCATGATAGATTTAATGCTATGCAATCGGACATGTTTAATGTTTTAATGGTAGACAAAACCGATTTATTATATTATCCAATAGGTGTAAAGGTTTTTACTTTACAGGATCTTGACATGAAAATAAAACAAGTAGCAGGGGGGTTGTATGATTTATAAAGTAATTACTGTAAAGGATAGAAAAGAGAAAATTTTTACTGATAATACTTGCAATGGAGTTATTTTTAGATATTGTAATAATTTTTTAAAGTTTTGGAATTTATCATATGAGATATATGAGTATGATAACAAAAAATGGGTTTTAATAGGATATAATAATGCTGTCTAATAGGGGGGGTTATAATGAAATATTTTAAGTATGAAATAGTTGATAAAAACAAAACTTATTATGGTCAAGAGAATGTAAACTTTGCTGGGGTTTTCGGGACAAAACGTCATATGGGTTCTGTATTATTAGAATTGAATAGTTTTGATATTGATCATGTGATAAAGGGGGTTACTTTAAAGGAAAATGAAATAATTCTTAGATACACGAATGTCAAAACTAAAATAAGCAAAATAACACCTTTAGTTAAAATTAATATTAATAAAGGATTGATTTATTTTTTATCAGATAATAATAATAATGATAATACTGTAATTTTTGATACTAAGGGGGTTCAATTGTCATTTTTGGTGTTAAAAGAGAATTATAGTCAATAGTAGAATAATAAAGGAATTGCTTATTATTATATAAGTAATTCCTTTATTTTTTTATGACAAGTCTGCCGTTACACGGCAAGGCATAGAGTAGGATGACAAGACAGGTCTGCCGTTACACGGCAAGGCATAGAGTAGGATGACAAGACAGGTCTGCCGTT
>Ga0209518_1003187_pt1 | contig 14328 bp, 15 predicted proteins | sample RifGroB1_FD_183993 | JGI IMG/M metagenome (GOLD analysis project Ga0209518, IMG submission 183993) | Groundwater microbial communities from Rifle, Colorado, USA - Groundwater B1 (SPAdes) (version 2) | ecosystem: Environmental > Aquatic > Deep subsurface > Groundwater | place: Rifle, Colorado... | reverse complement strand
CTTCCTCTTTTGGCAGTTTTTCTTCATCAACAATTATATTGGCTGGATCTAGACCCTCGGGATATTCAGTAGCTTTTAGATGATCCCAAAGCCATTGGTGCTTTAAAATCGGGTGGTCAATAACAAAAAGTGACTCCCACTCTTCCGGGTTTTTACTCATCCTGCGCAAACCCCTACCAATAACCTGCGGGCCATATACTGAAAAGGTTTGGTCGTCAACTTTTTTATAGGTAAATTTTCTGAACAGCAGCTCGACAGCAACATTCCTCACATCCCAACCTTCCCTAAGCATCAAAACGGACACAACCGCGTCCCACTTTGGGTGAGGGTTTTTATTTAACTCCATTGCTTGTTCATTTAATTCTTCTTCCTGTTCGTTATGGACTAAAAGAATATTATTCACACCATATTTCGGGCCTATGCCCTCCAAAGCATTGGCAATCCTTTTGGCATCTTCAATTGACAAGGCGATGACAAAAAGCAATGGTTTGAAACGTGGTTTACCTGTCTTATCTTTTGGTACTCTCATCCATTGCTGTTTTAAAAGTTCCAAAGCGATCGCTATCTGCTGGCGCATAGGCTTTTCACTGGTAATATAGCGTCTGGCTGGAATTTTGCGTCTTTCGATTTCTTCCCAAGGAACTTCTTCGGCAGAGATTGTTTTACCTGTTTCCAAATCTTCATAGGTTAAATGCACCTTTGTTACATCCGGGTGAAATACCACAATTCTCTTAATAACTTTATCTTTCATTGCTTCAGCAATTCCATAGACGAAAACCATTTTGCTATCTGGATGCAAACCATCAAGTCTATCTGGAGTTGCCGTAGTATCGAGCCTAAAAAACCTTTTTGGCTTCAATTTGTTTATCAGATCGTTATACATCTCGGCTTTCGTGTTATGCGCTTCATCATTAAAGATCACCAGCTGATCTACATTTTCCATTAAAACTTTCCAGTTATCAGTTCGTTCATAAATTTGGTGAATATTACCAATTAAAATCGTGTCATTTCTAATCGCTGTGGGGTTTGGATTGTCAGCTTTCATTATGTGAATCGTTATTCGGTTTTTTAGAGGTAAGTAAGAATTAAAGAAAAATGGGAAAATATCATAAATGTATATCGGTGAATTTTGCTCAAACTCATCTTGCAATCTTGAGCGAACAATAGTGTTGGGGGTTAAAATCAAAAATTTATTTTGCTCATGCACGATCATCATGTAAGCAATCATCGCACCAATAATTGTAGTTTTGCCACCGCCAGTTACAATATTTGTCAGGAGGTCTTTCTCTCCCAAAATTTCAAAAGCGTAAACACATCTTTCAATCGCCTCAACTTGGATCTTTTTCCACTGTTTTTCGTTGAAAAGATCAAGTTTTGGTTTGAAGCTTGGAGAATTTATATGTTTTAAGAAAGCTATAGCCTCGTCTTTAATTCCGCGGTACCCGTTTTTCCGCCACTCCCTAAAATTTTCTTCGTGTTGTTTAAAAAAGTATTGCATCTACTTGAATTTATTAATAAATTTTTTAAGATAGTTTACTGAACAAATTATTATCAAAGTCTTCTTATAACCTAGTCTGGTTTCCAAAGTTCTATTTGGTATATCACCTTCTAACATTGGGAATCTTATATGTCCTGGGATTGAATAGTTATAGAGAATAAAATCCTTTTCTGCAAAAGATACATCTTTAGCATCTAAACCACCATTCTCACTTATTTTATCTATGTCATAATCTGCTACAAGTAAGTTTGCCGTAGTAACAACTAAGGGCAAAATAAAAAGATTTTGTTCGTTTTTTTGAAGGGGGGTAGATTGTAATTTAGAGTAAAATTCTCCATACTCGTCAAAGGTCCCGTTTGCAGCCTGCACGGCTTGATAACTTGCATCACTTATTCTTTGAGTTGTAGCTACCGTGTCATCCTTTTCTGGGCCTTTTTTAAATTTTTCCTTTAACTCAATTCCCATGAAACAGCGGTCTCCGTGTTCAAGCTTAAGCTCTTTTTGTATATCAACTAATATTGTATTGGTGTTCCAATTGTCCCCTGGTCCCTTGACGAATTTTATGTTGTCATTACCAATTGAGTAACTAAACTTATCTTTGAAAAATACCCAATTTTTAAGCTTTGGGTCTGCCTTTTTGCACTCTACCAAAAAGTCTATCTGCACATTTGTTAGATTCTTTCGCGCCCAAATGTCAATGACAACGTCCTTACCGAAATTTCCAAAGGAAGGTTTTGGGAACATTACTGGGTACTCGGTAATAACTTTGTAACCTTCTTTAGCGAAAATATCCGCACACTTCTCTTGAAGAAGTATACCTTGAACGTTAATAGCGCTGATTAGTTTTTGGTTAAGTTGGTTAGTCATTTATTTTTCTTTCAATACTTTTTCTATTTCTTCTAACTCCTTTTCCACCCCAACATGCAAACCATTTAGATAAGCGCCGTTAGTTTCGACTGCTGATTCCACGTCGGCTAGTGAACTAAACTTAGTTAGATCTTTACCTTCATCCGTTCTCCCTCTTATATGATTGCGTAGTAAAGTATTTGCGTTTGCGGCACTTTGAATGTATTCTCTCCAACCTTTAACTGTACCAAGCAAAACTTTTAACGATTCAACTTTTTTCTCCTCTTCTTTTCTTTTTCGGAATTGCCAAAAAGCAACTATAATAGCTACCAGTGCAGCGATAACAGGTGGTGCCAAAACTTGAATCAAAAATTTTAAATCCATATCAATTATTCACCTCAACCTTCCTGCTTAGTATGGTCTCGCCTGCTAAATTATCTTGAACTTTGCAAGCAACCGTATATTCGCCCGTTTTCTCAAACTTATGCTTAGCTTTCAAAACTGCTTCAAATATTTCTCCGTGCTTTTTATCCTGTTTCTTTTCTCTAGACAAAACATAATCTTTATCTGCTGCAAAGTGGCCTTCTTGATAATCAAAATCCCACTGGCAATTGACCAACCAACCATCTTCATTAGTCGAAAGGGCATCTATTGCTTCAAATTCGCATTCAAGCGGTCCGGTTTTCTTTACTTTTACATCTCCAATGACTGGTGCTTTGGAAAATCTTAGGAAAAACTCGTTTTCTTCAATATCCGGCATCCTTTGCAGAATCCGTGCCCTAAACTCTTTAGAATCAAGCGGTATGGCTTCCAACTCCAGTGGCAAATTGTATTTCTCCGCGTAATTTTTCAAGGTCTTAATATAAGCTAAGACTTGTCTAGAAAATCGCCAAGCCACTATTTTGGCCCTAACCAGTTTATTTGGCTCAAGTTTTTCTTTTACCTCATCAAAAAACTTTTTAATATCTTGTGCGTTTATAGTCTCATTTGGGTTTGATGGGCCAACTAGAATTGGTTCTTGTTGCCCTGGTGGTCGAAAACCACTTGTGAGGCCTTCTCCAGTATTTTTACTAGCCCCATAAGCAGTAAGAACAAAATCATTAAATTCTTCTTGCTCTGAATTCTGGAACTTCTCAACTGGATAGACGCCCAGATACCAAACCTCAATATTTGGAACCTTTTCAACGGTGCCTTCCATCTGTAACCCAAACTGAAACGGCTTTCCATCTAACGAAATGTTGCTTTTAACCCCACTCATTTCTTCGCCAAGTTTTACTAATCTGTCTAAAGTTACTGAAATAGCCACTCTAGAAGAATCACAACCAATAAACTTCCTTTTAAGTTTCTGTGCTACAGCTAGTGTTGTACCTCCACCACAAAAGAAATCGGCAACCACCTCACCATCATTACTTGAGGCTTTAATAATTCTTTCTAGGAGGGCTTCCGGTTTTTGTGTGGGGTAACCAATTTTTTCACTGGAAGCCCCTGGAAGATAATTTATGCTCCAAACATCTGGCATGTACGCTCCCTTTGATTCAACGTCAATAGTTATTTTCCGAGTGCGTGCCTCATCAGCCCAAACCTGTGTTTTCCCGCTAAATCGTTTCTTCGTACTTTCAGCTAACTCGGTGTACTGTACATTGAAGATATTCTCTTCGCTTTTAGAATAGAATAGTATCGCGTCATAATTCCTTAAAAATCTATTATTACTTGAACTCCATTTTCTGTACCACCAGATTATTTCATTTTTGAACATATCATAGCCAAAAATTTTATCCATTTCGGTTTTAATGTAATGGCTAGCGTGCCAGTCGCAGTGGACATAAATAGAACCTGTCTTTTTTAAGACTCTGCGCATTTCCCAGAGGCGAGCGTTTAGCCAGATCAGGTATGTGGTAATCCCGCCTTCCCAAATGTCCTCAAATGTACGCACTTCGTTTGTATCACCCCAGATAACGTTGTAATTTCTACCAGAGAAAAACGGAGGATCAATGTAGATAAGATCAATTGACTCTGCAGGTAATGTCCGCAAAACTTCTAGATTGTCGCCAAGATAGAGCCTATTGGCTGGCAATTCTTGATCATTAAAAATGACAGTATCCCCGTGGTTTCTTGGATGAAGTCCCGGAACTTTCAAATAAGGATACACAGCACCAAATCCTTTATGTTCGTCCCAACCAAGAGGCGGGTTGCTAGGATCTGGTAAATTGGTCAGCCTTTTCCTTAGCTTTGGAGAAACAGTAACAACTGCTTTTTGGTCCGGTCTTGCCTGCTTCCCAGACTCTTCTTCAATTTTTTCTAATTCTTCTTTGGTTACAGAGTCGTTTCTCATAGGGTTGTCGTGGTTATAGCGCTAGTACCAATATTACCAGGTGTAGCAGTAGTTGTCTGAACGTAATATCCACCTTTAGCGGGAAGGTCGTCAGATTTTATAGTATTAGCAACGGTAACAATGAAGGAAACTAAAACAACTCCAAGTAGAAATATTGCTGTGGAACTAATCCTGTTTCTTTTCATAATTTAAGCTCTTATCAAAAAATCCCACCGTAACAATCAGGCAGGATTCAACCTTAATTTTAGCATAAAAACCCATCGGTTGATAGAAAGCCTTCGGGGATTTTTGGAGTAAGAAGGATTTATTCACTCTTTTGCCGCCAACTTCCCTTTGATTAACTAGCCTAAACGTTGACAACTCTTTTATAAGCTATTATAATAATGCCATAAAACTGGGGAACGATCCTAATTTAGGGTCCTCCCTATTTTTTGTGGGCTATCTAGAACCAAAGCGGATGAGAAGTGGTTCTCCAAGGGCTTTGGAAATCTTCTTAAGAGTCGCTACCGATGGCAATGAGTGCATTGATTCAATACGAGAAATCACCGGTTGCTTCATCCCAACTTTTTCCGCAAGCTCTTCTTGCGACAAATTCTTTTTAACCCGTATTTCAATTAAACTTTTTACGAGTTGGTATTCAGGCTCTAGCTCTTCGTAAACTTTTTGGATGGTTGGATTTTTCGCCCAGCGTCTCTCAATTTTTTCAAATGGAATCAATTTGATTTTATTTTTTCTCATAAGAGGCTTTCCTTTTCGTACTCCACAATTCGACTTTTTGCTACCCTTAAATCCTTGGCCGGTGTTTTCTGTGTCTTTTAATAAAAAGCATGGGCAAAAATAATTTTATCTTTCTTACCGGTAAATAAAATTCTCACGTTCCCAGGTCGAAGTTCCCAAAGGTCTTTGCCTAACTTTTTTAGGTACGGCTCGGGCAGGAAAAGTCCATATTCTTCTAAAAGTTTTCTATACCGCCGCAGTCTAGCTTTTTCAACCGAAGTTAGCTTATCTAGAAAACTCTCAATCCTAGAGTCAACAAATATTTTCATCACAATATTATAACTTTTTTGTTATAAAGTCAACACACAAACGGCGCAAGAGGATTTTACTGCTTTGGCAAGCAGGGGTCAACTTTATAGAATACTTCGAATCCTGCGGCCACTGACGTGGGCTACAACCAGGCTGCAATGGTTCGATTTAACTCACCACAAGCTACTTCGATGGTTCGATTGAAACTCACCATAAACTTTACTCAGGGTAAACTCGGCTTGAATTTTTTTATTGTATAATAAACATAACTGCTCATGAAATTTTTACTTAAAGTAAAGAGCCATATTTCTTTTTTCTTAGCATTAATCCTTCTTCTTTCGGCGTTTTTAATTTTTGCCGCTATCTACTTCCCCGCTAAAATTTCGAACTTAAATCAAAGAATTGCGCAGCTTGATCAACTTACAAGAAATCTAACGGCGGAAAACACGGCTTTGCAAAAAGAGGATACGAGAGCTGCCTTGAAGATCTATACAGATATGGTTGGAAAATACGAAGCAATAAAGGAGAAGGCGGCAAATTACAAAACCAAGGGTGTAAATGTTGATTCGATAGAAAAGGACTTACCGACAGTAATTGACCAAATCCTCGGGAAAAAATATTCGGAGGCAGATAAAAAGTTGACCCAAATGGACGCGGATCTCGAAGCCCTTTGGAAAGCAAAACAGGCAGCCGATGCCGCAACTAGAGCTAAATATGTTTCTTCCACTTGTTCGACGATACCAACCAGCGGTTACTGCTACTTACAAATAAACACAAGTAACGGAGCATTCATGACTCACGTCGTCGCGCTTGATCTTTCTAGAATATCTATCGTAGATAGCGCAACTAACAGCGATTGTACTGATAATTGTCCAACCAAACCTCTTCTCTCTTATGTTAAGGATAATGGTGCTTCGATTGGCATCAACGGCACCTACTTTTGCCCACCGGATTATGCTTCATGCGCTGGTAAAGTAAACAGCTTCGATATGCCCCTCTACAATACAAACCTTGGAAAATGGATGAATCAACTGTCTCTGTCTTGGACAAACCGAGCAATGATCGCTTTTACGAGCAGCGGTGCTGTTTTTTATCCGCAGACAAATAGTTTTACTGGTTTGGCTGGTATGAGAGGCGCTATTGCGAATTTCCCAGGACTAGTAAACAATAATCAAAATATAGTTTGGAATTATCAGCTGACCAGCGCTCAACTTACCAAGGGAGCACGCGGCGGAATTGGAATAAAGGGGCACACAGTTTACTTGGTTGTAACCTCTAGCGCCTCGGTTCCAGATCTTGCCGGAATAATGATGGCTATTGGAACCAATTTTGCTTTGAATTTGGACGGCGGGGGTTCATCATCTCTTGTTTATAATGGTTCTTACAAAGTTGGCCCTGGCCGTTCCCTACCAAACGCTATTGTTTTTAAGTAAGATTAGAAGTTCAGTGGATTTTGTATCTGGCCCTATTTACTTTTGCTTATTTGCTTTTCGGTGGCCTTTTTGGAAAAACTTTTTACTCGCATTTCGAATATTGAATGCATTAAAGTTTTTCCTTACTGCCTGCGGCGAAAATGGTTTCATTGATTAATTATACCATTCTTCCCAAGTAATACATAAGTTCCAACATAATAAACTGGGTGCTGGAAACAAGAAGGCCGCGGGTGGTTGATTTCCCACGGCCCATGTTGCAGGCTGATGCAACGATCATCGCGGCGCATCTTCGGCAGCATGATCCTCAATTCCCAACGCCTGTTGGAGATTTCGCGTCAGCCCTTCTTCGGTTACTTTGCCCAGACCCTCCTCGCTCACGATAGCCTTCCGTTCTTGTAGCCTCTTTTGAAGCCGTTTGCCGGACACGCCGAGGACAAGGATGATGAGGCTCAACTTGATTATCTGAAGGGTATTAACCACCCTCAACAACTCCTTGCTCCCCTGGGCTCCTTCTCCTTCGTCATGAGTGATTATGACAGCGTCGGTTCCTCGGATTTCACTGAGACTAAGTTCTTCAGTCGCTTGTTCGCGTTTGGCATGGATAAGGAGCTGAGCCTTTAAGCCATCGCAAATCGTTCCTTTCAGAACCCCGAAATACCTAACGGCGTCCTTACTAATGACCAGTATTTGCTTTTTTTGAGGCTTTTGTAGCTCTCCCAAGGATCTTCCCTCCTTCCATCTCCTTTGATTAGAGGAAATTTTAACAGATTTAGCGGTAAAAAGCGAAAAGAGGCCTAAAGATCAACTTTTTTATAATTTCAGGTAGCAGATAAAAGATTTAAGGGATTGATTTTGGGGATGGGGAGGGCAGGTTTTGGACTGAAAACTCTCTCCCCTTTAACTACTGACAGCTAATCTAGCCTCTTAGGCCCAACCCAAGACAAACCACCAATTCTTTCGCGTTTCCCCTACCTCGAGCAGCGATAAGCTCATCACAAATGATATCTATCTTTTGGTGAGGCAGAGATGGGTGAAGAAGCTCAATAAGTTCATGGAGCACCTCTGGTTCTCCAATCCCCCGAGAGTGAAGGATAGACACCAATTCAACTCCGTGCTCAATGAGCGAGCCGATGAAACTATTGTTCGTACGGCCTTTCTCTGCATCAAAGACAGTTCGCGGATTAACTTTGGGGTAACAGATGTGATACTCACCCAAGCCAAGCAGTTTCAGCCAAAATCGCTGGTAAGGCATCGCTCTCATTTCTTCCGCCCCTCTCAACCAATTTATTAGTAAGAGATTTTACCACAAACCACAAAATATTTCGTCTCTTAAATTAAAAAGGCAAGGTGGTCACGCTGGTTTAATTTTGCTATAGTAAGTTAGATGGGTTGGAAGCTATTTTCTTCTACTTTTGCCTTAATCTTTATATAAAAAACATAGAATAGATTAACGGATAAAGAAGTAGTTTTGGGGATCGCTGCTGAATCGCTGCGATCCCCGTTGTTTAAGCATGTTTAGAATTTGTTGGCCGGTTTAGGCGATCCAAAGCGATTTTCAAAGCTGCTTGTCTTGGGGTGATTTTTTCCGCTTTTGACTTCCCTAAAACAGTTCCTAAGTTTCTTTTAATTTTTCTTTCTATCAGCGTAAACATTTGTTTTGGATTGTAGCCGCGATATTCGGCATAGGAAGAAATTACCCCACCGGCATTGGCGACGATATCAGGAACTACCAAAACACCTTTTTTGTAAAGGGTAACTTCTGCATCGGGTTTCACCGCTAAATTAGCTGCCTCAACGATGAGCTTTGCTTTTACTTCATTCACATTTTCCGCGGTGATTGTCTCATGGTATGCAGCCGGAATTAAAATATCAACATTAAGGGTAACGATGTCTTCGCTAGAAAGTTCCTCCCCATCTTTGTTAGCTGTCACAGTACCTTTTTTCTTTTTAATATCAAATATTTTCTTGGTTTCCAATCCCTTTGGATTATAAGTAGTACCGCCGCTATCAGAAATCGCTACAATCTTTGCTTTTTCTTTAGCCAAAAGGCTAGTAACAAAACCACCAACATTGCCAAACCCAGCGATCGCCACTTTCATACCTTCAACATTTTTCCCTAAGAAAGCCAAGGCCGCTAAAACCGCTTGGACCACGCCAAAACCAGTCGAGCCAAATTCATGGGGAAGGCCACACTCTACCCCGGGTTTGACACACATGGTAGCTGGTTTACCGGTAGCTGACTTCAAAGAGCCATTTGCTTTAACAAATTCCGCCATCTCTTTTTCGCCAGTATTCACATCCGGGCCAGCGATATAGCGGGAGGGGCAAAGTGGTTTTATGGCTTTGGAAAATCCTCGGATCAGCTCTGATTTTTCCTCCTGGCTTATCTTTTTAACGTCAGCAACAATTCCTGATTTCCCACCGCCAAATGGAAGATTGGCAATCGCGTTTTTGTAAGTCATTATTCTAGCTAAATGGAAAGTTTCTTCCAATGTTACCGTCGGAGTCATCCGTAAACCACCCTTTGCGACTCCTAACAGGGTGTTGTCGATTACTAAAAACCCGTGGAGTTTAGTTTTAGGATCATAGACTTCAATTAACTTTTCGGGTCCCAACGAGTCGTGTTTAATCATAGGTCGACAATTGCTTTGCTGATTGTTTTTACGACGTTTTTATCCAATGGTAAAGGTAAAATTTTCTCCGGGCTCGGTTTTCCGATCATTCCCGCCAGCGTGTAGGCAGTTTTTAACTTCATTTTTAAATCAATCCTTTTTGCCCGGGCATCTAGAGCACCCCGGAAAATTCCCGGGAAGGCTAAAATGTTATTAATTTGGTTGGGAAAATCGCTGCGGCCAGTGGCAACAATTGCTGCCCCTGCCCCCTTTGCTTCTCTCGGTAAGATCTCCGGGTTTGGGTTGGAAAGGGCGAAAATTATTGGCTTGGGATTCATCAGTCTAATCAATTCTGGGGCTAACTTTCCGCGACCAGAAACACCAATAAAGACGTCGGCTGCCTCAAAGGCTGCTTCTAAAGAACCCGCTTGGCAGTAGTTTTTAAATTCAGTAACTTCCCTTTTATACCGATTGAGATCTTTCCGATTTTTATTGATTGGCCCCCTGGAATCGACCATAACCAGACAGCCTGGTTGAATTAATTTAGCGGTGGCAATACCTGCCGCTCCAGCACCGTAAATAACGATTTTGATTTCCGCCATTTTTTTTCCAACAACTTTTAGAGAATTGATAAGCGCTGCAAGGACGACAGTCGCTGTCCCGTGTTGATCGTCGTGAAAAACGGGAATGCCGACATCTTGCAACCTTTCCTCCAACTCGAAACAGTGCGGTGCAGCTATATCTTCTAGATTTATTCCTCCAAAACTTGGGGCAATCAGTTTTATCGCCGAGGCTGTCTCGTCAACGTTTTTTGTCCCTAAAACGATGGGGAAAGCATCAATTCCCGCCAGTTCCTTAAACAAAAGGCACTTTCCTTCCATTACTGGCAAGGCTGCTTCTGGACCAATGTCTCCTAGTCCCAAAACAGAGGACCCATCGGAGACAACAGCGACGCAGTTACCTTTGTTGGTAAAATCAAAGACTTTATCTTTACTTTTGGCAATCTTTAAAGAAAGGGCGGCAACCCCTGGAGTATAATAGGTAGATAGGTCGTTGCGGTTTTTTATCTTGATCTTCGAGGTTATTTCAATCTTGCCCGGTAATTTCCTTGCGCTCTTGAGCGCCTTTTGGTAAAAATCCATACCCTTCAAGATACTCCAACAGTGATGAGTAACGCAAGATAGAACCTAAAACCTCACCTAGAAGTAAACAAGCCGGGGAAGTTGCTAAGGCCCCGATTAAATCGGGGTCCCAGCAACTTTGTGCCCGGCTAAAAAAGGAGGTGAAAAATACCCGAACATTTATACACCTCCAGCGCAGATTTGTCAAGTCTCAAGGGGACGCCAGCTCTTATTTTTTAGTTCTAGGTTGACAGCTGAGTAGCTACTCGTTACAATAGTCTTGTTAGTATTTTTAACAAGTCCTTCTTCTTATTCCTCTGTCCGTGTTCGTCTTCCCGAATCCGAACAAGTCGAATAAGTAAGTAAAGGTAGAACCCCGCTCAAGCGGGGTAGAAAGGATACCCAAGATGGGTAAAAAGCTGTTTGTAGGGGGTTTACCCTTCGCCACAAGTAGCAGTGAGCTAGAAGAGCTCTTCGGCCAAGTTGGCCAGGTCGAATCTGCTACCGTTATTACCGACCGCAACACCGGCCGCTCGCGCGGATTTGGTTTTGTCGAGATGAGCTCGGATGACGAGGCTGAAGCAAAGCCCAGGGAAGAACAACCCGAGCGAGAGGAACCAAAGGAATAAGTATTTCTTAACTTTGAAAGCGTCAATAAAATAGATTTATCCAAAAACCAAATAGCCTTTCAGATCCCGTCATATTAGTAATCTGATTTTACTTATTTTCTCCAATCCTTCACTTTTTGGCTGATTTTGTTTTTCTATGGTATAATCAGGCGCATGGAACTAGTCCGCCTTTCACCTTCCACTTTAAATCTTTTTGCTGATTGCGGCCGTTGTTTTTGGCTACATATCAATAAAAGTATCCACCGCCCAAGCGGTCCATTCCCCTCGCTCCCAGGTGGGATGGATAATGTCCTCAAACCCTATTACGACAAATTTCGCACCAGCGGAAAATTGCCGCCGGAAATCGAAGGAAAAGTGGAAGGGAAGCTTTTTCCTGATTTAGCAAAAATTAACCGCTGGCGCAATTGGCGTACTGGGCTGGAATACTTTGACCACGAACGCAATGCTAAACTAATTGGCGCTCTCGATGACCTTCTTTTGGTTGACGGTGGAAAATATGCGCCGCTTGATTACAAAACCCGCGGAAGCTTAATCAAAGACGACTCGCATACCTATTATCGGCTCCAACTAGATCTCTACGCTTTATTGCTAAAGGAAAACAACCTACCGCCAGCGCCTTTTGGCTATCTTATTTTTTATTCACCAAAAGAAGTTTTAGAGGGTGCGCTAACCCGCTTTACGGTCGAACCAGTCAAAGTGGGGATTGATGCCGAAGCTGGTCGGGCGGTTTTTGAGAAAGCGATTGGAGTGTTAAAGGGCGAAATTCCACCCCACCACTCTTCTTGTACGTACGGCCTTTGGCAAAATGGGAATTTTTAACCTGCGGACTCGTTGCGTGGTATAATCGCAAGATTACCTGCCCGCAATGCTACGCATAGCGTTGCAGGCGGGCATCTCGCGCTTGTTTCTCTAGCGAGATATAATTGTACATAGAAACTATGACCCAAGTTAACGTTTCTCTAGTCTCGATGGACCCAGCAGCTGACCCGCAACACTATGTAATTGAAGTGCGTGGTAATGACGGATCAAAAACTGCCCACCAAGTCACTCTCCGCAAGGATCTTTATATCCGCTTAACCGGTGGTCTAAAATCGCCAGAGGAACTAATCCGAGGCTCTTTCCAATTTTTATTAGAAAAGGAACCAAAAGAAAATATTTTACCAACCTTTGATTTATCAGAAATTCAAAGATTCTTCCCCGAATACGAAGCGGTTATTTCCTCTCAACTTTCTAAATAAGTCCTCGTAACTCACGTCCTACCCAATATTTCCCAAATGTTAATTATGAGTTAGGTTCGGTAGGTTTAGATTGAGTGGGGATCTTAAAAGGCTCCTTCGCTTTATTGCCGACAAAGATAGCGGCGATAAAAAGAATAATAGCCGCGATAATGGCACTAGCATAGATTACTAGCATTCTTTTAAAAACATCGGTTGATATCGAGGAAAGTAAGCTTTTGATCGATTCAGCCAAGCCTTCCCACTCCGGTCCTTTGAATTGATCCGTGGCCGCTCCAGTTATGAAAGCAAATAGGAACATAACCGGGAGAACAGATAGTAAACCAAGAAAACCAGGCACAAAAAAGGCCAAGGAAAGTTTGCGAAGTTTCGATTTCCACCCTTGGGCCAATAAGAAAATTATCGCCAACAAAACGCCGCAAAACGCTCCCAAAATCAGGGGTGTTTTTTGAAATAACTGGAACCAGTCTCTTAACCTTAAATTGCCCTCATTTGGCTCAATTATCTTAACCGGAGTAGACAAAGGCTTACTGACTTCTTCCGGCACCAGGTAACCTTTTTCCTTGGCGTAAGATTCCATTTTTTCTTTTAGCTCAATCAAACTAATACTTGGAGCCGTCTCTGTTTTACCACTAAGCCAATCTGAAACAGAATCAACCGCCCCTTCGGTTTTCTTTTGCAAATAGTCGGCGGTGACCTCCTTTGCCAAAAAAGCCTCCATGTCTTTTTTGGCTTCAGGTGAGATTTCAGCTATATCACTTTCGGGTAAGCCAACCATTTGCGGCATTGATTTTGCAACAGCCTCATAACTATCGCTTTCGCGCAACTTCTCTTTGACGTAATCTGGCGTCGCGAAAGAATTAATTAGATAAGAAACAATAGCCAAAGGCGCGACAATAAAGAAAAGGAAAAAGCAGATACCGGTGAAAAACCCTCTCATTAATAATGATTATCCAACAAACTTAGATCCGATGCAAATATTTGAAGGGGTCTTAATTAACTTGACATCTCCGCTTCATATAGCTATATTAGCCTCTAATAATTAATTATGTTAAATCTGACAAAGAAAACCTTACTGATAATTGCCCCACATCCCGATGACGAAATAATCGGTTGCGGAGGGCTAATTAGTAAAATCAAATCTCTAGGTGGAAAGGTGTATGTTCTGTATTTGACCGTCGGAACTACTTCTGATTTTAGTAAAAGAGGTGTCTCAACTGAATTTGAGCGGGTTGAAGAAATAAAAAAAGTATCTTCATTTCTGAAGCTCGACGGTTGGCGAATTGCCTTTCCCGGAGATTTGTACCATCTTCAACTGGATAGGCTTGGGCAAAAACAAATTATTCACGAGATAGAACGGGGCGAAAAAATCTCCCTGGAATTGCTTAAGCCAGATATCGTCGCTTTCCCCTGCCTGGGAGATTACAACCAAGACCATTCCGCTGCTGCGCGGGCGACATTTTCTGCTTGTCGTCCAGCTTCGGAAGCCGATAAGTTTGTCCCGGATTTAATTCTTTCCTATGAGGCACCGATGGGTTTTTGGTCTTTGGAAACTAACAGCAATCCCAACTTTTTCGTTAAATTAACCGCCAGAGA
>Ga0209518_1003182_pt1 | contig 14337 bp, 11 predicted proteins | sample RifGroB1_FD_183993 | JGI IMG/M metagenome (GOLD analysis project Ga0209518, IMG submission 183993) | Groundwater microbial communities from Rifle, Colorado, USA - Groundwater B1 (SPAdes) (version 2) | ecosystem: Environmental > Aquatic > Deep subsurface > Groundwater | place: Rifle, Colorado... | reverse complement strand
AAGTTCCGCCAGAGGAGCCATTGCATTTATCACTGTCATCGTTCCCCGTTTTTCAGTCCCCGAAACCTGTGCTCTCTTACTTGATAAATCCCCAATAACATCTCCCATAAATTCCTCTGGAGTTGAAACCTCAACCTTCATTATCGGCTCAAGCAAGATTGGGTCGGCGACCCTGAAAGCATCTTCAAGGGCCATGGAGCCTGCAATCTTAAAGGCAATCTCGCTGGAATCTACTTCGTGAAAGGACCCATCATAAACAGCTACCTTCATATCAACCATCGGAAAGCCTGCCATGACTCCATTTTCCATTTTCTCTTTAACTCCTTTTTCAATTGGAGAAATATATTCAGCAGGAATTGCCCCGCCTTTAATCTCATTTTTGAATTCGTACCCTTCCCCACGGCCAAGAGGCTCAATCCTAAGCAAACAGTGCCCATATTGTCCGCGGCCTCCGGTTTGCCTGATATACTTTCCCTCTCCTTGGCCCGCCTTCTTGACTGTTTCCTTGTAGGCAACCTGGGGAGCACCCGTGGTGGCAACCACGTTAAACTCTCTTTTCATTCTATCTACCAATACCTCGAGTTGAAGTTCCCCCATTCCCGAAATAATGGTCTGTCCAGTTTCGGGGTTGCTTTTAATTCTAAATGTCGGATCCTCGTCGGAAAGCTTACCCAAGGCTAATCCCATTTTCTCTTGATCACTCTTGGTAGCAGGTTCAATCGCCAAAGAAATTACCGGCTCGGGAAAACTTATAGATTCCAAAATTACTTGATTCGCCATATCACAAAGGGTATCACCCGTAGTTGTATCTTTGACCCCCACAACCGCAACAATCTCTCCGGCGTATGCTTCCTCTATAAGCTCTCTTTGGTCTGCGTGAAGAAGCACCAACTTGCCAATTCTTTCTTTGATTTGCCTTGTAGTGTTATAAACTTCCTGCCCGGCTTTAAGAACTCCAGAATAAATCCTCATATAAACCAATCTTCCGACATGGGGGTCTGTTATAACTTTAAATGCCAAGCCACTGAAAGGGGCTTCATTCCTGCGCTCCCTGACAACTTTTTCGCCCGTTTTTGGATCCGTGCCATCAATTGGTGGTAGGTCGAGCGGAGAGGGAAGATATTCAACTACCCCATCAAGAAGAAGTTGAGCTTCTGCGGTCCTATTGTCTCCACCAAAAATCGGGAAGAACTTTCCGGAAATTACCCCTTTTCGAATTGCCCTTTTTAGAACAACTTCCTCGATTTCCTGACCTTCCAAAAATTTGGCCAACGCCTCGTCATCAAACTCAGCAATGCGTTCGACAAGCTCAGCACGAGCTTTCTCTGCTTGCTCTTTCAGCTCGGACGGAACTTCTTCCTCAGCAAGAGTGTGATCTTCTATAGCTTTATAAGTAAGGGCTTTCATTGTAATCAAATCTACTACACCCCGATGGTCATGCTCCTGACCAATCGGAATAATAATTGGCGCTGCGTTGGCACCAAGCCTTTCTCGAATTGATTTTATAGAACCTTCAAAATCAGCTCCAATTAAATTCAATTTATTAAGAACACAAATTCTTGGGACGTTATATTTGTCGGCCTGCCTCCAAACTGTTTCGGACTGTGACTCAACTCCGGTTCGTCCATCAAAGACCATGAGAGCTCCGTCAAGAACACGTAGAGAACGCTCAACCTCTGCTGTAAAGTCAATGTGTCCCGGAGTATCAATTAAATTTATTCTGTAATGACCGGCAGGAACTGAAGAAGCTTTTTTTAAATCCCAAAAAGTAGTAATTGCGGCAGAAACTATGGTAATTCCACGCTCCCGCTCCTGGGCCATCCAGTCGGTAACGGTGGTTCCTTCATCAACACTTCCTTGCTTATAAGTTCTCCCAGTTTCAAAAAGAAGTCTTTCTGTTGTTGTGGTTTTACCCGCGTCGATATGGGCAATAATGCCAATATTTCGGATTTTTTCATATGAAACATTGCGATCTTTTGTCGCAGTTGATACTATCGCCGCCTTTTTCTTTGCAACCTCTGCCATATCCTTATTCTAGCAAAATAAAAGCTTCCTTTTCGGAAGCAATAGTGATTTTAACAGGGGAAGGGGTTTAATTCAATCAGCGCCTTCGCATCAAGTCCGCAACACTCCCATAAAGGTCAAAAAGAAACGAGCGTTTTGGGCGGAGAACTCCAAAGTCATCCATAACCATATTGTTGCAATTTATATCTTTATCACACAATGTTTGAGGTAAAGTTTCCCGAGGTTCCGGGCAAACTTGTACCACTCGAAAAAGTGGTTTACCGTCACTAGTTGTGCCATCTCGAATTAATACAACATCAGCCATTTGAGGCTGATAGTACTCTCTCTCTCTATAAAATTCAAGGGGAAAATGATGGTATTATTAAAAGGAGAAAAACGTGATAAACACAGTAAGTTTTAATACAGGTTTAATTGTAATCGGATTGGCTGCAATTATAATAGGCTTAGTGGTGATATTCGTGGAAAAAGCTAGATAATATGAATTACACTTGGGACGAAAGAACTAGTTCGGTAGTTATGTTTATAACAGTTGGAATAGCCATAATTGTGGCCGTTATTGGTGTTGTAAAAAACTTGCGAGAATTTAAAAAGGAAAAGTAGCTACCAACGGAAGTGAGCGAATGCCTTGTTGGCTTCGGCCACACGCTCCATGTCGGTTCTTTTCTTGACGGCTCCGCCTTCACCCTTGGAGGCATCAATTATTTCTGCCGCTAATTTCTCCGCATAGGTATGATATTCGGAATTAGGTCTTGCATTGGCAATCGCAACAAGCCACCTAATTGCCAGGGATTCACGGCGTCCTCCGCGAACTTGCATCGGAACCTGATAGGCTGCACCTCCAACTCTTCGGGCTCGAACCTCCATTGTGGGCTTTATATTCTCAAGGGCTTGGTCAAAAACTTTTATCGACTCTTCTTTTGTTTTTTCCTTGATTAAATCGAGAGCCCTATAAACCTCTTTTTGGACAACAGACTTTTTCCCATCACGCATGCTCCTGTTTACGAGCTTCGTCAGAAGCTCGCTCCCATACAAAGGATCCGGGCTAATTTTCTTAGGCTTTATTCGTCCTTTTCGCGCCATATTTTGATCTTGCCGATTTTCTTGCTGCCACTCCCGTTGTATCCAATTTTCCCCTGACAACCTTATATCTAACACCTGGAAGGTCCTTAACTCTGCCTCCACGAATCAAAACTATCGAATGCTCTGCAAGTTCATGTCCCTCTCCCGGAATATAGGCAGTTACTTCCTGTTTATTTGAAAGTCTCACTCTCGCCACCTTCCTCAAGGCCGAGTTTGGTTTTCTGGGAGTCATTGTCCTAACCGACAAAACCACAGCTCTTTTGAAAGGGGACGGATGCTCTTTATAAATTCTGTCTTTAGCATTAAACCAGCGTTTCAGAGACGTTGTTTTCGCCTTTTTCTTGATTCGCTCTCTGCCTCTTTTAGCTAGTTGGTTAATTGTTGGCATTGCCTAAATTCGCTCTCTCCGGAGAAACTGGAATTAATCTCCCGATTATAACATTCTCTTTTAATCCCAAAAGCCTGTCTTCTCTTCCCAAAAGAGAGGCTTCGGTCAAAACATCAGTTGTTTGTTCAAAGGAAGCGGCAGACAGCCAGCTATCGGTATAAAGGGCCCTTCTGGTAATTCCCAAAACCACCTGCTGTGCAGAGGCCGGCTCTCCCCCAGCGGCCAATACTTTTTCGTTTTCTTCATCAAATGAGGCTTTGCTTGTTAATTCTCCGGGTAGGAAAGGGGTATCTCCAGAAGTAATAGTTCTTACCTCATCGCTCATCTTTCTAATAATTACTTCAAAATGTTTGTCGTTTATAGGAATTCCTTGGGACTCATATACTTTTTGCTCTTCATGAATCAAATATTCCTGCGCGTCCCGAAGCCCTTTTATTGAAAGAATGTCCCTAATATCTAATGGCCCTTGGGATAATGCTTTTCCTGCCTCAATTGCCTCACCGTCTTTGACTGCGAGCTGTAAAGTCTTGGGAATTATATACTCCCTTTCATCCTTCGGCACGCCCCTCCCTGAGGTGACAGTTACTTTCCAGCCTTCATCGGTTTCATTAACTCTTGCCTTGCCGGAGATTTCCGAAAGGGCAGAGACAACCTTGGGAGTTCTTGATTCAAAAAGCTCTTCTACCCTTGGCAACCCTTGAGTAACATCGAGTCCAACTACTCCTGCCGAATGCTTGGTTTTCAGAGTAAGCTGAGTTCCAGGCTCACCTATTGATTGAGCCGCAACAACACCAACAGGAGTACCTATTTCCACAACCCTCTTGGATCCCAGATCCCAGCCATAGCACTTAACACACATTCCGTATCTCGCATTGCAAGTCAGGGGCGATCTGACAACCACCTCAAGGGCGCCGGATTCGTCAATTTTCTTACTCAATTCCTCATCAACCAAATCTCCGGCCGCCGCAACCAGTTTTTTACCTTTTCCAACCACATCGGAAGCTAAAAATCTGCCCATAACCCTCGATGCAAACACGTTCGGTCTGACTTCTTTCCTAATAGTGAAGCCTTCCTTGGTGCCACAATCTTCCATTCGAATCAAAAGGTCGTGGGCAACATCCACAAGTCTACGAGTCAAATACCCAGCATCCGCAGTTTTAATGGCTGTGTCGGTTAATCCTTTTCTCGAACCCCGGGAAGAGGTTACGTATTCAAAAACAGAAAGTCCCTCCCTAAAGTTTGATTTAATTGGAAGTTCTACGATCTTACCCAAAGGATCAACAACCAAACCCCTGATTGCGGCCAACTGCTTAACCTGGTCCATTGAAGTTCTTCCAACCTTCGCATCAATCACAACTTTTATCGGATTTGTGGGATCAAGGCTTTCCCATGTTTTTTCGGCAAGATTATCTGAAACATCGATCCAAACTTCCTGAACAAGCCTTCTTTTTTCTTCTGTGGTAATAAGCCCTTGGGTAAAATTATCCTCGATTTCCGACACTCTTTTTTCTGCTTCAGCTAAAATTCCAGCCTTGCCGGGATAAACTTTGGCATCAAAAACGCTAAATGATAATCCCGAAATGGTTCCGCCAAAAAACCCAAGGTCTTTAATATCATCAACCATCTGAACGACTCTTTCTTCGGAACAGGTAAGGTAAGCCCTGGCAAAAATCTTCTTTATAACAGTTGAGGTCGCTGCCTCGTTAATATAGCCCAGATTTTCGGGGAGAACTTCATTAAAAAGCACTCTTCCAACAGTTGTCTCAATAATACCACTCTCCATCCTGACTTTTATTTTTTGCCTAACCTCAACTTTCCCTGCTTGATAAGCAGTGGTTGCCTCATCTTTATCGGAAAAAATAGTCCCGAAAACAGGGAGTCTGATGTCCTCCGAGGTTAAGTAGTAAACTCCAAGAGCCATCTCTTTACTTGACGGGGTTGCAACAGGCGAACCGTCGGCTGGTCTCAAAAGATTGTGCGTGGGAAGCATCAAGTTTTTTGCTTCTTCAATCGCGGGTGTAGAAAGAGGAACATGAACTGCCATCTGATCCCCATCAAAATCGGCGTTAAAACCCGAACAAACTGCAGGATGAATCCTAATCGCACTTCCCTCAATTAGAATCGGATAAAAAGCCTGAATCGAGAGTTTGTGAAGAGTTGGGGCACGGTTTAGTAAAACCGGATGGTCTTTTGTAATTTCCTCCAAAATATCAAAAATCTCGGGAGGACGCCTATCAAGCATGTTTTTAGCGCTTTTGACGTTTGGTGCAATCCCCCTACCTATCATTTCTCTTAAGACAAAGGGTTTAAACATTTCGAGAGCCATATCTTTAGGAATTCCACACTGAGTTAGTTTAAGCTCCGGACCGATGATAATTACACTTCTTCCTGAATAGTCGACTCGTTTTCCAAGCAAATTTTGTCTAAATCTTCCTTGCTTTCCCCGAAGCATATCGGATAGGCTCCTTAAAGGTTGCCTCCCCCTGGATTTTCTAGTGGCTTTTCTTTGAGACGTGTCAATTAAGGAATCAACCGCTTCCTGAAGCATTCTTTTTTCGTTCCTCAAAATTATTTCCGGCGCTCCCAAACTCATTAAATGTTTTAGGCGGTTATTCCTATTGATAACTCTTCTGTAAAGATCGTTTAAATCACTTGTGGCAAACCTTCCCCCTGAAAGCTGAACCATGGGACGAAGGTCTGGAGGAAGAACCGGCAAAACTCTGACAATCATCCATGAAGGATTAACACCGGCGCGCCTTAATCCATCTATAAGCTTTAGCCTTTTAACAAGTTTTATGTAACGGGAACTTCCACTTTTAATTCCCACAATTTCCTCACCAATGGATTTTGATACTTCTTCAAGGTTTATCTTCTCAATTGCCGACAAAACCGCGTCAGCTCCCATCTTCGCCTTAAAAAAGTCTGATGCACCGTGACTTTCAAGCTCGTCAAACTCCTCCTCACTTAAGATGCTTAAGGGTTTTAAACTCTTAGCAACCGAGGCCAGATTTTCCATCACAGCCTCCGTTTTAGTGATAGTTGATTTTTCCTCCTCCGTAACCGCAGCTTCTTTTTTCCTTAAATTAAGCTCTACCTCGGAGATGGCTAAAGACGCCTGCTCTTTGTCTTTTATTTTCTCCCTCACTTTTTCTATCGCTGCTTTTCCTTCGGTCTCAAGAGTTTTTCGCCTTTCGACAAAACCATCTCTTACATCCTTGAGTCTTTCTTCCTTTGCTTCTTCAAGATTTTTTATCGCTTCCCTCTTTTTAGCCTCATCAACCTCGATAACCAGATATCTGGCAAAATAAATAACTTGTTCAATCCCTCTGGGAGCAACGCCTAAAATAAGAGAAATTTTTGAAGGGGCCCCTTTGAAAAACCAAACGTGTGCACAAGGAGCAGAAAGGGTAATGTGACCCATTCTCTCTCTTCTTACTCTACTTTGGGTAACTTCAACTCCGCATTTGTCACAAATTACCCCTTTATATCTGATTCTTTTATACTTACCACAGTAACACTCCCAATCTTTAGTTGGACCAAAGATTCTTTCATCAAAAAGACCGTCCTTCTCGGGTTTTAAGGTTCTGTAATTAATTGTCTCCGGCTTAATTACTTCCCCCATTGACCAGGCTCTTATCTCATCAGGAGAAGCAAGCCTTACTAAAAGGCTCTTGAAATCGGCTAAATTTTTCAAATCATTCTGTAGTTCCATTTATAACCTCCTCTTTGGCAAAACTGACTCCTTTAGGCTCAATTGCAAGTCCTAGTGAATTTAATTCCCGTACCAAAACTTTAAACGATTCGGGAATCGTAGCCTCAGGAATATCGATTCCCTTTACGATCGCCTCGAATGCTTTGGCTCTACCCAAAACGTCATCGGATTTAATTGTAAGCATCTCCTGAAGGGTGTGACTTGCGCGATGAGCCTCAAGCGCCCAAACCTCCATCTCCCCCAACCTCTGACCTCCCATTTGAGCTTTACCCCCAAGCGGCTGTTGAGTAACAAGAGAGTAAGGACCCGTTGAGCGGGCATGAGTTTTGTCCTCGACCATGTGGGTCAACTTCATAATGTAGGCAACCCCTACAACCGTATCTTCTTTAAAATCTTCCCCACTTCTTCCGTCACGAAGTCTTGTTTTTCCACTAACCGGAAGTTGCGCACTTTCAAGCTGTTTTGCAAGTTCGTCTTTATCAATATTGTCAAAAACAGGAACAGCTACCTTCTCACCCTTTTTTGAAAGGGCCCAACCAAGATGGGCCTCCATTAATTGTCCTAAATTCATACGGGCAAGAACAGATAATGGGGAAATAATAATATCAATCGGCGTTCCGTCTTCCATGTAAGGCATATCTGAGGTTGACATAATTTTAGCTATAACTCCTTTATTTCCGTGCCTACCAGCAACTTTATCCCCAACCGTAATTTTCCGTATTTGGGCAATTTTAACAATAACTTTTTTAATTACACCGGGGCCAAGTTCATCCCCCGTATCGCGGTCTAAAATCGAGATATCAACAACAATTCCCTTTTCCCCGTGGGGAACACGAAGCGAGGTATCTCTAACCTCTCTTGCTTTTTCCCCAAAGATTGCCCTGAGAAGCCTCTCTTCACTTGTTAATTCAGTCTCTCCCTTAGGAGCAATTTTTCCTACTAGTATGTCATTTGGCCCAACTTCGGCACCAATTACAATGATTCCGTCCTCAGCCAAATTTGCAAGTTCAGTCTCGGCAACATTGGGAATGTCCCGAGTCAACTCTTCGGGACCAAGTTTTGTATCAACAAGCTCTGCATCATACTCCTCGATATGGATTGATGTTAAAAGATCCTCTTTGACAAGTCTGTCTGAAATCAAAATTGCATCCTCAAAACCATATCCTCCAAAATTTGTATAGGCTATAACTAAATTCCTGCCCAAACCAAGCTCCCCTTGTTCGCTTGCTGGTCCATCTGCAATCAAATCCCCCTCCTTTACTTTATCTCCAACACTTACTGTTAGTTTTTGGTTATAACAGGTTGAGTGTGCGGTTCTTCTAAACTTTGTCAGGTAGTAAACCTCATTCTTGCCATTTTCAATTATCTCCACATCCTCACTAATTGAAATCTCTCCTGACGGTTTTTTAGTTAATTTTACAACCACCTTCTGGGCATCCGCGTATTCAATCACCCCAGCATGTCGAGCCATTAACACTCTTCCCATTCCAGAGGCAATAATCTTCTCCATTCCGGTTCCAACAATGGGGGATTCGGGATTTACCAAGGGAACGCTCTGACACTGCATATTTGAACCCATCAGGGCTCTGTTTCCTTCATCGTTTGCTAAAAATGGAATCAAAGAAGCCGACGCTCCTATTACCTGTCTCGGGGTTACATCTATATATTCAACAAGACTTGCCGGCCCCTCAATAAACTTGGCCATGTATCTTAGGGCCACACGGGAATTTGCTATAAATCCGTCTTTGTCTAAATTAACCCCGGAGTGGGTAATGTAATGATCCTCCTCGTCATCTGCAGTTAAGTAGACGGTCTCGTTGGTAACTCTTACCTTTTTGCCAACTTTTTCAACTTTTTTGTATGGTGTTTCAATAAAACCAAACTCGTTAACACGAGCGTATAATGCAAGGTAAGTTACAAGCCCGATGTTTGGCCCTTCAGGAGAACGAACGGGATCTATTCTTCCATATTGAGATGCGTTTACGTCCCGAATTGAGAAACTTGCCCTTTCTCTATTGATTCCCCCGGGTCCAAGAACTGAAACACGCCTAAGATTATCAACCTCGGAAAGAGGATTGGTATCATCCAAAATTGTAGAAAGCTGATTGCTTCTGAAAAACTCGTTTAACGATGCGATCAGCGGTCGAGCGTTGATTAAAGTTGCGGGAAGGGGTTTGTCATCGGGAGAAATCAGGCTCATTTTTTCTTTAATCGATCTTTCCAGTCTTAAAAGGCCGACGCGGAAAGCGTTAACGGCAACGAGTTCCCCAACCCTTCTTAGTCGCCTATTTGCAAGGTGGTCTATATCATCAAGCTTCCCAACCCCATTTTGAAGCCCTATCAAATAATTGATTGCAGAGACTACATCCTGTTTGGTTAGAACCCAAGTTGATTTGTCATTCGGAATAGTAAGCCCCAGGCGTTTATTAATTTTAAATCTCCCGACTCTACCAAGGTCATACCTTCTTCCATCTAAAAACAGACTTTGAAAGAGACTTTCTGCGTTTTCCAAAAGAACAGGTTCCCCGGGCCTAAGTTTTTTGTATATCTCAAGAAGTGCATCTTCACGACCGATAGTTGAATCCTTTGTCAGAGTTGAAGCGATATATTTATGCTCACCCTTGCCGTCGATTTCTGAGAATACCGCTCTTAACTCCTGATCTGAAATAACACCCATTGCCTTCAAAAAAACTGTTGCTAATACTTTCCTGCGCCTGTCAATCCTAGCATAAATCAAATCTCCCCTAGTTACCTCAAATTCAAGCCAGCTTCCGTGAAGAGGTCTAACTTCAGCTTTATACAAAATTCTTCCCGATGACGGATCAAGTTCCCCTGAAAAATATACACCCGGCGAGCGAACAATTTGGTTAATTACCGCTCGCTCAATGCCATTAATGATAAAAGTTCCCCTTGATGTCATTTGCGGAACATCTCCCAAAAAGACATCCTGGGACACTTCCTTGCCCATTTTTTTATTGATTAACGTAGCCTTAATCTTGAGGGGAAAAGAATATGTCAAACCCTTTTTTGAAGCCTCTCGCGGAGAAATTGTTGGAGAAAGAAGAGAGTGCTCACCCATTATAAGTTGCCAGTTCTTACCTGTAAAATCATCAATCGGAGAAATTTGAGTAAGTTCCTCCCTAATTCCTTCAGTCAAAAACCACTCCCAACTCTCCTTTTGAACCAACGACAAGTTAATTTCGGGTAAATCTTTTTCCTCTTTTCCTAAATTTCGGCGGGTTGAGTTTTGCTGCATCTGGATAGACAAGGAACGAGCGTACCACACTCCGTACGCCTAAGTGAGCATTATAAATTGAATTATCAGTCTGTCAAGTATCTTCTTATATTTTCGTTGTGTTCGGCAAGAGTTTTGGCATAATAAATTTTTCCTTTTGAATCGTGGAGGTAGTAAAAATAGTCGGTATCGGCGGGGTTTGCCGCCGCTTCAAGCGATGAAAGTCCCGGGTTTGCAATCGGCCCGGGAGGAAGACCGGGAAATCTATAGGTATTATAAGGAGAATTTAAACTCTTGTCGCCTAGGGCAACCGGTTCCCAATTTCCTTTGGCATACTGAATCGTTGCATCAACCTGCAAAGCCATCCCGACATTTAATCGATTGGTAAGAATCCCGGCAACAATTGGGCGCTCCTCATTTGTTTTTGTTTCCCTTTCAATAAGAGATGCCAAAATTACCTGATCACGCGTAATATCCATCTCGAAAGTTTTGGTGTCAAAAGTTCTGGTTAATTTACCAACAATCGCTGAAGCAGAAGCGTCTTTCGGGAAAAGATAGGTATCGGGAAATAAATATCCTTCCTCGGCAGTTTCCAAAAACTCACTAAGAAACAACGTATCTTTACCCAGTGATTTGGCAAATCTCTGGGCAATCTCTTCCTTCCTCAAACCCTCCGGAATCGTCACCCAAATCTCAACCGGCCCTTTTTTAAGCTGGCCCACTATTTCAAAAAGAGAGATGTTAGAGCTCAAGCGATATTCACCGGCCTGAATTTTTGACGCTGCACCCGTTACTTGGACATAAACTTTAAAAGCCAAAGCATTCTTAATAAAACCGTCCTTCTGAAGTTTCTGAGCAATCTGGCTTGCCCCCAAACCTTTGATTATCAAAAAGTCCTTAAACTCTTCCTTGCCGGATAGAGGCTTTGCGCTCCGATAGAACCAAACTACAAAAATTGTGACCGTAGCAATAAAGAGCAATAATATGAATAAGAGTTTCTTCATTAAACCTCATTAAGAAGAGCTCTGCGGAACCTACCTTCATTTTTAATAAACATTCTCCCGCATTTTTTACAAGTCACCTGCTCGCCAAATCTCGTATCTTTGCTTTTTCCCTCCGAAAGCGGTGTCCCGCAACCTACACACTTTCCCTGCGAAAGTAGCCAGGCCTGAATCGGTGCAATAACATTCTTAAACATGATTGTCTAAATAGGATTGTAGCATAAGAGTTGCGGCAAATGCATCTTCCATCCCTCTGCGCTTTTTGCGGGGAAGGCCGGCTTCGAGAGAAAGTCTTTGGGCTTCTTTGGTAGTTAAAGTTTCATCAAAAGTTTCGGCTCCCAAGCTTTTTGCAAACCCCTTTTGTTCCTCAGCCATGGCGCCGCTTGAAACACCAACTATTATTTTGTCAAAGCTCTCGTTCTCAAGAACTTTTTTTAACTCACTGGTTTTGACAACTTTCCAGGGTTCGGCAAGCGAACCTTCTGTAGTTGCCAATCCTATTTTACTTCGACCGTAATCAATACCTAAAATTTTCATTCCAGTGGAACCACTCTTGCTCTAACAATCAGTCTTTTTGGTTTTCTGGGATCTCCGGGGGGAACACAAGTAACTAGAGTCAGAAACGAATCTGTTGTATCCTGATCCAGAACCTGAAGATCTGTTGGGAGAACCTCAAACATAGTTTCAACTTCATATTTAAAAGATATCCCGTCATATTCTACAAAAATTTCATCACCTTTCTTGAGAGTTGGCAAAAGTGAAAAGATCGATAGGTAATCCTTGGGGTTATAGAAAATGGGCAGGATTGAGTGCCCGAAAAGAGCAGAGTTTCCCCTTTTTCCGGGAAGTGCGGTGCCAGGATAGTGGATAATGCTTTTTGAAAGATCTTCACCTCCAATAGCAACCGTGGCATTTTCAATTTTTAACTTGGGTATGGATATTGTGTAGTATTCAACTTTGGAGGAAACAAAATCCTCTTGAGCAGCTCCTCCGACAAACCAGTTACTGGCGCGGGTATAATCTACTTCTTCAATTGTTGCCGCCTCTTTTTTCCCAGAAATGGGGGAAATAAGAGAATCGTAATTCGCCGAAAATTTACTATCATAAGAAACGATGGGATAAAGAACTCCTGCCAGAATGACTAGTCCTGACAATCCGGAAATAATTGCTGATATACGCAAGATTAACTTTTGATTCATTCAGACGCGATTTCAATGGTAATATGTTTACCTACTCTTGGCAAAGTCCCAAATCTGCCCGGGAAGTGTGGATTTAACCTAATTTCAGCCCGGGTAAATCCGGGAATTGAGGTGAGGTAATCTTCCACAACTGCCGGAAGCCTGCCTGAAATTTTTCTTATTATCTCACCCTCCCTAATCTCGGGCAGGAAATTAACCTTTGCCAAAACTTTGTATAAAAAATTTCCATTTGAGTCCTCTTCAATAAACTCAAACCCATATGAGATTTGGGTATCTCTTAGGACAAACCCTTCGGGGATTTGATCTTTAATTTTCTCTCTGACAGAATCGGCAAGTTGTTTTTTGTCTATTATTACCCCCCGGGCATCCATGGAAAGGGTGAGCTTAAGATTATCCGCCTCATCTCCAACTTTATGGCTAAAAAGCATCTCCTTTTCGTCAAGTGAAACAAGCTCTGGAATGAACATCTGGTCGTTAGTTGCTTTCCCGGATAGCTCTTTTTTAGCATTCTCGGTTAGTTCCGCCTCAAGCTCTTCCCTTAACTTTTCTCTATCATCTTCCGAAACGGCGGAAATCTCGCGGCTTGTTCCTCCCGAAAAATTATCAGTGGCAACCCCGTCGACCTCCGCTTTGGGATAATTGCCAACTTTAAAAGTTTCATCCTTGGCAAGATTATATTCAGCACCTATCGAGCCCGACGTGATCTGGATAGTCGTTGTTCCTGGGGAGCCGGGTGAAAGCGCTGCCGAAACCGAAGCGGTAGTTTCAAGGCTAAATTTCAAGTCTCCGGCCGAAGATAAAATAGTTCCCGGGGACAAATTTACCACCCCCGCTGTGCCGTTTCTAATCTGAACCGTTCCTTTCGCCTTCTCGCCAACAAGCTTTACCCCTGAAGTGTTTTTCGTTTTTTCACTGGAAACGGTGGTGGCGACCATTTGTTCAGATCCAAAAGCTACCTCAAGTTCTTCCTCAAAACTTTTAGGTGAGACATAAATAGCAACTGTCGCTTTCGGATAAAACCACCAGAATGCAAAAAAGCCGAGAAGGACGGCTCCCAAAACAATAAAAACCAGAGGTAATTTAATTTTGGGTAATTTGGGAAACTCAGGCAACTTAAGTGACTTAGGTAATTTAACTGGCAAGGGAACTTCTTTTTGAATAACAAAACCCAAATTATCTACAAGGGCTGGGGTCTTCTCCTCTTCCACCCCTATCTGTGAAACTCCGGCAATTTCCGTTGCTCCAGCAAGAGATACCGCCAAAACTTTTTTCTCAACCTCCAACACTTCAATTTTGGGTGTGTGCAAAAACTTTACTTTTTCGCTTCCTTCCCAACCTTCCCCAGAAAGCATGTTCTTTGCCTCATCAAGCTCTCCACTTTTACCATCATATATAATGATTCTCGAGGGAAGGGGGCTTACTCCATCAAATCTACTTAATCCCTCGACAACGTCATCGGTAACCGAGACACTTCTTGCCACCTGAGTTGTTCCGACCAGGTTCCCCATCTTAAAAACAGAAAGTTCAATCTCATCCTCTCTCAAGCCCAAAATAACCGCGTTTAGAGGAATTCCTTCCAAAAACTTAAAATAATGCGAAATAGCCTCCGGTAAAACAACAAAACCGGAAGGAGTAAGAGAAAGTTCTGCACAAATCTTCTTAATTAAATTTAAGTTATTTTCTTTTATCTCGCCTCC
>Ga0209518_1003178_pt1 | contig 14342 bp, 14 predicted proteins | sample RifGroB1_FD_183993 | JGI IMG/M metagenome (GOLD analysis project Ga0209518, IMG submission 183993) | Groundwater microbial communities from Rifle, Colorado, USA - Groundwater B1 (SPAdes) (version 2) | ecosystem: Environmental > Aquatic > Deep subsurface > Groundwater | place: Rifle, Colorado... | reverse complement strand
CCAAGGAGCTTTCTTTTCATCATAAAGAGATGTAAAAAGCGGAGCGTCCGGAAACATTTCATGCAAGGTAAGAAGCACCCTCTCTGCCCCTCCCCACTTATTCACCCGGTCATAGACTAAAGCAACTTTTGTAGACATCTAGTGTTTCTTTGGCCATTTTAGACCAGGAGTAAGTATTAACAAGAGCAAGACCTTTTTCAATTCTCTTTTCTCTTGCTTCCGGATCAATATCCAAAACAAGCTTCATGGCATCTGAAATTGAATTGACATCAAACGGATTAAAATAAATGGGAATATCTTTATAAATTTCTTTAAAAACCGGAATATCTGAACAGGCAACTAAGGTTTGCGCATTCATTGCTTCAAGTCCCGGAAGTCCGAATCCTTCGGAAATTGAAGGGAAAATAAATCCCAATGATTTTTTATAAAGAATTTTTAATTTATCGTCCGGAACATACCCCAATAGTTTTATATATTCTTCTGCTTTTAAATTTGTGATCAATTTTTCAAGTCTTTTAGTAAATACATTTCTCGAAGAGACTATGTAAAGTTCAATATTCTCTTTTACTTTTTTATTCAAATTAACCATCGCCTCAATTAATCTTTTTAGGTTTTTATGAGGATAGGCATTGCCTACATAAATATAATAGGGATTAGATTCCTTCATAAGTGACAATTACTTTTTGGGTATTTAATTTATAGTAATAACAAACTTCGTCCCTTACAGCTTGACTGGGAACAATAACTCTCATAGCCTTCTTTACTGCGTTTCCAAAAACAAATTTATAGCCTAATCTTTTTAGAAAATATCTTGATGGCGTTAAAGTTGTGGCCTCCAACCCTTTTTGCTTATGCATTAAAAGATCATGAATTGTAACTATAAATTTTCCTTTAAAAAAAACGGGTACATTAAAGTGGAGAAAATGAACAAGATCTGGTTTTAATCCGTATATTATTTTCGGAAGCTCTATTTGTTCTCTTAGGCTGTAATGATTTATATCTGCAAGCACCTTTTTCCAATTACCGTTAAAATTCAACCGATTGAAGTACTTTTTTCTGAGTAATACAAAATACTTATTATTGGTATCTATTTTTTGAAGTTCATTAACCAAGTTTATTGTATATCTTCCCAGACCCGCATTCTCCAAACCATAAAACCTTGCATCGACGATTATTCTCATTTGGAAAAAAACTTAAATTTAAACCATCTGAATAATTTAAATATTTTTATTCCAAAAATAACAAACCAATTGACAAGCAAAGGGTAATCTAACCAAAGATTTTTTCTATAAAATATCTCCATCGCATTAACCGCAGACATTTTTACTCTTACTTTATGTGAAGGGGCAATTTTAGGCTTCCAAAATTTACTTTTCCCTGTTGAAGCACCTTTTAAGTGGTAGATAAAAACTTTGGGGTAGTAAATAATTTTCCAACCTTCTTTTCTTATTTTCCAGCAAAGATCTAAATCCTCTCCGTTAAAAAAGTATTCTTCGCTAAACCAATTAACTTTATCTAAAATATCCTTCCATGTTAGAAAGAAGGCCCCCTGAATAGCATCAACTTCTTGAATTTCGTCCGGATTAACATCTTCATACCAATATTTATAACCATTACCTAAAAATAGCTTCTTAAAAGCAATCAATGGAGTTGGAAACCTGCGCCTAGCATCTTTATCAATTTCTCCTGAAGGAAGAACCAGTTTACAGCTTAAAGCCCCAACATCTTTATGGTTTTTAAGATAATTCGTTGTTTCTTTTAAAACCCCTACATTAACAACCGTATCGGGGTTTAAAAATAAAACCATATTCCCATGAACGCATGATCTAGCTCTATTATTGCCTTTGGAAAATCCGGAATTTTCTCCTTCAAGTACTTTAACCCAGGAAAAATTTTTTCTAACCATATCCGCGCTTCCATCCGAAGATGCATTATCAGAAACAATCACCTCTAGTAAAACTTCCTTGGCGCACTTTTTAATAGAGTTCAAAGAATTTGCCAAAAGTTCTTTGGTATTGTAGTTTAGAATTATTATTGAAAGCTCAGGATTATTTGCCATAGACCTCCTTGTAAATTTTATCAAGTTTTTGGGCACTTTCATCCCAAGTATAATTTCTCTCAACAAAATCTTTTCCGCTTTTTCCTAACTTGTTTGCTAAATTATCATTTTTAAGAACACTTACCGCAGCATCAGATAAACTGCCCAAACTATCTCTAATTAAAGCTTCATTGTTATCACTGACTCCCAAACCTTCCGCTCCGACAGAAGTTGTCACAACAGGCAGAGATGAGGCCATGGCTTCAAGTATTTTAAGTCTTGTTCCTCCGGGACCTTTAATGGGAGCAACCAATACAGATGCGTTTTTATAAGCATCTCTAATATCTTCAAGCCCTTCAGTAACTTCAATATCATCAGATGCAAGACCTCTTATTTCATCACCCATGTGTGTTCCCACAATCCAAAGTTTTGCATCCGAAACAGACTTTTTAATCTTCGGCCAAACATCATTAACTAAAATTTTGACTGCTTCTGCATTCTGAAGCCAGGTAAAATTCCCGACATATAAAACTTTCTTAATTGGTTCTTTTATTTTCTCCTTTTTTGAAAAATGATTTATATCAACCCCATTTGGGACAATATCAATAGAAAGCCCCGGAGAAAGTTTTTCCATTTCATTTTTATCCGAATCTGACATTACAACGACCTTTTTTGCCCGTTTCCAAAAATGAGTTTCCCAATATTTAAGCTTAAGGACATCAAGCCTAAGAAGAGGTCGTAATATTGCAGGCGCTTGTTTTTCGACAAAATGGTTATAAACCAAATATTCAATTGTCTGTTCGACTAAAAGAACAGGAACCGAAGTCTTGGGAATATGGGGCATGACGTAAAAAGTTTCGGCATGAATTAAATCATATTTTTCATCAGTCAATTCTTGTTTTATAGCTTCCTTTTCTTCCGAGGAAAGATTTCGAATAACCAAAAACGGATACCAACCGAAACCTGTAAGAAGAATATTTCTGGGAGTCCACGGAGTTTTAGAACGGCTAAAAACAGAAACTTTTTTACAGTATTTTAAAAGTTCCGGAATATTTTCTTTTTCTTTTTCATCTTTAATTAAAGAAAATAAAGTAATTTCGTGTTTTTGAGAGAGATTTTTAATTAAATTAAACGATCTTGTCTGCCCGCCGGACATCAATGGATACGGTAAATAGGGAGTGAGCATTAGAATCTTCATGGTTTTATTAGTTTAGTCAGGTCAACAATTATGTATTGGGAAGTTTTTTCAATTGTTTTGTATTTAGCCTCAACATATTTTGTATCCCCGCTTCCCAGATTAACCGACACGTATGTGGTTGCCCCAAGTTTTATAATATTTTCAAATGAGTCATCAACCACGGGCCAACCCCATCTTTGGGTTTGATATAGAAATGCCGTATCACCGTTATATGGAGCAATTACGAGTGCATTTTTCGGAGTCAGCCTGTCAACCGCCTGCCCTGCCGCAATAATTTCCGGGTGATCAATTTTGTAGTATTCCTTAACCTGATACCAACCCATTCCCAAACCTAAAACTATCGAAAAGATGAGTATCGGTCTTGCCAACCATTTATTAAAGATATTATTATTCCAAAGCGCAAGGCTTCCTTCGGCCGCAAGTAAACAGATCGGTGGAATTATTAATATTTGGTAGTAATCATGCCTTACTGAGGCGGTTGCAACTATAAAAACATAAGTCAAAGCTCCAAGCATTAAACTTAAATTAAAGTAGTCTTTCTTTTTGGCAACCACGCCAACGACAAATGGCACCAGCCCCCAAATCCCTAAAATTAATCTGCCAATTCTTTCTCCGAATATCCATCTCCAAAAAGCCGGTCTAAAACGAATAAAATCACCATTAAAGGCCCACGTAAAATACGGAATTCCTTCCGGGTGTTTTCCGATCCAAGCACGCCACAAGAAAAGAGGCACTAAAACCAAGTCAACAAAAATAAGTAGATTGATTAATAGTTTAGGTGTATTAAGAATTCTCTTAATCGAATATTTACTTAATAACAAATAAAACATTGGGAATGCGTAGAAGAGTACAAAGGGCTTAATTAAAAGAGCTAAAGAAAAAATAATTCCTGAAACAAGCAAATAAAATACTTTTTCGGAATCAATATATTTAATAAATAACCAGAGAGAAAATAATGAAAAGAAAACACACAAAGGTTCGGGAAGAACTACTCGGGAAAAGTAAATATTAAAAGGAATAAATAAAAAAAGAGAAGAAGAAAGAAGTCCGCCCCATTTGCCTAAGAATCTTTTTCCGATTAAGAATAAAACGAAAGCCGAAAAAACAGAAAAAACAATGGAGGTAAGTCTGCCTAACGCATCAAAAGAAACACGGGGCAATAACTTAACAAGTAAATAATGGAAAAGATTAAAAACCGGAAACTCTACCAGTCTTAATCCTTCCCGATTAAAATACCCTGTTTGAATTTTGGAAATGTCTTGATATTTAGGATAAAAAAGATTAAGTCCTAAATTTACATAATTTCTAGTGACAGAGGCCGTATCTGCCTGTCTCCACGAATGCCAGTCCGCAATCGGGTTATTTATTTTATAAAGTCTTACTAAAAAGCCCAAAATTAGTATTATTGTTAATATAATATACTCAATATATTTTAAATTAAGTACTCGATTTATTAATTTACTCATAATGTAATCATTTCAAGCTTTGCTTATATAGTTTATTTCGAACCAATGATACGAAAAGACCGGTTATTAAAAAGAATATAATTGCAAATTTAGAGGCTTCAAAAATATCTATAAATAGAGCATTAACAAATACTCCGACAATTCCGCCAATAAACGAAACGATAAAAGCTAATTCTACTCCACTTAGGTTTGATAATTTAGAAATAATTTTTCTGGCTAGATGAAATATGTTTGAAAATATTAAAAGAAAAGCAAGAAAACCTAAAATACCGACTTCTCCTAATAATCTTAAGAAATCATTATCCGTAGCTAATGTTATGGAAGAATATCCGGTTCCCAGTAGCGGATTCTTCTTAAACGCACGTAGGGCTCTAGGCCATTCGACATTTAGTCTAATTGAGGTTGATCTATCTTCAAAAACAGGCACCGGTGTAGGAAGCACCTCTCTATGAGCTGCCTTAACCATGAATTTAGATACGATTTTCTGATAGTAGACAGAGATAACCTGAGTATATCGGTCAATGACACCTCCCGTTAGAGAAAAAATCATAATACTGACCGCAACTGTTAATATAACAGCCTTATATTTTTTAATGAGTAAAAGTGAAATAACCGAAGCCAAAAGATAGGAAACAATTGAAATTCGGGAAGCGGTATTAGCAAGAAGCCAAAGACCTGATAAGATAACCGTCGCCAAAGAAACTTTACTCCAAAGACCTTTTACGACAAAGTAAAGTGAAATAAAAATAGGTAAGACAAAAACCAAAAAAGTGGCAAGGTCGTAGTGTCCTGCAAAAGTAGAGTTTAGTTGACTTCCCGCAATCCATCTTAAAGCAATTCCTTTTGCATATTCATTATTTTGAGTAATTATGACCGGCCAGGAAAAATGCATTTGACCAAATCCGTAAATAAAAGCAACTACGACGGTAATCATTAATACTTTAATAAAAAACTCTAAATCCTCAAGTCCATAGTGTTTGAAATACAAAATCCCAATTAACATTGGCACAAAGTATTCTATCCTTCTTAGCCAATGTAAAACCGCAATACCGGGAACCACTGTTTTGGTAACTAAAATTGCGGAAAGAAGAGAAACAAAACCAATCAAAATAAATACCAAAATTGATAATTCCAGCCGATTCTTCAAAGAAGAACTTATATTTTTAATAAAAAATATTATGAATAAAATAGCCAGAAGAAATATTAGAAAATCTTCGATTCTTATGGATACATATGTCCCGGGAATTCTTAAGAAGGGGAACTTCGGATATAAAGGAATAACAATTAAAATTGCCGCGATCCCGTACTTAAAAATTTCTCTAGGCTTCTCTATGACATCCTTCAAAAAGGATGACATATCAGCCAACGCTGTTATAAGCTTTCGCATATATTTTGAAATTAAACAACAGCCTTGGTAATGATCCGAGTTTTAAAAATAATCTTAACAAAGGCAGCTGCCACTTGGGGTAATGTTTCCCGTAAAATACTTTCAGAGATTTATACTCCGAGAGAGTGGCAAACTCGCTTGTACCGCTGGCTCCGCCATAATGGGTAATTGACCACTTGGGTAAAAACCATACCTGCCAACCTTTTTTCTTGGCCCGATAGGCGTAATCGATTTCTTCAACATACATAAAATAGTCTTTATCAAAATATCCGACATCATCTAATACTTCTTTTCTAAAAAGCATAAATGCTCCGGTTAACCAATCTCGTGCCTCCGCTTTTTTAAAAAACTCTTCGCCTTTGTAAAAAGGTGAGTTGGGGTGCATAGGATGATACGGCTTAATCAATTTGGAAAGATATGGAATATCCTCGATAAAAAACATCCAACAAAATACTCTAAAAAGGTTAGGGAAATATCCACCTGTTCCTTGTAACGATCCGTCTTTATTTTTTAAAGCGCAGGATGAAATCCCCACCTTAGGATTTTCATCCATCCATTTAACCATTTCCCCCAAAGTATTATCTTTAACAAAAGTATCCGAATTAAGAAGGAGAAGATACCTTCCCACCGCTTTCTTCATCCCCTGATTGTTGCCAGCGCCAAAACCGATATTTTCTTTGTTTTCAATTAAAGTTAGGGGGAGTTTTTTGGCTAAACCTCTAAGCATTTCAACTGAGCCGTCTTTTGAAATATTATCCATTACCAAAAATTCATAGGAAATTCCTTTGGTGTTTTTAATCACGGACTCAATACACTCCTTGGTTAATTTTTCGGTATTAAAACTAACAATGATAATTGATAAATCAGTCATGTTTTCTTAGCCAAACCTCAAGCAGAAATAAAGAAACCGTTCCGATAAGAATTATCACAAAACCTCTTAATGCCATACTGCTTTGCACGTACTTGACTGTAATTTTTTGTCGCCAAGGACGTCCATCCTTTACTATTGCGTATTCGGCACTTTTTGGTTCAAAACCGTTTATATAAAAGGATTCTCTAAAAGGATGAACTATTTCTTCCAGAAATGTACTTTTTGTCTGATCACGAATGATTACTACGGCCTCTTCAGGAGGATAATTTAATCTATAACCTTTAAATTCGCTTTGATAATGCTGCATTACTTCTTCACGAGAAAGGTTGGTGTAATAAGCTCTTCTTAATGACAAATCTTCAACATCTCCCGGTTCTTTTGACTGTAAAGAGTCAGGAGGAGGATTAGGAAATGTGGGAGTGGGAAGAATAACATAAACAAAAATGGAAAAATAGATTAAAACAATAATTATTCTTAAAAACGTTTTCATCATTGAAAAAGACGGGCACGGCCTAGTTTGTAATGAGGGTTTTTGTCTTTTCTTTCTCCAATTGGCTTAGCCGGTACTCCTCCAACAATTGCAAATTCCGAAACATCTGAAGTGACAACGGCTCCAGCCGCAACTATCGCTCCTTTTCCGATTTTAACTCCAGGTAAAATAATTGCTCTCGGTCCAATAAAAACATAATCTTCTATTTCAACCGGTTCCTCTATGGCCGAGAAATCTTCTTTTGTTAAGTCGTGTTCTGAATTATAGATCATGACGGATGAAGCGATATCGACATGATTCCCGATCATTAATTTTGCTCTTCCGTCTAAAAATGCGTGATCCCCAACTATAGTATCTTCTCCGATTGAAATGTTTTTGGGCTGGAAAAAGTTTGCCCACATATGAATTACGGAACCTTTACCGATTTTGATACCAAATATTTGATAGAACCACTTCCTTTTAAAATGAATAGGAATATGACCAACCCACCGTAAAAGCATTAACTCAAAGTCAAGCCAACAATTACAAATCCTGTTTGCAATTTTAGGTAAAGCCTGATCCACCGTTAATTTATTTCCGTTTTTGTCTTGTAACATAATCTAGCGCTTCCAATGTTTTCTTGGCAGTTATCTCCCAGGAAAATTTCTTAACCTGTTCTAAACCTAATGCCACTTGCTTATTATATTCTATATCATTCATCGAAAGAACTTTAGAAAGTGCCGTTGCAATACTTTTAGAGGAATTCGGATCGATATATATTCCGGCATTTCCGGCGACTTCAGTAAGACTGCCGGAATGCGAAACCACCACAGGAATTCCGCAAGCCATGGCATTAAGAACATCAAGACCGAAACCTTCATGAAATGATGGCAGACAAAAAACTTTGGCTCCGGCAATAAGTGCCGGTTTATCTTCTTCCGAAACAAAGTCGGTAAAAATAATTTGCTTTTCCAACCCCAACTCTTTTACTTTTTGAAAAATCGACTCATACAACCAGCCTTTCTTTCCTGCAATCACAAGAGAGATCTTGGGATATTGAGATACTAGGATACTGAACGCATCAATCAAGCCTTCTATATTTTTACTGGGCTTAAGTGTGCTCAAGAATAGTATGTAATCATTTACTATAGTATATTTGTTCTTAACACGCGCAATATCCTCTTTGGCAACTTTAGAACTAAAGAGATTTGGATCATATGCAAGTGGAGTAACCACTACTTTTTTAGAAACGAAGGGATACTTTCGGATAATATTTGTTTTTGTGTCGTCGGAGATAGCAAAGACAACTTTCGAGACAAAAATCGAAATAGCACTCCAGTATTTTAACTGCCAATAGTCATACTTTTTAAATTGTCCCAATGATTTGAGGTATCCAAGGTCCATAATTGAGCACATACGAGGCAGAAGAGTTATAGGGACAACATAGTGGCTTGGAGAGAAGATAACATCAAGCTTCTCAATGTTCATCCATAGATGGGGCATAAGCTTGGTTATTATCCATACTCTACTACCCCGAATAATTTTATACTTGAAGTTTTGTGTTTCTTTCGGCATGTCCGAAAGTGGTGGCCTCTTAAGAAAAACTATAAGTCTATGGTTTATAACTCCCTGTTTTTGAAGCTGCCAAATAGCTCTCAATAGCTCAAAAGCATACACGTTGACCCCAACCCTCTTTTCAACATTTGCTTCGTTGCCGTCGATGCCAATTATCACAACTATATTGTACTAGAATTCGCCGTTGACTTAAAATCCCAGCAGAACTATCATCTTAATATGAATAAGAAAGATAAAGATGAGTTTTCTATGATCGTTACTGATGCACTTAATGATGTGATGATTCCCGCGCTTGAAAGTCTTGAAACCAGGCTTACTGATAAACTTGCGTCCAAGGAAGATGTAGAAGATATAACAATGAAGGTTGATTCATTAGATAGGAAATTTGATGCCCAACAAAACAGGTTAGACCAACAAGGAAAACAAATAGAAGATCACAATGAAAGAATTCAAGTTTTCGAAACAGCCTCTTTGTAAACCCCAAGTGTTTCTTCTGCGGTTTTTTCCCAGGAAAAATCTTTAATTCTTGCTAGCCCTTTCTCTATAAAGCCCTTGGGACCTCGCAAAATCGCCTCTATGCCATCCGAAATTGAAGAAGGATCATTGGGGTCAACCAACTGGGCGGCATCTTTTGCAATCTCTTTCATCGCTGCGATATTTGATGTTAAAACAGGAACTTCGCAGTTAAACGCATCCAAAATTGGTAGTCCGAAACCCTCATATAAAGAAGGATAAATAAGGCCTCTTGAACCAGTAAGAAGTGCTCCCAAATCCTCTTTGGGAACATGTCCCAAAATCCTTATATTTCTTGCTTCCTCAAGCTCTACCCCAACAGGCCTTCCAACTAAAACAAGTTTTACATCCTGCCCTGCAGACCCCAAATGAAAAGCTTTGATAATATTTTCGGTATTTTTTAACTTAGTTATTCCTATTGAAATTAAGTAATCTCCCTGAAGATTGTATTTCTTCTTAATCTCGTCAACTTTATCAGAGGAAGTTTTGGTTAAAGAAGGTGCCTCATATATAACTTTTATTTTTTCTTCACCTATTCCTAAATTAACAAGATCTTCTTTGGTGGAATTGGAAGGAACGATAACTCTTTTTGATTCTTTTAACACCCAATTCATTTTTCTTTTATGTACTTCAAGAATTTTTGGGTGCACAAGTCGCGGAAACTTAAAAGGATATAGATCGTGAACAGTCGTTACTTTAAAAGCTTTTGATGGCGGTTCCGACCAATCTGACGTATGTAAAACATCAACTTCTCCGATAAGTTTCTCTATCGGAAAAACATGGAGCCTGTTCCAAACGAAATCGGCTAAAGTTGGAGGAATAGGAAAAACCCTAGTCTGGGGAAAGACCTTCAAAACATCTTGTTTTCTTCTTAAGCTTCCGGCAAAAAGCAGATATTCGTTTTCTTTGTCAATCTTCAATAAATTTTTAACAAGGTTTTCGGTATAAGTTGAAACCCCAGTTCCATAAACTATTTGCGATACGTCTATAGCAATTTTCATTTATTATATTTCCAAACAACTACACCATTAAAATCGTATTCTGCCGTTTTCTCATATCCCAAGCCTTCAATCTTATATCTTACCTTATCTTCCGGGTCAAATATCTGCCAAACATACCGCGACAACCAGATTTCCTTTTCGGTCGGGTCGGTGATTATCTGCTTTTCTCTACCATAATAAATTAAAGCCTCTTTCTGGGAATCGGCAGGAAAAATAATCTGGTCTTTTTCTATCGCCCCCGCGGCACTTCTCCAATCCTCACGGTGAAATATAGACGAAAACAGGTAGTAGCTAGAAGCTAGAAGATTAGTGGCTAGAACAAAACCAAAAAATAAATATAACCACGGTTTTTTTAAAGTTGAAATTCCGCAGGCAACCAACAAATAAAAAGCAGGTAAAACAAATAGAAACCTGAAATAACTTAAGATAGACAATTTACAACTAATAATTATTCCTAAAACAAGCGGAACAAGCAACCACGTCCAAATCAAGAAGTTAACCCGGCGGGTTGACTTTAAAATTAAATATCCGAACAAAAATGCCGCAATAACTACTATGGATGCATAAAGATATTTGTTGTCAAAGCTAATCCTCCCCAAAATAAACTTAACCGGAATTAAAGCAAAATTTTTTAAAGAAAATGCTCCCAGGAGATTTCCCCAACTAGAGCCCACCGTAGAAAGACCTACAGAGAGTTGTTTAAACAAAATTGGCAACCAGATTAAATAACTAATAACTAATAACGAAGAACTAAGCACTAATTTGCGCCATTCTTTTCGACCAACAACCAAAAAAACAGGAATAATCAAAAGTGCAGGATAATCCGTCATCCCGATTAACAGCAAAATAATTGAAAACAAAAACCATCTTTTCTTTAGAAACAAATACACCAAGTAACTAACTAACAAAGTAACTAAGGAGTACATTCTTGCCTCCTGAGAATAATAGATATGGAGTCCTGAAGTTGTAAGAAATGATCCTGCAATTAACCCAACTTTTTTATTGAACAGTTCTTTTCCTATCAGATAAACTAAATAAATAGTTAATAACCCAAAGACAATTGATGGAAATCTTAGGGCAATCTCGCTTGTCCCAAAAACATAAGACCATATTTTTAAAATTAAATAATAAAGGGGTGGATGGAAATCCCCCGGAGAAAATTTAGTTATAATTTCTCCTAAATTAAAGTTCCTAACCACAAGACCACTGGTTGCCTCATCCAACCAAAAGGATTGATTTAAAGAAATTACTCTTAATAAAAATCCGAAAATAATTACAGCGAGAATCATTTATTTAGCAACCTTTCCAAAAAGAAAATATTCTAAAATTCCTATAAATATTCCAAAATCGTAAACAATCTTAAAAATAATAAACAAAGGTTCTTTCTTAAAAAAGGATTTCCAAAATCCTACCCAGATGGAATCTGGGAAAGAATAAATAAGAAGATTGTAAACAATTCCGAATATTCCCAGCTTATACTTTCTCTTAGCAACCCACTTGGCGTGTTCGAATATCTCAACTAAATTATCAGGGTTTTTGTGGTAAAAGACGGCCCTTTCTACAACATCTGCTTTATATCCCAATTTCTCACTTAAACTCCAATCGTCGTTATAGCCTCTGGTGACATCAAACCCCCCCACTCTCTCAAATTCACTCTTTAATATGGCCCTAAAAACCTTTTGCGTATCCGGATACCCTTTGGGGTGGCGTCTCTTTGGCTCCCAGCCTTCGTTAATATTCCAGCATCTTGCCCAAACATTGTTCCAATTAGAAACATACTCGTCTTTGGAAAAAGTACCTTTAGTCACCCCACCTGTAATTGGTTTAATTAATTTCTCTATGAAGTCTTCTTTGAAGACCATGTCCGCATCAACAAAGACAAGTATTTCTCCTGAAGATTCCTTTACTCCTAAGTTTCTAGCGGCACCAGGCCCTTTATGTTCTTGTTTTAGCAGTTTTACACCTCCAATATTAGATAAGGTTCCGTCTGTTGAACCATCATCAACCACAATTATTTCCAAGTTCGTGTAAGTTTGTTTGGAAAGGGATTCCAAACACTCCCTAATAACGTCTTCTTCATTGTATGTGGGAACAATTACAGATATTTTCACAGTGCTTCTATTAATTTTATATATTTTTGACTAATAATATCCCAATCAAACTTTTTTGTTTGTTCTCGCGGTTTGTTGCCCCAATTTGTTTCCAAAGCACTTTTTAATGCGTTTACGTATTCTTCTATATTATTAGGATTTACTAATAGTCCCCCGTCTCCTACTATTTCGCGTCTTATGGGATCGTCATTTGCAACGACCGGAAGATTTGTCGCCATTGCTTCTACTAGAACATTTTCAAAAGAGTGGAAAGGTTCTGAAACCAAAGTAAAAACATCAGCCACTCTATAAACTTCAGGCATTTTCTCATACGGAAAACTCACTATTCTAAATCTACCTTTTAATAACCTATTTCCAAGTTCTTGAAGGCTTTTTTCCTCTTCTCCTTTACCAACTATCAAAAGCGATACTTCTTTCATCTTAGATACTGCTTTAATCACAAGATCTATCCTTTTTGTTTTTGTCAAAGCTCCGACACAAAGAATAATCGGCCTCTTCAGATCAGTTTTAAGTTTTAAGTTATCAGTTTTAAATTTGTCCAAATCTACTCCATTAGGAATATATTTTGATTTAACAAAAGGGTTTATTTTCTTTGCCCACCTTAGGGCTTCTGAAGAAATCGGAATAAAATAGTCAGGTAGGGAGTAAAGATTTACTTTATCATCCCACCCCATTCCAGATTGGCCCGAAACAATCATCTTCCCTCCCGTAAGCCAGGTAATAATTCTGGTAAAAACTACCTGAAATCTTCCGTTTGTAGGAATTATTAAATCGTATTTCTTTTTTAGTAGATCTAAATAATTAATTTCAGAAATAATATCAACCTGATAATTCTGGGAAAGCCTTTGGGACACTTCTTTAACAAAAGTTTCTGCTCCTCTATTTACTTTCCCCTGATATTTATTTAAGAATGCTAGTTTCAATTTTTTCATTTCTTATCCAGTCTACTATCTTTTGCGGCCTATAAGTTCCTAAATCATACCAGTTGCCTGCCTGGATATTATTCGTAAAAACTATTTCCGGTTTATTTTCTTTCCACATTTTTATTATTCCCTCCTGAATGCCCGGAATTTCAAGATACCAAACATAATTATCAGTCCATGGTTTTGGTGGAAGCCTGCCGGAAAATACATATAACCCTGATTGGGGACCCAATAAATAAATCAGGTCTTTTGGATTTGTTTTCTGAGAAATTATCCCGGCAGTTTTAATTTCTTCATTACCCCAAAATCTTGCTTCTTTCTGCCAATCAGTTTTTAAAACAGGAAGACAAATCAAAACAAAAAGTAGAATGTAGTATGTAGCATGTAGCATGTAAAAAAACCTAACTCTAGAAAGAAATACGCCATAAAAAATGGCAATAAATGCAAGACCGGGCTGGAAATGGAAAAAAGAGAAACGAGGGTAAATCATTATAAATGAAAGTAATAAGTAAAAAGTGATAAGTGAGAATTTTCGAATAAACAAAACAGGTATAACAGGGATTACGAGCAAAACAAGAATCAACCACTGGTGGCCGGACAAAGCCATCTGAACGTACCCCTGAAACTTACTAAATAAAGTTAGTGGATATATCAAAGTCCAATTAAAAAACCCCAAAATTGCTCCTTCGGTGATTAGTCTTACAATTAATATTGCAAAAAGAATTATTGGACCAATTACGAATTCCAAAACTTTTTTGAAGTTTTTCTCTTTACACGCTATATAAGCCAT
>Ga0209518_1003175_pt1 | contig 14350 bp, 15 predicted proteins | sample RifGroB1_FD_183993 | JGI IMG/M metagenome (GOLD analysis project Ga0209518, IMG submission 183993) | Groundwater microbial communities from Rifle, Colorado, USA - Groundwater B1 (SPAdes) (version 2) | ecosystem: Environmental > Aquatic > Deep subsurface > Groundwater | place: Rifle, Colorado... | reverse complement strand
ATAACAGAAATGGAAATTATGATATCTATCTATATGATTTAGAAACAAATACGGAAACTCAAATTACTTTTGATTCATTTAGTCAAACGAATCCTAGTATTTCAGGAAATAGGATAGTGTGGGAACATCAAAAAGATTGGAGAAGTTCGAATATTTATTTATATGATTTAGAAACTCAACAAGAAATTCAAATCACTTCTGGTTTTTTTCATTACTTATTCCCTTTAATATCTGAAAATAAAGTCTTTTGGCAATTAGATAAAAGGGATGGAACTGGAAATTGGGATGTTTATATGTATGATTTAGAAGATTCAAATGAATTAATTATAAAGAATGATATTAGAGATTTATCTTCTTTATCAGTTTCGGCAGACAAGGTTGTTTGGAGTTTTGATGGAGATATTTATTTGTATGATTTAGAAATTCAACAAGAAATTCAAATAACATCTAACCTTTTTGGGGAGTATAACCCGAAAATTTTTGGGAATAAAATAGTATGGAGAGTTTATAGGGGAGGAAATAATAATATTTATATTCATGATTTAGAAACTCAACGGGGGATGCAGGTTACTTCGGATGGTTTTTATTATAGGGCCCCCCTTATATCTGGAAATAAAGTAGTGTGGTTGGGTCCCAAGACTCAAAAAATGCCTTTTTATAAGCCCTTTTTAACGGTTTTTGGTTTTAATCAAGCTATTTCATTTAGAGGAGATTTAATACCTGGGTGGAATATGCGGTATAATTTAGATACCACTAACTACGCAGATTTTAATGGAGATAATTCTTCAGATATTTCTGTAGGAAGAATTCAAGGAATTTCTGTTTCAGACGTTTATTCTTATTTGATGAGAGATTTATTTTATAACCAATTAAGTGAGACTTTTGATAATATTTCTTTTTTAGTTGGAAATGGTTACGATGATCCTAATGGTGCTCTTTATTTTGAGGGAAAAGGAGTTCATAATTGGTCTACCCAGTTTAGATCTTTAGGGTACTTTGTTGAATGTACTGTTAGTAAAAGCTATTCTAATTCTTGTTTTAATTATACTTCTGAAGATAAGATAGAAGTATGGCAAAATACTTTAGAAAGGGGGAATAGTATCTATTTAGCTCATCATGGATGGTCTGGAGGTACAGGAATAATTTCTAATCAAATCCCCAACCTTAAAAATGGAATCTTTTTCTCCGAATCTTGTTCAACTTGTTCTTTAGATAATGGAGACTCTTTTTGTAATAATTTAATTAGAAAAGGAGCATTGGGAAATTTTGCAGCAATTTCAGCAACATCGGGTTTAAATAATCATAAAATACTCCAAGATATTTATATGTTAAATATGAACTTGGGAACCTCTTTTTCTAAATATTCTATGGGTAATGAAAATTCTCTCCTCGGCGACCCAACTTTCCGTCCCTATGTCCCCTATAAATTAAATGAAGAATTAGAATGGGAATGAAACTAAAACTTTCTAACTTTAAAACTCTCTTAATGTGTAAACAACCCGCCACTAAAGTGGCGGGCGTTTGTGGTCGCGTCTTAAAAATTTTTTAGCGTCGTTTGTTTTCCATACTGATAAAATTCATAATCAACAACTTCCCAATGTTTTTCTTGGCTGTGTTCAATGTAATATTTTACTGTTTCAGAATTAACTGCGCCAATACTTCTGTAAAAATATCCGCCAGTCCAAAATTTATCTCCAAACAATTTTTCTCGAAATAAATTCCAATGATTTTTTCGCATCATTCTGGAAATAAATCCCTTAAACTGCTGAGCCAAATAAGAAACGCTGTAATTTTTGCAATCACCGACGAAAAAATGCATATGGTCTGGTCCGAAATTAACTGACACAATAATTACTTTCAAATGTTCTGCTTCTGCTAATAAATACGCCTGCGTCAATTTTCTAATTTTCTCGTCGACAAAAATGTCTCTTCGATAGGCAGGAGTCAATTGATAATGATAATTACTTTCTCCGACATTATGACTGTGTTTTACAATTTCTATTTTCATTTTAACCTCCGTAAAGTTTAATTAGAACTCAATATAGTTATCACTAAGTTTTTTGCAAATTCAGTGAGCTAAAATCGAGCTCACTGATTAATATTCATTTAAATAGAAAAAACTAACGCTCGCTCGACGCAATTCACTCAAAGCTAAAGCAAGGAAGGGTTCTTGCGTAGCTCGCTTAATCTAAAAAACTAAACTCTAAAATCTACAATGATTAACTATCTTTTTTTATATTCAAACTTTTTATTATAATCTGGATGATTGATTATATCTAAAACAAAAGCAATTATTTCTATTTCATCTCCTTTTAATGTGTAAAGCATTCTCCAAAATTGTGAAAGTTCTGTTCTGAATAAATTTGTTGATAAATATTCTTTTTTATATTCTTCTGGAATTAAATTTTTTGCAATCGGGTCTCCGTAAAACGGATTGTCTTTGATAAATTCAATTTTTTGTTTAATTGATTTAAGAAGTTGCATTTCTGTTGAACTTTCTTTTCCCGATTTAATTTGATTGCCTACAATTTCATTAAGTTTTTTGAATGATTTATCTGCGTCTCCGAGAAGAATAACTCGAACAGGTTTTTTCATAATTCAGTTCCTTTTTTTATTAATTCTTTTAGATTTTTTCTGTCAGTATAAACCCAAGTAATTCCTTTTAGTCCAGTTATGATTTTCCCACTTTTTTCTAAATAATCTATGATAATCATTAAAGTAATATGATTCACTTGTCGAGGTAGTTTTCTTTTTAATTCCGCGACGGAAATTAAACTTTCATTTATATTTTTTAGAGTGTCTTCTACCATCATAACTGTATTCAATGTTGGCCAGTGGATTTTACTTTCTTGTTTTTCTATTTTTTTTATTTGTAACATATTTTATTATTTACTTATAACTAATTGTTATATATATGTATTTAAATATGTTTTGTTTTTTCGTTTTCTTTTAGAGGTGACCCAACCTTCCGCCCTCATGTCCCCTATCAACTTCAAGAACCTTTGGAATGGAAATGAAACTAAAACTTTAAAGAAAAACATTTAAATATATATGAATTAATATAAAATTATATGACACAAATAAAAATCAATTATCAAATGGAAATTATTCTTTCTTTGTTAAATGGAGAAGGGCATGGAAGAGCATTAGCCAAACAACTTAAAACATCTTTGACAAGAATTCAATCAATACTTACTGAATTAAGAAAAAATAATGTTGTGGACTATAAAGAAGTTGGAAGAAATCATTTATATTTTATTAAAAAAAATTTGGTCGCAAAATCTTTTGTATTAAATGCAGAGGAGTATAAATTAGTTAAAATCATTTCAAAATATAATTTTTTAGAGCCCTTGTTTTTGGATGTAATTGAAAAAAGCAAAGCAAAATTAATTATTTTATTTGGGAGTTATGCTAAAGAACTTGCGCATAAAAACAGCGACGTTGATATTTATATTGATACAACTGATGAAAAAATAAAAAAAGATATTGAAAAAATAAATGATTTAATTAATGTTAAAATTGGAAAATTTGATAAAGAAGAAATTCTCATCAAGGAGATAATAAAAAATCATGTTATTATTAAAGGGCAGGAGGAATATTATGAAAAAATCGGATTTTTTAAATAAACTAAAAAAAGAAAAAACTCTAACGCTTGTTGAACCTTCTGAAGAAATTTCTAAATCATATTTTATTAAAAGCGATAAATGTATTCAAGTTGCAAAGTTGGCTTATGACGCGGGAATTTATGAGAATGCAATTAGCGAGGCATATTATTCAATTTACAATACTTTAACTTCTTTATTTTACAAATGCGGAATTAAATGCGAGAATCATTCAGCGTCGGCAATTTTGCTTAAAGAGTTATTTGGTTTATTAGATTTATATGAAATTTTTCTAGAATTTAAAAAAGACAGAATAGACAATCAATATTATCTCCCAATTACAAATAAAGAACCAATTACTAAAGAAAAATGCAACGAAAGAATAAAAATCGCTCAAAAATTTAATCTGGAATTAAGAGCAATTATAGAAAGAAAAACACTTAAAGAAATAAGCGAAATTAGAAATAAATTTAAAGAAGGGGGGTTTTAATTGATCATGAAATATAAAATTTTTATTTTTTTATTTTGTTTATTATTTTTAATTTCTTCAGCTTCAGCTCAACTTCAAATTGAATTAAATGTTCAAGATAATTTTAATTATGGAGAAGAAGTTTATTTTGAATATTCTTTTTCTTCTTCAGAAAATATTGAAAATTTATTTTACACCCCTTATATTTATTGCGAAGGTTCTCCACAACCTTTGTTAAATCAAGAAATGATCTCATTAACTTCTGAACAAAGTTATTCTCAAAAATATATTTATGGTTTTATCGACGACAATTACTATTCGGGAAAATGCATTGCTTCTATTTCCGTTGAACAACCCTATCAACAAAATATAGAGAAAGAGTTTACAATAACTTCTAAAAAAGATTTAAAATTTGAGGTTAAAACTTGCAAAGATGCATTTTGCAAAGAACCTGCCAAGATTTTTGAAAAAGGGGATTTAATTTATTTTGTTTATGATAGTGATTATACTTTAAGCAAAGAAACATTAGCTATTTCTGCAAAAATTATTATTCCTGAAACAAAAGCAGAACAAGAAGTAAATTTAGCCAAAATTGGAGATTCTGTAAAATCAGAATATATTGCAAATAATATCGGAACTTATGAAATAAATGTTGTGGCTTCTGCAAATGATTATAAAACTCAAAATTTGAAATATCAATTTGGGGTTATTGAAAAACAAGAAGATATTTTGTTCAGCCCTATTCTAGAAAATGAAAACTTTTTTACAAAATTAAAAAATATTTTTTTAAGCGTTTTTTATATGCTTTTCCGTCGAGAAAATCAAATTTTAAGTTCACCGATTGGACCAACTTCATCGCCTCAAATTAATTCTGCGGAATTAGAAACATTTAAACAAAAACATTCTGATTTGATTTATCCTTGTTCTAAACCAAAAAATGCAACTGCAAGCAGTTCTTCAACTTTGTTTAATTCATCTATTTTATTTGATAATGACAATGCAACCCAATGGATTTCTGCAAGTATTAATTCTGCTTATCTTGATTTAACTTATTCTGGAAAATGCAACTTCACAAAATTGAATATTAATTTTGGAATTATTCCTATTCAAAAAAAAGCGACATTAACTTTAACTTGTTTGGATAATGCAAAAATAATTTCTTCTTATGTTTATAATTATATCATTTCAGGAAAGTCAAGGGACTTTTTATTTGCTAAACAAAATTGTTCAAAATATAAAATAAATTTTAAATGGGACGGAAATTATAAAAATAGTTTTTATGTTAGAGAAATAAAGTTTAGGTAAACAATTTAACTTATTATTATTTTTTTCTTTCCAAATTTTTTAGCAAATTTCATTATTTGTTTTTGATTTAGTCCTTGCGACATATCCATATTTGAAGAAGATTTAACGACGTCGTTTAACATTTTATATTGTTTTAACAATGACTTAATTTCTGAATTATTTACTCCTGCTCCTTTTGAAATTCTGTTGATTCTTGAGTTTCCTGTTTTTTTGTCGTCGAAGATTTCAGGATTTTCTTTTTCTTTATTTGTCATTGATTTTAAAATATGTTCCCATTTTGAAATTTTTTCCTGCTGGTTTTCCAAAATATTTTCAGGAATTTTTGCATTTCCAAATCCAGGAATCATTGATTTTATTTTTTCAAATCCGCCAAGTTGATTCATTGACTTGATTTGTTCAACAACATCTTCTAAAGTTATTTTCCCCTCTTCAAGATTTTTCTGAATTTTTTCCTGTTGTTTTTTATTTGCAATTGAATTTATTTTTTCAATCAGCGTCGATAAATCTCCCATTCCAAGAAGACGCGATAAAAAAGATTTTGGATTAAATTCTTCCAACTCATTTATTTTTTCCCCTGTTGTTATAAAATAAACAGGCGCTTTGGTTTCTGCGCAAGCTGTTAATGCCCCGCCTGCTTTTGCAGTTGAGTCCATTCTTGTTATAATAACTCCTGAAATATTTAATGCATCTTTAAAGTCCTGTGATTGTTGTTTTGCTGCTTGTCCAATATCTGCAGGCATTATTAAAATTGTTTCAGTAGGAGAAATTTCTTTATTTAAATTTTTTATTTCTTTTATTAAATCGTCGTCGAGAGTGTGTCTTCCTGCAGTATCTATAAGAATTAAATCGCAGTCCTTGAATTTTTTTTCTGAATTAAAATTTTTCCATGTTTTTATTGCGTCTGTTTCTTCAAAGTCCACGAAAACATTTAGATTATTTTTTTCTCCGAGCTGTTGGAGTTGTTCTTTTGCAGCAGGACGATGAACATCTAATCCAACCAAGACAACTTTTTTTCCTCGCTTTGCAAAATAATTTCCAATCTTGGCGATAGTTGTGGTTTTTCCTGCACCATACAATCCAACGAACATCATTTTATTTTTGATATTTTTTAATTTAAGTTGATTGTATTCTCCTAAAATATTTAAAATCTCGTCGTGAAGAAGTTTTATTAGATGTTCCTTTTTTTCAATTCCGCTTATTCTTTCGTCTAATGCTGACTTTTTTATTTTGTCTGAAATTTGTTTTACTAATAAAACATTTACATCTGCTTCAATTAAAGCTCTTTGCAAGTCCTTGACAATTGTATCAATTAAATTTTTATCTAAAAAAATCGCGTTCGCGATTTTGTCTGTTGCTTTTTTTATTACTTCGCCTAAACGCTCTAACATCCTAAGACACCTCGCGGTTTCTTGTGGGTCAATTTCCCTTTTTTGTTCAGGTGAGTGCTATCTTCTAAACTCGAGCCCCCACTCTTTTCTTTGATGCGACTTCGTGAAAACTCTCGATTCCTCCGATGGATAGCACATATCTTTGCAGTCATAATTTAAAGAGTAAAGAAGAGATTAAGAAGTTTTTGGTTTAGAAAAATTAATCTTGCAAGAAAGCGGAACATTAAGAGAACTTTGCAAAAATAGGTTTTTGAAATTTAATTTTGATTTATGCAAAAAATAATCAACTTTGTCGTCGGGAATTTTCCATAAAGTTTGCAAAAATATTTTTGCGACAGAAAAATGTGAATTATTCAAACTTCTCTTAAAGATAAAATCTTGGAGATAAATTTAGTTTAAGGCAGTTATTATTAATTAAAATATAATCGCGCGTAAAAATGGCGACGAAGTCGCGAAAATATTTTTGCTCCAAAATTTTCTCGAGCCCCCACTTGCTTTTTTATCTTTGAGGCAATTGCTCGTGAAAACTCTCGCCTTCGCACAATTTTTTCGCAGAAAAATAATTAATATGGAAGAAATTTTTACTTGGGGTTTTGGATTTTAATAAATGCTAATTGTTTTGATTTAGATTAATGTTTTAAAAAAAAGTTTTTGGTTATCTAAATTTGAAATAAAGAAATTACCTTTAGTTAGGGGATTAGCAATTTCTATCTTTTCAGTTTGGTCGTAGCAAACTGCGGGACAGACCCAAACTTAAAATAAAAAAAAGCTCCGGTAATTCCAATTAACAATAAAATAATTCCAAGCCATAAATTTCCGCTATTTGCTAAAGAAGTTCCTGGAGAAAGTTGTGCGTTATTTGAAAATAAAAAAAATATTCCTCCGATAATTCCAATTACCGACGCTGTTACAGATGCAATTGTTCTTCTTGCTCTTGCCTCTGCTTCTGGACCATATCTTTCAAGAATTTTTTTTAATCTTTTTGTGTATTCAGCGGGTATTTGTTCTTGTGATTTTTCTAATGCAGATTGATATGCTTTTAAAAGTCCATTTAATGCTGAAGGTGTTCCTGCTCTATTAACTGCTTCATATATTTCAAAAGCATCAAATGCTTCTCCAATAAGTCCTGTGTTAATTGCATTTCTCATTCTTGTAAAAGCATAGCCAATTTTTTCAGAATTTGGTATATAAATTGTTCGTGGGTTAAATGGGGCTCTATTTGATTGAGATATGTCTATTCTAGCCCTTCTTTTTCCAGATTTAGCCTCCGCCAAGTTTTTGCGGAATTTTCCTCTTGCTTCTTCTTCTTCTTTCTTATCTTGAATTGCTTTTAATTTTTCTAAATACTGATTTGTCATATATTGGATTATTATTTTTAATATTTAAATGTTTCGCAAAAATTTTTAATTTATAATCCTAACTTTTCAATAAACTTATCTTTGTTGAAAATTTCAAGTTCGTGATATTCTTGTCCTGTTCCTAAAAACAAAATTGGTTTTTTTGTTACATAACCTACCGAGAGTGCTGTCCCGCCTTTTTCATCAATGTCTGCTTTGCTTAAAATTATTCCGTCAATTCCAATTGCAAAATTAAAAGTTTTTATTTGTTCAATCGCGTCATTGCCTGTTGTTGATTCTCCGACGTAGATTTTCAAGTCGGGCTTGCAGACCCTTGAAATTTTTTCAATTTGACTGATTAAATTTTTTGCAGTGTGCATTCTTCCTGCAGTGTCAATTAGGACGCAGTCTATTTTATTTTTTTCTGCGTATTTTATTGCGTCAAACGCAACAGATGCAGGATCAGAACCATATTCATTTGCAATTACTTTTATTCCTAATTTTTTTCCATGTTCTTTTAATTGGTCAATTGCTGCTGCTCTAAAAGTATCTGCTGCCGCAAGAATGTTTGAGACATTTTTTTGTTTTAATAACTCTGAAATTTTTGCAATGCTCGTGGTTTTTCCAGTTCCATTTATTCCGCAAAATAAAATTATAAAAGGTTTTTTATCGTCGTCGCGAGTTTTGATTTTCTCGACGATATCAAATGGCTCAATTAAAATTTCTTCAATTATTTCTCTGATTGTATCCTTAATTTCAAACTCAACTTCTTTTTTTAAAAAGTCCTTTCCGACAATTCTTGATTTTAATTCTTTAATTATTTTTTCAGCAACTTCAAGTGCGACATTATTTTCAAGCAAAAGCATTTCAAGTTCTTCGCCATAGACCTCAAATTCTTTTTCAGAAATTTTTACTTTGTTTAATTTTGAAATTGCCCTTGAAATAAAATTTTGTTCTGGTTTTTTTTCTTGTTCTTCTTTTATTTTTATTTCTTCTTTAATTTTAATTTTCAGAGGTAGTTTAATCTCTTCTTCAATTTTTTGAGTTTCAATTTCTTTTTTAATCTCAATTTTTTCTTCAACTTCAACTGATTCTTTTTCTATAAATTTTTTTGTCCAGTTCTTTAATTTTTCTTTTAGTTTTGAGAACATAATTTAAAAAAACGAAACGTATATATATATAGATTTCGTCTTAAGTAAATAACTTGCGAGATTAATGGCTTTTCAAAATCTCGGCTATGCCTTCGCACAGGTCGCCATTTAAGATTTTGAAAGTACAGAAAATCAGGAAAATTTTCTGTCCATTAAATTTTTCACAAGTTCAAAATTTAATGAAAGGAGGTGAAAAAAACTGAAATGAAAAAAATTTTAATTGCATTGGTCTTAATGTTTGTCTTAACAATTTCTGTTAACGCATTTTGGCCATTTACAAAATCGTCTTTGTCTCCGCCAACTTTTCCAAGCAAAACTTTAAGTTGCGAAGATAGTGATAATGGGCAATTAACAAATGTTTCTGGAGCAATTCAATATACCTGGAAGCAAGGAAAGATCATAAGAACAAGTGTGCCAATTGCAGATTCTTGTGAAGTTGATTCAAAAATTTTAGAGGTCTATTGTTCTGGAAAAATTCCAAAGTATAGCTCAATTCCTTTTGATTCAACGCTTTACAGATGTGATGCAGGAACCATAAATGCATTTGAACAAGATGTTAATTCTGCAAAACTTGTTGCAATATCATCAACGCCAGCAGAAAATACAAATTGCATTGATTCAGATCAAGGAATATTTCCAACCATTGCAGGAATTGTTTATGGAACAGATTCTCAGGCATTTGCAGAAGGAGATAGATGTGATACAAATAATAATTTGCTTGAATTGTCTTGTAAAGATAGAACATTCACTTCTTCAAAAATAAAATGTAAGGGAGATGTTGCAGGAAAATGTGTTGCTACTAATATAACTGTTAATGGAAAAAATTATAGCTCTGCTTTATGTCAAGCTCAACCTTTTTCATGTAATGAAAATGGTTCTGTTGTAACCGCAATTATTAATGCGATAGGAACTCTGGATATAAAAACAGACAAATGCGAAGGAAATAAATTTATTAATTATTCTTGTGTTTCAAACACAGAAGAAAGTATTACAACAAACATAACCATCTGTGAAAATGGTTGCAATTCTGAGACAGGAGCATGTCTTGTTGATTCAGTTTGTTCTGATTCTGATGCAGGAGGAAAAGATTACAATACTCTTGGAACAATAATAACCCCTTATGCTACAGAAGTTAGGGATTTTTGTTATAGCAACAAGGGATTAGTTGAATTTTCTTGTAAAGATAATGCTAAATCTTCAAAAACCGATAATAGAATTTACTTTAAGAAAATGAATTGCAAAAACGGATGTTTAAACGGAGCATGTGTTGCGAGACAAATTGAAGGAGTTAGCCAGCCATTAGAACAATAATCTTATTCTTTATTTTTCTATTTCTTTTTTATTTTTAATTTCTCCGAAGACAAAATAAACTTTTAGAAAATTACGACGAGAAAATTAAATTAGAGATTGTTTTCTGTATTCAAAAAATTTCATTTTTGATATCACATAAATATTTTTAAATGAGATAAAATTCAGTAAATAATGAAAGAGACGAATAAATTAAAAATCGCGGTAATCTCCGGAGTTGCTCACGCAATGAAATACAAAGAAATGAATAAGAACGCTACTTCAGAAGAAGTGATAAGATATATTTCTTCACAAGCAGATAAAATCGTTTCAAAGATAGAAGAATTTGCGTGATTAATTTTTTCCTCCCTTTACTTTTCCCCAATTGTCGTTGATAATTTTAAAATTTAATTTATTTTTTTCACCAAATCCTTCGGGTTTTTTGGATTTGGGAAAGACAGAAAACATCGACGGGGAAATTGAAATTGGAGATTGTTTTCTGTATTCCATTCCAGAAATCTTGCAGAGGTTTTCAAAGAGTTCTTTTGGCAAAGTTCTATTTTCATGATAATAACTTTTCAGAGTTTGATAATTTATTTTAAATCCAAACTGGTTTAATAATCTCAGCGAGGGGCAATTTAGTTTTAACAAAATTTCGTCGAAGAATTTTCTTTGTTGTGTTTTTCTAAATTTTATTCTCATAAAAAATAAAATATTTCCGGATTTAAAAACACTGCGCAACCATTCATTCAAAAAATTTATAAACCAATTTTTACCAAGATTATTATGAAATTTCCTAAAACTTCAAAGATTTTCAAAAGAATTTTTGAATGGATTAGAAAATCGGAGCAAACAAATGAAATTTCCTAAAACAACAAATAGATTTTGTCCTTATTGTAATAAAAAAACAGAACAAAAAGTTAAGCTAATTTCAACAGGAGTAAAAAGAGGGACATTGAAACGAGGTTCACTAGCACGAGCAAAAATCAGGGGAAAAAATCGCGGAATGGGCAACAAAGGAAAATACAGCAAAAAAGCAATCTCGCAAAATAAAAGAAAAACTAAAACAACTAAAAAAACAAATATGATGTACACTTGCAAGGTTTGCGGAAAATCAAAATATCGACTAGGAAGAAGAAATAAACGAACAGGAAAACAAATACAAGAATGAAAATTCAAACAATTAAACAAAATAGAAATTTTCTATGTGATCTCCTCGGAGGCAAAGAGAGATATCACTTAACTGAACAAGAAGGGAGATTTCTAAAAAGAACCGCTTAGGTTCGTTTTAATAAAATGGCGCAATCAAAAAGAAAACAAAAATTCTGGGATGTTGAAATTCCTTTGATTCAAAAGACAACTTATCTTTATGCTTTTGAGCCAGAAGAATTAGAAGGCAAAACTTTAATTTACGATTTGACAAGAATTTTGCGTGGCAAAGGCGCGCTTTTAACCGCAAAAGTAAAAGTTGAAGAAAAAGAAATTACAACAATTCCAAAAGAAGTTAGAGTTCTTCCTTATTTTTTAAGAAGAATGGTTCGGAAAGGAACAGATTATGTCGAGGATTCAATTGTTCTTGAATGCAGAGATGCAAAATTAATTATTAAATTTATTTTAGTAACAAGAAGAAAGGTTTCGCGAAGAATAAAAAATGCATTGAGAGAAAGAACAAAAAAAGAACTTGCAGAATATTTAAAAGAGAATGATACAGAAGAAATTTTCAGAGATATACTTCAAGGAAAATTGCAAAAAATTTTGAGTGTGAGATTAAAAAAAATTTATCCTCTTTCAAGTTGTGAAATAAAAACAATAAGAGTTGAAAGTCAATCTGAAATTAAAAAAATAAAAACCAAAAAAGAAAAACCTGTTCAAGAAATTGAAGAAAATCAAGAAACAGGAATTGAGACGAAAGAATAAATTTTAAAACATCTGTTTCTACAAAATTATACGCCTGCATAGCTCAGTGGTAGAGCATCTGCCTTGTAAACTTCGAGGTTCCAAGAATTTTTTGGGAAAGAGATTTCATGAGAGCAGAGGGTCGGGAGTTCAACTCTCTCTGCAGGCTTTTATATTATTGAACGAAGTGAAATAATATTTAATTCTGAAAGAATTGAAGACCGGTAGAGACAAACAATTTTGTCGTCGGGATTTCAAATACTTCAAAAGCAATGTCTTTTGAATGTCCCAGAAATTTTGAAAAAAATTTCTGAGCTCCTCTGCAGGCTTAATAATATCGAATAAGATGAGATATTATCTTTCTGAGAGTTTAAGACATGTAAAATTCAAAAAGATTTCTCGGGATTTCAAATACTTCAAAAGCAATGTCTTTTGAATGTCCCAGAAAATTTCCTGTTTTCTGAGCTTGGTGGGACCATTTTGAGAAGACCCAAGGTTCTTCCCCACACTATCTCCTTTTCTGTTCCGGTGTGCGATATCTTCAATTGCCTCCGATAGATATCGCGAAGAAATTACATCATCAGACATCGGACTAAATTCAAAAAGATTTTTCAGATTTTGGAAAGACAGAAAACATCGACGGAGAAAATAAATTGGAGATTGTTTTCTGTGTTGCTGGTTGCATAGCAAAAAATTTTCGCAAGAACCCGCAACTTGCTGTGATTGGGAGCTTCACTCAAGATTTGTTTTAGGTGATTAGGTCAATTCGCACTAAACTAACCTCCTTTTTTTTATTATTCATATTACTTTTATACCCCTTTACTTTATATGCAAAGACCCTTTTTCAAAAATATTTATAAACTCTTTTTCCATATCTAATTTATGAAACTGCATTATATCTTTTACATCATCGGGGTTATTTTTATTTTTTCTTCAGTTATTTATTTCTCAAAAGAATTTATTAAAGATCTTCCAGACGCCGTAAAGATGGTGATTCTTGTCGCTTCTGTTATAACCAGTTTTATTGTTGCTGAACTTTTGAGAGGAGGCGATTTGTAATGGGTTATTGGTATCCTTTTTTGGGTTGGGGAGTATTTTGGATTAGTTTTGTCGTCGCTATAATTTTATTTTCAATTTATAAAAAGTTGTATATTATTTTTTATTTGGTCTCTGTTTCATTGTATATTTTTACAGCAGGATTTATGGTTGATGTTTTTGAATTTGGAAAATTAGGAACTTTGACAACACTTGTAGTATCTGCTTTGATTTTTATGGTTTTAGGGTTTTATCTTTCAAAAGTTTTAGAAAATCAAAAATGAAAAAAATATTTTCAATTTTTTGCCTTTTAAAATCCTTAAAAAAAGAAAAAGGATTATTAAAATGAAAAAAACAATTTATCTTTGTATTATCGCATTTTTCTTTACTCTTTCGGCGGTTTTGTTAATTTTATATTATACACAGGAGTTTGATGAAAAAATTAATTTCAAACCTCTTTTAACTAAAGATGAGATTGATTACAAATATTCGGGAGATGTTATTCAAGAAATAAATGTTGAGTTAGGGGAATTGGTTTTAGAGAATAATGGAATTTTTTCTGAAATTTATTCTTTCCCAGAAATCGTTGGTTGTTTAAATTTTAAATCAGATTCCACGACAATTTCACGACGACAAATTAGGGTTTATCTTGATTATCTCAGCGAGAAAAATTATCCTGTAAATAAAAATCCATTAGAAATCCCTGTTGGAGAAAAAATTACTTTTAAAATTAAAGGAAAATATTCTCCATATTCAAATGAAATTTCTCTGGCTAAGTTAAAAGAATCTATCCAGACAATTTCTCTTTATAAAATTTCAAAAAAAGAACCAAACCCTTTTGAGAGTTATTATGATTATTATTCTAACTATGTTGATTGTA
>Ga0209518_1003167_pt1 | contig 14363 bp, 10 predicted proteins | sample RifGroB1_FD_183993 | JGI IMG/M metagenome (GOLD analysis project Ga0209518, IMG submission 183993) | Groundwater microbial communities from Rifle, Colorado, USA - Groundwater B1 (SPAdes) (version 2) | ecosystem: Environmental > Aquatic > Deep subsurface > Groundwater | place: Rifle, Colorado... | reverse complement strand
GTTCTCCTCTCTCGCCGAACTCATCGAGAGCGCCAGACTTGATGAGAGCCTCAAGCGATTTTTTGTTCAAATTCTTGTCCTTCACTCGGTCGAGGAAGTCGGCCAGGCTTTTGAATTTGCCATTCACCTTTCGCTCGGCGGTAATACTTGAAGAAATGCCTTGTCCGAAGTTCTTGATGGTCGTGAGACCAAAGCGAATTTTGTACATAGGCCTTGCCTGTGGAGACCCATAGGCAAGGCCTATGTCGGCTTTGATTACCGAAAACTGCGAGAAACTCTCGTTTATCGAAGGCGGTAAGACATCTATGCCCATGCGTTTGCATTCGTTCACCATGACGCCAATAGTATCCACATCGCCGGATTCCGCCGTGAGTACGGCGCTCATATAAATTTCCGGGAAGTTCGCCTTGAGATACGCCGTCACGTAGGCGATATGTCCGTAGCTCGCTGCGTGCGCCTTGTTGAAGCCGTATCCCTGGAATGGCACAAAGAGTTGCCAGAGCGCCTCGGCTTTCTCTTCCGTCATACCGCCGTGCTTCTGGCAGCCCTCGACGAACATGACGTGTTGCTTCTTCATCTCCTCCGGGATCTTCTTGCCGACAGCCTTGCGGAACTTGTCCACTTCGCCCCAAGTGTATCCGGCCACTTCTATTGCGGTCATGAGAAGATCGTCTTGATAGACCAGCACGCCGTAGGTCGTGTCGAGGAAGGTCTTCATCTTCGGATGGAGATATGTAATCGGCTTCTTGCCGTTTTTCCTCGCTATATATTCCTGAATGTTGTCCATTGGACCGGGGCGGTAGAGGGCTACCATGACATTAATGTCGTGGATAACCGTCGGCTTCAAATCCATGAGAGCTTTGGTCATACCTGAGCCGTTGAGCTGAAAAGTGCCTTCGGTCTCGCCTCGGGCGAGCATCTCGTAGGTCTTCTTGTCATCGATTGGGATGTCTTCGAGCTTGATAATCTTTCCCTCGATTTTCTCCAAGCGCACGAAGGTTTCCGCGATGGTGGCAAGATTTCTGATGCCGAGGAAGTCGAACTTGAGAAGCCCCGCTTCCTCGATGGAAGTGATAATTTTCTGCTCACCCTTAGTATCGTACTGGAGCGCGGTGTAGTCGGTGAGGTCGGAGGGGGCGATAACGACGCCCGCAGCGTGAACCGAGATGTGCCGGGCATTGCCCTCAATCTTTCTGGCCATATCCATAACGGTTTTTGCTTCGCCGCCCTCTTCGTAGAGTTTTCTGAGGTCGGGATTTTCCTTCATGGCGCGGTCTATAGTCATAGGGAAGCCTTGCGCGCCGAGAGGTATCAGCTTGGCAATCTGGTCGCCCAGACTGTAAGGCAATCCCATAGCTCTGGTCACGTCGCGTACCGCGCCGCGCGCCATCATGGTGCCGAAGGTGCCGATCTGCGCTACATGGTTGACGCCGTATTTGTCTCTTGCGTACTGGATGAGCTCGTCGCGGCGATTGTCCGCTATGTCGAGGTCTATATCTGGAGGAGAGGGGCGGTCTGGGTTCAGAAATCGCTCGAAGGGCAAGGCGAATTTTATAGGGTCAACAGTCGTAATGCCGGCAAGATAGGTAACCATCGAGCCTGCCGCCGAGCCTCTGGTATTGGTGAGTATTTTGTGACCGTGCGCGTAGCGCAAGAGGTCCGCGGTAACGAGGAAGTATGGCGAATAACCCTTGCTTCTTATGACCTTCAATTCGTACTCTATGCGCTCGACTATCGCCGGCGTTTCCTCAATGCTTTTTTTCTTCAACCCCTCATATACAAGGTCGCGCAGTTCCTCGTCATAAGATTTGCCCGGTTTTGTCACATAATTCGGGAATACCCACTTGCCCAGCTCCAGAATCAGGTTGCATCTCTCGGCGATTTCTACAGTCTTGGAAAGTTTTTCCGGGTTTGTTTTGTAATCCTTCTTGGTTTCGTCTCGGGTTCGAAAGTGCAGGTCTTCCTCCTCGCCGAAACTGCCGCGGTTTATGAATTCCTGGATCGACTTTACCGTTTCGAACGCCGGGCGGTCTTCCGGCTCAAGATAATAAACGTCGTATATGGCAAGCTCGCTTTCCAAGAAAAAATTATTTTTAAATATTTCTTTATAATTATTTCCCTGCCTGCCGGCAGGCAGGTCTTCCTTCGCTATGGCGATGAGCCCTTCATTGTATCTCTCGAGCAATTCTCGGTCGATTCTCGGCTTGTAGTAGAAGCCTTCGAGGTATGAAGCTGACACGAGTTTCAAAAGATTTTTATAACCCGTTTCGTTCTCGGCCAAGAGTACCAAGCGGCTTCTCTGGTTGTCTATACGAGCTTCTTTATCATGGCGGGTGCGGAGAGCGACATAGAAATCGACGCCGATAATGGGCTTAATGCCATTCTCTTTGCATTCTTTGTAGAACTCGATAGCGCCATAGAGATTGCCGGAATCGGTGAGCGCGAGTGATTCCATGCCGCATTTCTTCGCCTTCTTGACCAGGTCCGGAATCTTAGGCAATGCTTCCAAAAGGGAGTAATGGGAGTGGGTGTGTAAATGGGTGAAAGGGGAAGATTTCGACATCGTGATGGGCATAGTATAATACAGAGAACGAATGAGTCATATCGTAGGCATAGATGAAGCGGGGAGGGGACCCTTGGCCGGGCCGGTGGCAGTCGGGGCGGTAAGGATTCCGGAAAAGTTTAATAAAAAATTTTTCAAGGGAATAAAAGATTCCAAACAGCTTACAGCGGAAGAAAGGGAACTGTGGTTTGCTTTAGCGCAAGAAGCAAGAAAGAGGGGTGAACTCGATTTCCACGTCTCTCTCATTTCGGAAAAGATTATAGACAAGCATGGCATCGCTTACGCCATTCGCCTCGGTATCAAAAGAGTTTTGAAGGGTTTGGGAATTACTCAAGATTCTCAGATATTCCTCGACGGTGCACTCAAGGCTCCGCCGGAATTCAAGCACCAGCTCACGGTCATAAGAGGGGATGAGAAAATTCCCATAATTTCCCTCGCTTCAATTTGCGCCAAGGTGATTCGCGATAGAAAGATGGTCAAATTTTCTAAAAAATATCCCAAATACCGCTTCGATTTGCATAAAGGTTACGGCACGTTGGTTCATCGGAAAGCTATCAAAAAATATGGCTTAACAGAGCTACATAGGAGGAGCTTTACAAAGAGATTGACATTTACACCGTAAGGTAGTATAGTAAGAAGTAGAAAGGAATAGGGTGGAGCGATGCTCATGACACACTCTGCCTGTAATGTGGTCTGGCGCGTTAATTCTGATAACGAGCTCGAGATGCTCGTTCATGATTATCGTTCAACGGATCCTGACACAGGCAAAAAAAGCAGGTGGGAAGTTCGATTCCCGACCGGCACCAGCGGGTCCGGTGAGTTCGGGGAATCGAGTGAAGAGACGAGTGTCCGGAAGCTCCAGGAAGAAACAGGGCTTCTGGCAGTCGACACGGAAGAGATTGCGAAGAAGGGAACCCACCACATCAAGTACGCCTTCCTCATATCTTTGAGCGACTGTCTCGGCGAATTGCATACGAGACCACTAGAGGCTCAAGGGGACGAGATGTCGGCGCCACGTTGGGTGTCGGTAAGACGTCTGCGCAGCATGATCGCCCCAGTTCAGTTCTGGGCATATCGTGCGGCGGTAGAGACCCTTCGAGCACGGGGAGTGACAGTATAAAACTCTCGAACCACAGTCTCATGAGTGGCCCGGCGGCTGTAGCTGCCGGGTCCTTTCTTTTTGCCATATTTATGCTAATGTAGAGTCATGGTAGTCCGAATGAGACATACGAGGTCGCAGACGAACAGTCGGCGCTCTCACCATAGGCTCAAGAACCCGGCTTTGTCGAAAGACGAGCAGGGCAATACGCACTTGCGCCACAGGATGTCTCCGGCTACCGGCACGTATCGCGGCAGGAAGGTGGTCAATCTCTCCGCCAAGATCGAGAAGCGAGCCAAGAAGACGAAGGAAGCGGAAAACGCGCGTTAAATTTATATAAACATAAGCTCTTTAGTTCTTTATGTCACAACGACATCTGTCTCGTTCGATAGTTTTGCAAACACTTTTTGAGTGGGATTTTGAGAAACGCAGCATCGAGGAGATTAGGACGATTTTTGAGAAAAATATTACCGAGTTCGCGCCGGGCAGTAACGACCGGCCTTTCATGGAACGGCTTCTTAATCTTGTTTTAGATAAGCAGAAGGACCTCGACAATCTCATAGCCAAAGCGGCTCCGGACTGGCCTCTGGAGAAGATCGCGCCGGTCGATAGGAATATTTTGAGGATAGGGCTGGCGGAACTTCTTTTCGCCGATAGAAAAGAAGTTCCGCCCAAGGTGGCTATCAACGAGGCTATAGAGCTTGCCAAGCAGTTCGGCGGAGAGACTTCCGGCAGATTCATTAACGGTGTTCTCGGCGCGGTATACAAGGAGATGGGCGAACCGGGGAAAAACGACCAGCCGAAGCCAAAGAAAAAATTCGGCAACGTGCCTCTAGACCAGTTGCCCGTAGAGAAACTTGCCGGCGCGGCTGTATTTGCCAGGCATGAAGGGGAAGTTTATGTGGCGCTTGTGCATGATGTGTTCGGTCACTGGACACTTACGAAAGGTCGTCTAAATGAAGGTGAAAGCGATGTTGAATGTTTACGCCGCAAGGTGCCATTAGAACTAGGTGTCCCGATTGAGGTCAAGGAAAATATTGGCAGCAACTCCTACTCCACCTTCCATCCGGAAAAAGGCAAGATGATGAAAGAAATTAATTACTATATGGCCGAAGCGCCGTTTATGGAATTGACTCTCGAGAAGAAGGAGGAGAAGGGCGGACTCGATGACGTGAGATGGTTCAAACTGGCGGACATCCTTGACCTAAACTTTTATGATGATATTCTGCCTATCGTGACCAAGGCGATAACGAAGCTCGCTGAGGGCAAGTAAAATGGATTTCAACAAATTTGAAGAAACAGCGGGAATCATGTTCAAGGACAAAAGCCTGCTCAAACAGGCCTTCACTCACCGCTCATATATAAACGAGAACCGTCCGCCAGCTGGCGGATCCGGCCTTGCTCATAATGAGCGCCTGGAGTTCCTCGGCGATGCGGTCCTTGAGCTTGTTATTACCAACTATCTCTTCGGCAGGATGAAAGAGGCTAGCGAAGGGGAGATGACCGCTCTTCGTTCCGCTCTCGTCAATGCGGAGACTTGCGCGAAGGTGGCGCAAGCGCTGGGGGTAAATGATTTCCTTTTGCTTTCCCGGGGGGAAGGCAAAGATATCGGTCGCGCCCGTACCTATATTCTGGCGAATACGCTTGAGGCGCTCATTGGCGCGATTTACATAGACCGAGATTACGAAGCGGCAAAAGATTTTATACTCAAACACATTGCTCCGCTTATGGAAGAAATTGTCTCAGACGGTACTTGGATAGACGCAAAATCTCTTTTTCAAGAGAAGGCACAGGAGTTAATGGGATTAACTCCTGCATATAAAACAGTCAGGGAATCCGGACCAGACCATGACAAGCATTTCACCGTCTCTGTCTCCGTCGGTAGAGAGGTTTACGGCGAGGGAGAAGGGAAGTCGAAGCAAGATGCAGAACAAGAGGCCGCTCGTGATGCTCTAGAAAAGAAAGGCTGGAAATAATTTGATAAACTGTACTAGATGTATCTAAAATCGATAGAACTATCGGGGTTTAAATCTTTTGCGAAAAAGAATGTTTTTGAATTCAATACCCCTATTTCCTCCATTGTGGGGCCTAACGGCTCAGGCAAGAGCAATGTGGCGGAGGCCTTCCGCTTCGTTTTGGGTGAGCAGTCTATCAAGAGCATGCGTGGCAAGAAGGGTGAGGACCTTATCTGGAATGGTGCCACTTCCGAACCAAGAGCGAACAGGGCTTCGGTCAAAGTAACCTTCGACAATTCCAGAAAAATTTTCGACATAGATTTTCCGGAAGTTTCCATAGAGCGTGTTGTGCATCGCGATGGGCTCAACGAATATCTCATCAACGGTTCACAGATGAGATTGAAGGATATTATCGAGCTTCTAGCGGGTGCTCACATAGGTGCTTCTGGTCACCACATCATTTCACAGGGCGAAGCGGACAAGGTAGTGAGTGCCAATCCCAAGGATAGAAAAGCAATGGTCGAGGATGCTTTGGGCCTCAAGCTCTATCAATACAAGAAAGCTGAGAGTGAGCGTAAGCTCAAGAAAACTTTCGAAAACGTGGCACAAGTTAAGGCTCTGCGAAAAGAGATTGCGCCGCACTTGCGCTTCCTCGAGAAGCAAGTGGAGAAGCTTGCCAAGACAGAGGGTCTGCGAGAAGACCTTGTGAAGCTCGCTCTTGAGTACTTCAAACGGGAGGATTCCTATATCACGTCGGCGAAGAAAGAGATAGAAGAGGAACGCAAGCCACTCAGTGCTTCGCTTGCGAAGTTGGAGAAAGAATTGGCGGAGGCGAAAGAAGTTCTTGCGGAGCAAGGCTCGCAGGAGAAGAAGGAGTATCTCATCCTCGAGTTGGAGAAAGAACTATCGGCATCTCGCGCTATCAAAGATGCTTCCAGCAGGGAGCTTGGCAGGGTGGAGGGCTTGATGGATGCTCAGTCGAGCATTGTGAGAAAACAGCAAGAGCTTGCCGCTTCCAATGAGCACAAAGTTATCCCGCTCAAAGATGTTGAGGCGCTTTATAAAGAAATCGAGATTGAGAAGGACGCACCCGGGATTCTAGAGAGAATCAAAGCCAAGTTTCTAAATTTCTTGAAGGAAAGACGGGAAACAGTTGCTTCGAATATTATCGAAGAAGCCAAGAAGTATATTGAAGAACTGAGAGAAGAGAAATTGGGGGTAGAGCGGAAGCAGAAGGATGCCGAAGAGAAGGAGAAGAAACTCCAAGCAGATTACGAGACGCTCAAGAAGGAGGTTGAGCGAGCCAAGGATTCTGACAGCTCTGCCCAGATAGCAGTCTTCCGCATTATGTCGGAGGAGAACAGTATTCGCTCGAAACTCAGTCTGCTCAAGGCGCGTGAGGAGAAGGTGGGTCTTGAAGAAACCGAATTCAAGCGCGAGCTTACGGAAATTGGACATCTGGCGGGCGGAGATGTTTTGAAGTATGGAGGTTTGGAATTCTCCAAGGAAGAGGGCAGGGTAAATCAAGAAGAGAGGAAGCGAACTTTGGGGAGATTGAAGATACGACTAGAGGACTCAAGTATAGCTGGCGCTGAGGAGGTGAAGAAGGAACATCTCGAAACTTCCGAGCGAGACGCTTTCTTGGCGCGCGAGCTTCTCGACCTTGAGAAGTCGGCCGAATCTCTCAACGGCTTGATAAAAGACTTGGAAGACAGACTCGCGACAGAATTCAAAACCGGGCTCCAAAATATCAATGAGAAATTCGACAAACTCTTTACCTCCATGTTCGGCGGCGGGGAAGCGCATCTCACTCTTGTGAAGAACGAGTTGCCAGTTGAAGAAGGTGAGGAAGGTGAAAAAGTTGAAGAGGGGTTGGATATAAAAGTTTCCTTGCCGAAGAAGAAGATTCGCAATCTCATGATGCTCTCTGGTGGTGAAAGAGCGCTTACTTCAATCGCCTTAATCTTTGCCATCTCGCAAGTCAATCCACCGCCTTTTATCATTCTCGATGAGACCGATGCCGCTCTCGATGAGTCCAATTCCAAGAAGTACGGCGATTTGGTGGAGTTGCTTAGCGAGAAGTCGCAACTAATTCTCATAACCCACAACCGCGAGACTATGAGCCGCGCTGGCGTTATCTACGGCGTCACCATGTCCGGCAATGGCATCTCCAAACTCCTTTCCATATCATTCGATGAGGCGGTGGAAGTGGCGAAATAAACTGGAAGTCAAGTGTCTTTCTTTCCTAAATTTTCAAAATATCATATTTCCATTATAATTAAGCTATAGCTAGAAAATAATGGGAGAGCTAGAAAGAAAAGCCAGGAAGTCCATAAATAAATCGAAAGTTCAGGAGGCGATTCTTGTCTCGATAGCTTCTGGAGGCAGAAGGGGCTCCTCGGACCTTTTGCCGAGTGTTCTGAATTATTTTCTTGATCTGGATATTCCAATATCTTCTAGAAAGAAAGATATTATATACTCCGCGGTTTCGCGCCTGAGAAGGAAAGGATTGGTGGAATTTAAAAGTGGGAAATATTTTCTCACAACGGATGGAGAAAAGGTTCTTCGCCAATGGGAAATGGATGATTATAGAATTCCTAAGCCAAAAAGATGGGATAGAAAATGGAGGATCATAATTTTCGATATTCCGGAAAAGATGAAGAAAGTGAGAGACGAGGTGAGGGAGATACTCAAATCGTCGGGTTTTTTAAGACTACAGGACAGCGTCTGGGTTTATCCTTATGATTGCGAAGATGTCATCGGACTCCTCAAGACCAATTATGGGATAGGGAAGAATATGCTCTACATCATCGCTGATCAAATAGAGAATGATAAATATTTAAGAATGGATTTCGACCTTATATAAGTCATCCCCATTATTTCTACGCTATAGCTGGAAAATAATGGGGGGAGAGGTTCAGTTAGAGTGGAAGGTTTGTTAAAATTTGTAATGAAAGCCGCCGGCGCGTGCGCGCCGGCGGTGAGATTGGCGGAGCAATGGATTACGCTGCGACCTTATCCCAACCCCAGGAAATGATCTTCCCGCAAGGGTTGAGAAACAGATTCTGGATCGCTTCTCGCCCCCTCTCCTCGTCGTAGTTGAACGTGAAATTCCCCCACATTGCGCCGTAGAAAAATGCGCAAATCAACACGAGAGGAAAGGTCAGGGAGAAGAGAGACAGCGCAAAGATGCTCGTCAACTGCTTTTTCATGAACCCCTCCTCTTAAATCATATAACTAAACAAATGCAAAGTCAAGAGTCTTTCTCTCTGGATCTGAGGCGATGAGTTTGACGCGGACTTTATCGCCGAGGGAGTATTTCTTGCCGGATTTCTGACCGACGATGGCGTAGAGCTTCTCATTTAATTCATAAAAATCGTCTTTCATATCACGGAGCTTGACCATACCTTCAGCCTTGGTATTCACTTCTTCTACATAAATGCCCCACTCCGAGACGCCGGAGATGATAGCGTCGAATTCTTCGCCCACGTGCTCCTGCATGTACTCTACTTGCTTGTACTTGATAGATGCGCGCTCCGCCTCGGCCGCTTCCATCTCGCGCTCAGAAGAGTCGTCGCAGAGTCTCTGGTATTTGATAATCTCGTCCTGCTCAATTTGCCCCTGCTCGATGAAGCGCTGAAGTAGACGATGCACCATAAGGTCGGGATATCGGCGGATGGGGGAGGTGAAGTGAGTATAATATTCAAATGCCAGACCGAAGTGGCCGATATTACTGGTTGAGTAAATGGCCTTGCTCATGGAGCGGATGGCGGCAGTTTTTACCAACATTTCTGTCGGAGTGCCTTCGACTGACTTGAGCATCTTTGTAATATCTTCCGCCGTAGTCTCGCCGTCCCTGTTCTTGAGTTCGAAGCCAAGTGCTTTTACAAACGTGGCAAGATTCACGATTTTTTCTCTGTCCGGAGCGTCGTGTATGCGATAGACAAAAGCGGCGCGCGCATTGCTTTTGTATGCCGTATGCATGTGTGTCGCCACCTCTCGATTTGCGAGGAGCATGAAATCTTCCACCAGTTTGTGCGTGTCCTTGCGTTCCTTCTTGTATACGCGTATGGGCTTGCCGAGCTCGTCGAGCTCGAACTTCACTTCCTCGGTTTCGAATTCAATGGCGCCCTTCCTGAACTTCTCTTCGCGAAGTTTGTAGGCCAGGTCGTTTAAGGTTTTCAATTCTTCGTAATATGTTCCGGACTTTTTATCCAATATTTCCTGCGCTTCTTCGTAGGTAAATCTTTTATCCGACTCGATAAGAGTTTTGCCGAACCAGCGGTCCTTCACCTTCGCATTCTTATCCATGACGAAGACGGCGGAGAAGGCATATTTGGGTTCGTTGGGATTAAGCGAGCAAAGGTCGTTACTAAGCACTTCCGGAAGCATGGGAATGGTGCGGTCGACGAGGTAGATGGACGTGCCTCTTTTTACCGCTTCTTTGTCAAGCGCTGTGCCGGGAGTAACGAAGTGGGATACGTCGGCGATATGCACGCCGATTTCATAATCACCGTTCTCAAGTTTTTTCAAAGAAATAGCGTCGTCGAAGTCCTTGGCGTCCGCCGGGTCGATGGTGAAGGTCGTGACTTCACTAAAGTCACGCCGATTCTTGAGCTTATCCTCCTTTTCATATCTTTCCTTCCAAGCCTCGGCTTCGCTTTCCACTTCGGGAGGGAAGTCGATTTCGAATCCACTTTCCAAAACAATGCCGACCATCTCGGCATTGTGCTCGCCGGCGCGCCCAATGACGCGGAGTATCTCGCCCTTGGGGCTTTTGGAAGGGTCTTCCCAGGACGTGAGATGGACTTGTATCTTGTCGCCATTTTTTGCTCCCTTAGGATCCTCGACAAAGATGTCTCGGTACATCCGCTTATCATCCGGAATCATGAAGCCATCATCGAAAGTGCCGACGAATTCCGTCTTGTGGCGCTCGAGAATCTCGACCACTTTGGCCTGTTTCCGACCATAAATTTCTTTGCCGGTAGGTTCGACGATTACGGTATCGCGGTTTAAGGCGGCCTTAAGATTCTCCGGCTGTATTTCGAAGTCGTCTCCGCCTTGCGGGTCCTCAAAATAGCCGACACCCTTGCCGGTTACGCGTATTGTTCCTTCTAGCATGTTTATTTTTCTTTCTTCATAAATGCAGTGTGCCGAGGAGAGGACTTGAACCTCCACACCTTGCGGTACCAGCTCCTAAAGCTGGCGCGTCTGCCAATTTCGCCACCTCGGCATTGTGCGCCCACAAGGGATCGAACCTTGGACCTTATCCTTAAGAGGGATCTGCTCTACCAGCTGAGCTATGGGCGCAACAAACAAAGCATAGTATCTCATTAATCGAACCGTTTTTCAACATTTTATGGTATGGTAATAGTGGTTTTGGCGTAGTGGCGAAGTGGTAACGCGACAGTCTGCAAAACTGTTATTGCAGGGGTTCGATTCCCCTCTACGCCTCTGGGTCAGTGGCGGAATAGGTATACGCGCAACACTTAAAATGTTGTCCGCTCTGCGGATGTGGGTTCGATTCCCACCTGACCCACCATAGATGGGATAAAGCCCAATTCGGATAATTCGGATTTGGCTTGGCTGATGAAAACCCAAGGAATTTCGGGCACGGCGCGCGCTTCGCGCGAGTGGAGGTGTAGGTTCATAAAATTCAAAGCCAAAATATTTTCTGGAGGTTGATTTTAATACAAGGGTTCTGGGAGGTCGTACTTTTTAGTATGTGCTTGCCCCACCCGCCCGTGCGCGCACAAATTCTGCTCCCCTTAATGACATTCTCCATTTTACAACACTGATTATTCCTCCTGTCTTCTTGAAAAATCCTTATTTTATGATAGTTTATCGTCAGTGGCGATTCGTTCGCCACCAGAGTGCTCAACGGGAGAAGTTTGTTTACTCAAATTACTCACAATGACGCACTCGCAACATTCAAGTAAGAAAGAAAGTTTTACTTTCCTTCCGAAAGGTGTTATCCTTAGTAGCGAGGCTGACCCAGCGTCGGCCTCGACTCCTAAGGGTACCGGTCCAAGTGGTTGTATGTTGGTTCGACTCCAACGGGATCGTCTATTGAAAAACATCTCAATTTACATTCAGTTTTCTCCTATTCAGAGTTTGGAAAAGCTTTTAACAAGCTAAAGAAAAAGAACAAATATAGGCAGACATCTGCAGATTTTAATTTAAAAGACCGATATTCCGACAAAAGAATTCTAAACGCCCTAGGGAAATTCATACAGAAACATTCGAGCGATCAGGCAAGAGGATTGTATAGAGAAGTAGAAATCTACTCTCTTAGGCCATATAGGGGAATTTCGATTTTAAAAAAGAGCGGGAAATATCGCCCACTTCTTGTTCCCTCTCCTTTGGATAGATTGGTATTTTTAACTGCGCTTCCAAGAATAAAAGGGTTGATTTATAAGAGACTTTTGAAATTTTCTGCTTTAGGGGTAGGCGTTAAGAGTGAGGAGGGATTAAAAATTACCATTGTATCTAATAAAATATTTGAAAAGGTTAAGCAGAAGAAAACGAGATATGTCCTTGCCTTAGATTTCCAGGACTTTTTCTCAACTATTCACAGAGATAAGCTGCACAGAAAACTTAAAACTATTTTTTCAAAAGCTGAAGAAAAAGAACTTTTGAAACTTTTAGTCTTGTCGATAAATAATCCTATAGAATCAGATGATCTTTTTAAAGCAAAATTTAAGAATCTTAATCTCGAGACAAGCGGAATTCCTCAAGGACTAGCGTACTCTCCATTACTAGCTAGTTTCTTTGCTACAAGTCTGGACGCCTTAGTGAGAAGAAACAAGTCAGTAATCTCGTACCGTTATTTAGATGATATGGTAATCATAGGGCCAAACAAAAGAAATCTTATAAAAATCTATAGAAAAATAAAAAGTTTTTCAGCTAAATTGGGTCTGAAGCTCCACGACCTTGGCGGAAAGACAAAAATATTACCAGTTATAAATCCCGATGATTCTTTCGATTTTCTCGGCATCTCTTTTTCTAAATCAGGTAAGCATATTACCAATCAAGCTATTAAGAAGTTTTTAGAAACCATAAAGACAGAAATCCTTACTGGGCGAGGATTAAGAACTTCTCCAGATAATATCAAGAGGGTTTTTAAAGAATATGTCACTGGATGGAAACAATACTACTCGGCCATCTGCCCAGAGCACTATAAGGAAATAGCCCCAATTTTAGCAAATGAAGTTCGTACTTATATGCTGAAAAAGAAAGCTTGGAAAAGGATATACCTAAGTGATGAAAATTTGTTTAACTTGAAGGAGTGATATAATAAACTCGCACTCAACCGATAATAAGTTGTCTTTTTAAATGGCCGTCTCGGGTCAGCTTAAGGCAACTTAGGTTGAGTGCACCGGGGCGGCCATTTAAGTTTATGAAATACTTTTTATACGTTAGAAAATCCACCGATGTTGAAGACAAGCAAGTGCTTTCTATTGAAGCGCAGCTTTCGGAATTGAGAACTATTGCTAAACATGATGAGCTAGAAATCGTAGAGGAGTTTATAGAAAAGCGAAGTGCAAAAGTTCCAGGCAGATCAATTTTTGAAGAAATGCTCCGCCGGATTGAAAAGGACGAAGCCGAAGGAATTATTTGCTGGAAAGTAGATAGACTTTCCAGAAATCCTGTAGACAGCGGACGTATCAGTTGGATGCTTCAGCAAAACATCATTCAAAAAGTTATCACACACGATAGAGTTTATCTCCCGCAAGACAATGTGCTTATTATGTCTGTAGAGTTCGGGATGGCTAATCAATACATCAGAGATTTGAGTGTAAATACCAAACGAGGTTTAAGAGCCAAAGCCAGACAAGGTATTTACCCCAGTGTTGCGCCCCTAGGATATTTAAATGATGTAAGGAGTAAGACGATAGTTATAGATAGGAAGAAAAGCCTTATAGTCCGTAAAGCATTTGAGATGTATGCGGAAAATAAATATAACCAAGAAGATATAGCCAACTTTCTTTTCAAGAATGGTATTCAAAGCAGATTAATAAGAAGACCAGACGCAACTGGCGGTAAGCCCTTGAAGAGAGACCAGATTAAGTGGATCTTAGAAAGCCCTTTTTATTATGGAAACTTCTACTATGCTGGCGAAGTTTGGGAAGGAAAACACAAACCCTTAATTTCAAAAAAGCTCTGGGATAAAGTCCAAGAAGTTTTGAAATTAAGAGGAAGGGTAAAGAAAGTTAAGACAGAACCTAAAGCATTTTCCGGACTTCTTTATTGTGGAGAATGTGGCTGTTCTATTACTGCCGAAAGACAAAAGGGACATATTTATTATCGTTGCACCAAAAAGAAAGGTAAATGCTCACAGCCCTTTACTAGAGAGGAAGTTTTAGACTCCCAACTTTCGGCAATACTAACTTCCTTAGTATTGCCGAGTGAATGGGCTAAAGAATTAAATAAGATGTTGGATAAAGACGAAGCGGACATCACTCAATCCGCGACGGCGTCCGTCCAAGCTCTGCGGTCAGATGCGATGGAGATAAACTCCAAGCTTGCCCGCATTACAGACCTCTTTGTGGAACAAGACATTGAGCGTGGAGAATACCTGGATAGGAAGAAAGCTCTAATGTCTCAAAAGAAGTCTGTAGAGGAACAAATCCTCTTACTTGAACGAGACGCTGCTAGATGGCTCGAACCGATGCGAGAATGGCTAAAGGTGGCTTCTAGCCTAGCTGAAGCCGCGCAATCGAACGACCTCCCCTCCAGAAAATCA
>Ga0209518_1003164_pt1 | contig 14365 bp, 25 predicted proteins | sample RifGroB1_FD_183993 | JGI IMG/M metagenome (GOLD analysis project Ga0209518, IMG submission 183993) | Groundwater microbial communities from Rifle, Colorado, USA - Groundwater B1 (SPAdes) (version 2) | ecosystem: Environmental > Aquatic > Deep subsurface > Groundwater | place: Rifle, Colorado... | reverse complement strand
ATGACATCATAATTGAAGATTCTGGTATTCCAAAAGAGGAAAAAAGAAAAGTCTATGAGCGAGATGGAAATGTTTGTCAGCTTACAGGAATGAAATCAAATTTGTCCTGTCATCACATCATAGCGGCATCCCACGGCGGTCAAGGAATTGCAGAGAATTTGATCCTTGTCAATCGCAAATGGCACGATTATTTGCATTTTCGAGACATTCCAGGTGATTTGTACATCTCTTCAAATTTCTACAAATTGTCGAGAGTCAATATTCTTCGGGATATATTGAGAATCAGAGAAATTCCAGATAATTTTGGCAAGTCCTATGATTATGTTAGGGCAATGTTTGATGGAATTGACAAAAATGATCCAAAACCACCAAAAAATAAAGAAATTCACCAAAAGATTGATGCCCCACTTGACGCAAATTTAATTTATTCTTCTGATATAATTTATACTGCTTCTTCCAAAACCTATCCTATAACTTATACTTGGCACATTGGTTGTCCAGTATATGTTAAATATGATTGGAATACATACAGTTCAAGTTCATCTACATTTGTCGGACCAGGACAATTATATTGGGAATAGAACATTGAAATCACCATTGAGATATCCTGGTGGCAAATCCAGGGCTTTAAAATATATTGTTCCTTATATCCCGCAAGATACGGATATGTTGATATCTCCATTTTTAGGTGGAGGATCAGTTGAAATTTATTTTGCGAATTCTGGAATTCAAGTCAAAGCATTTGATAGTTTCCAGCCATTGGTGTGTTTTTGGAAGGAAATTTTGTTGAATCCTGGTGATTTAGCCAATAATATACAACAATTTTATCCTTTGAAAAAAGAAAAATTTGATGAATTTCAAGCGAATTTGAGAGATATTTCAAAATCTCTTTCGCAGATAGATATTGCAACAATTTTCTATATTTTGAATAGATCTTCATTTTCTGGAACAACTCTTTCTGGCGGAATGGGCACCAGTCATCCAAGATTTACTCAATCTTCTATTGATAGAGTTGCGGAATTCAAATGCCCGAACCTTTCTGTCGAATGTCTATCTTTCGAAGATTCATTGAAACAAATCACAGACAATAGAAATAGCATCTATCTGGATCCGCCCTATTTGCTCAAAAATAGAAAATTGTATGGGAATAAGGGAGATGCGCACAAAGATTTTGATCACAAGTTGTTGCACGACACCATCAAGGACAAAAATAGATGGGTGATGTCATACAACAATTGTGATCAAATCAGAAAAATTTATTCAGATTTCAGAATTATTGATGCATCTTGGTCTTATGGAATGAACAAATCTAAAAAATCTTCTGAAATCTTGATATTTAGCAACGAAATTGAATTGGAGAAACAAAAATGACCTTCTGGAAACTGCTCAACAAAGCAGAAAATCATCATGACTTGCAATTTCACACAGGAAGAGTTGATGACCCACTTCCTTGGAATCCTCACGGAGACTGCGAACCAGGAGGAATCTATTTCACGGACACCAAGAACATCTTCAATTTCCTAGGATTTGGTCATTGGCTGCGAAGCGTGGAAATCCCAGAGGATGCACAATTCTGCGAAAATCAAGGTCCTCCTCCAAGGAAGTGGAAGGCAAGTTCTGTGATTCTTGGGGAGCGCAGGAACATCTGGGAGGTTGAGGTGATCAGAGAATTGCTGAAAGCAGGAGCAGACATCCATGCAAGAGAAGACTGGGCTCTGCGAATGGCTGCTCACAATGGTCATCTCGAAGTTGTCCAAGAACTGCTCAAAGCAGGAGCAGATGTCCATGCAAGGCAAGACTTGGCTTTGCGATGTGCTGCTGGAAATGGACATCTCGCAGTTGTTCAGGAATTGCTGGAAGCAGGAGCAGATGTCCATGCAGAGCAAGATGATGCTTTGCAATTGGCTGCTGAAAATGGTCATCATGCAGTTGCCAAATTGTTGAAGCAGTATCTTCGCAAGAGAAGCAGATTCGTAGATTTGATGAAATCAATTTTCAAAGGAGAAAGATAGATGGCAGGGGATCATCAAAGAAATGGCTATGCTTTTGAATATGCGTTGATCAAAGGATTTGAAAAATTAGCAAAAAACAATGGATTTGAAGTTGAAATTGAAGAAGATTCGAGTTTGAAAATAAAAAAAGAAAACTATGAAGAATTAAAAATTTCAAAAAATCAAAATGACTTGAAGTTGTTCAAAGAAATTGATTCTGCTACGTCCGTCGAAAGTTTGAAAATATTTGAGGAATTGGAACCTATTCTGGTGCATCCTGAAAAATTCAAAAACAAAATGAAAATCAAATCCAACAGCGACATCACAGGAATTGATGAAAGCGTGAGCGATCTTGACCTGATTTTCGGGAAAAATAAGGTCAAAATTCCTATTTCTGCAAAAAACAACAATGATTCAATCAAGCATCGAAGGTTGCCGAATACATCTAATTTAGGAGAAGATTGGGCAGGAGTCAAGTGGGAAGATCAGGAAAAAGTTTTGCAAAAAATCGAGGAAACCATCAAAACTATTCCGAAAGATGAAGAAGGAAAATACAAAGGATTCCCAACTTGGACATTTTGTGGTGAAAAAATAAAATCAGAAATGTATTTATTTATTATGGAATGCCTGGTGAAATATTTCGAGTCAATTGCGAACAATCCGCCAGCGGTTGGAAGTTTCTTCAAAAAATTGACGTGCAACGAGGGGTACTATACAATCGAGAGGAATCCTGTATATGGCAATGGAATAATCAAGTGTTTCAACATTGATTCAAAATTGAACAAGAAATTTTGCGCAGATTCGAAACACATCAAGATGCCTAAAATTGAAATACCTAAAAGAATCAAATGTGTGTCTATGGATGCAAATTCAGTTTCAACTTGCTACATTTTGTTCGACAATGATGCTATAATATCATTGAGGATTCACAACAAAGACAGAAAAGCATTGGTGTCTTCGTTGGCCTTTGACACGAAAATCCATTTGAATCAAGCGTTTATATTGTTGAACCGGAACGGAGAAGATGATGAACATCAAAAATATATGGAAAAAACTTGAAAAATTAGAAATGCCAAAATCGGATCAATCTGACAAAGACAAATTGATTCCTAAAATGATCAAATGTTCCAGATATATGCCAGAAACTACTCTGATTTTCTATCCAGTTGGACCGATTCCGCACTGGGTTCATTGGCCATCTCAGTACAATGTCGACAGACATCAAGGTGTAGTTCAAATTCCAAGTGAATTCTATGATTCTCACTTGAATTTCGCGAAAGCGAGAGTTTGTTTCGACATCATGACACAATCCGATAAACGATGGATAAATTGGCAACCAGTCGATTTGACAGAATATCCCAGAACAGATCTCACAGGAAGTTGTCCTTGGTGCGATCAAGGATATGTCAGGCAATTGCGATTTGTCAGTTTAGTTGGACAGGTCAGCAGCCACGGAAAACTTGATTCAGAAGTGAAAATCATTGATATTCCTTCGAGTTTGTACAACGAAATTGCTATATTGATGGACTTTGTTCGCAAAGAAGAAAACATCACAGAAAAAATCTTCACCTCACTTGACAAACATTCTCCTTGGAGAGAAAAAGGAATTCCTTGCTTTATGATCAGATCAAATGGGGAATCAGGAAGAGATTTGAGATATTTGTCATTCCTGTCAAGAAAATCAATTCCATTTGAAGAAGCAATTGATTCATTTGATCAATGCGGAATCAGTTGGGGCGATTTGGCAAGTTTCATTGATCCAACAGAGCCAAGATGTGATCCACCTGTCAATCCATCCACGGGTTTTGATCCGTTTTCAGATGATGATCCTTTCGCGAATCCTTTTGACGAGGTTTTCTGAGGAGCAAGCAATGGAAGAAAAAATTCAATCAATGACAGACAGAATCAATCAACAGGAAGAAATAATTCACAGACTGACATCTTCCAATTCTGGTCTTCGGGTAATGCTGCGTGGATATGAGTGGGACGAACAAACTTACACAGGACAGCCAAGATGTTCATTTTGTAAAACCAACATCTATGATGGACACGAAGAAGATTGTGAATGGAATATTTATTTTTGGAATAAATCAGATCCTTCTTGGGCTCAATATGAGAGTTTGCATAGATTGTCTCAAATGAGAGATAGTTTGTTTTATATACATAACTATTCAATTGATTTTTTAGAAGAAATCAAATTGATTTCATCAGATGAAGCAAAAGAAAAAATAGAAAAACAAATCAAATTTTTGAAAGCTTTAGAAAAAAGAACCTGGAAACGATTCTATGAAGGATCTGATTTTTTAGATGTTGAGGAAAAAAATGAAAATACTTAGAATTCATTGGGGCAAACGAATTGATATGGACTACATTGACAACTATTCAACAGAAAGGGTGTCAGAGGAACAAATTCAAAAATTCGTGGAAAAATATGAGAGATATCTTGAAACTGGTGAATCACCATTGGGAGCTAAAATAGTTGCCAAAAGTTCAGTTGCAAACCAGTTAGATGAGATTATATATCGCTTTGAAGAGGTTTTTAGAGTAATGATATATGAGGATGGGCGAGAAGGATATTCCGAAGTGGGACGCAAGAAATGATTCCAAAGCAATTGACTTTTGATGATGCAATCCCAGATTGGAGCAAAACTTCAAAAGAAATTATCATTAACAAAGGAAGATTGAGAAGATTCATTGAAGATATAATGATGCGAATGAAAGAAATGGAGCAAAAAGAATGTCAGATCCGTTGAGATATAGATATTGTGAGGAAACTCTTGGAAAAGATTTCACTGATTATGATTTAGCTCTGCCAGGAGACATCGTTCAAATTCCAGGGAAATTAGGAATATTTGAGGTTCTCAAAACAGAGAACAATGGCGATACAAATTACAAAGGTGTATATCTCGGTTCTTCCCCGTGGATAGTCTCAGCCAGGAGTTTGGACAAAAATGGATTGTCAGATGAGAAAGGACAGGTTGTAATGTTTTATCAAGAATACAAAATCAATACAGAACCGCAAACTTTGGCACACAAAGTATGCAACAACTTGACTTTTATTTCCAAGAAAGGCACTGAAAGCCGAAGAAAACTCCAAGACATTTTCAAAGAAATCGAAAACAAAGTGATTGAAAACCGAGACAATTCAGATTCGTTGCAATCAATGACATTGGCTATTGAAGAAAACAAGCAAAAATGGTTGAATGTTTTGAAAGATCCCGACACATCAAGAAGTTCAACAATTCGTCAAATTTTTGATTCAGAAGAACAAGTGATTTGGGAAGGCAACCAGTCTGATGAAACAGGAACCAAAGATCAAGTCCTTGATCAAGGATATTTGGTTATTCTCGAAACAATGCTGGATGAAGCCTGGAACGACGCAGAACTGATGAAGCAATCCAGTGAGATTGCAAAAATGCAGTTGTGCCGATATGAAGTCATTCGAGGAATTGATCATCGACTTGAAAAAATCAAAAATCAATTGAAAAATATTGGATTCGATTGAGAGAATTTTTACTTTTAATTATGTCGATTGACAAAGGTTTGTTTAAATTGAAATAGTTTTATTTGACATCCTTATTGTAGAAGGACGAGAGTTGGAACGAACGAAGGTCTGCATCTTCAACGACGTGGGAAAACCAATGCAATGGTGAAGCCACTTTTCGCTCCCCTGAAAACGACCACACCGAGCCGAACTACGCGCAGGCGAGACATAATATAGCCACGCCCGCAGGTTGGCGCTGAAATGGAGAATTGAATATGAATTGGTTAGATATGAATTTTTGGCACGATCATCCAAAAATGATGGACATCTCACTTGACAAAATGGATTTGATTTTGAAGAATTTCAAAAAAATTCAAAAATTTGTTTTCAAAGATCACCCGAATATGACTTCGGATGATTTTAAATATGTTATTAAATATAAAATCAAAGATTTTTATAGCAATCCAGCAAAAGTTTATTACAGAAATGCCAAGGATGGTGAGAACTTTTGGGCAAGAATCTCCGGCAGAAAGCAGCCTAAAAAAGGATACAAAATCAGTTATTATAATGACTCTAATGCTATAAACGATGGTTGGCGTATTCAATGGGAAAATGAAATTCCCCCAATAAAAGTGGAATATTTCCCTACCAAGGAAGAAACCATTGAAAAAGCAAAAGAATGGTGCCTCCAACATTCAGAGAAAGCCAAACCTCCGGAAAATGGAATCAGTTGGAATACCTATTCATTTTGGAAGAAACGAGAAGGGCTGTTGCAGGAGCAAATTGATGATTTCAATTTCTATCTTTCTTCATTGAAAACCATCAAAAAATACATTTCAGAGATGATGTGAGGAGAAAGATATGGATTGGTTGAATTTAGAATTTTGGAAAGATAGATCTCAGTTGCTGAATGATTCTATCCTAAGATTGGAAAATATATGTGAGATGCTCAAAGAAGCCGGTCATAAGAATACCTATTGACAGGACAGACAAGGGGAACTTTATGAAGTGATAATCGGCATAGACTATATTGCATACAGGTTGTCCGGATTGTCAATTCAAGAATCAAAACCAACAGAATTAATAGATGGAATTGATTACAAAATTTTCACTTCCAGTTGGAAAAGCACTACGAAATTGATTCGTCTGGTTGATAAATCATCGGGAAAGTGGGCAAGAATTGCATACAGTCCTAAAGGATGGAAATTATCCAAATTCAATGATATTAATGGATATAGGGATGAAAGAAAATTGAAAGAATATTGGTCGCATAATGACATTTGGACAGAAGAAGTCTCGTCAAAGGATTTTGAATATCTTCCCACAAAGGAAGAAGCAATTGAAGCAGCAATTGAATATGTTTGTCGATGAGGAATGATATGATCAATATTGAAAATTTGAAAAAACAAAAAGATGAAGAAATTTTTAAAGATGTTGAAAACAAGATTGTCAATGAACAATTGGAAAACAGAAAAGAAAATCTTGAATTTGAAATTGCATTGATTAGGCGAACTATGATGAATGACATCTATGTGAGGGCTATGTCTTCCAAAAACGAGAAAATGAGACTGGTCGGCGAGGCTTTCGGACACCTGTCCCTGAAAATCAAGCCAACGACAGAGAAACTGGGATATGTCCTTGCGGAGTTAGAAGGTAATTTTGATTTTGACGGAACAGACAATGAGTTGTTTATAGAAATGACTGACAAATATGATTTTCGTCCATCAAAATATATTTATGCTACTACTCATTACGATACTTGCGACAATGGATACTATTTTAGATGGAGTTGAAATGGAGAAGTGAAATGGCAGAATTCCTTGATTTTGGAAAGATCAAGTCTTTGAAAGATGGTGAAGAGCTATTATTAGATTTCAAAAATGTTGTGGCAACAGAGAAAGTAGACGGGTGCTGCTCGGCTCTGCGATTGGTTCCTTCTCGCTCTGAACACGAATTTGTCGTTCAAAGCAGAAGCTGCATCATTGGACCGAACGAAAGAGTCAAAGACAATCACGGATTCTATCAGTGGGCGATCATCCAAGAGAAGCATCTTAGGGAAACATACACCAACTTGGAAATATCAATTTTTGGTGAATGGTATGGTGCAGGAATTCAGAACAGAATCAAATATTCTGATGAGAAGAGATTTATTGTTTTTGATGTGAATGTTGCTGGATTTTGGCTTGATTGGCACAATGTTGAAGATGTAGCATCCAGGTTGGGATATGACGTTGTTCCAACAGTTCATCAAGGTCCTTTTGGCAGAGAAGCATTCAAACCATTCATTGATTGTGAATCTGTGGTTGCAAAGCGGAATGGTTTTCCTGGACAACCAGCAGAAGGAATTGTTTGTCGCCCTCTCCACACCTATTTCAACAATCAAGGCAGCAGAGTGTTCCTAAAATACAAAAATAAAATGTTCGCTGAAAACACATCAGAGCAAGGTGGCAAAGAAAAGCCAAAAATCGAGGGATTGGATGATTTCGTGTCAGAAGTCTGCACCGAGGAGAGATTGAATCATGTCCTTGGGCATCTTGGAGACAATCCTAACATTGGTGCCATCCTCAAAGAGATGTCAAAAGATGTTCAAGAGGAATGCCAGGAATGGCAGCAGATTGGAGTTGATTGGAGGGTGATCTCAAAGGCAATCACCGAAAAAACAAAGACTTATTTGAAAGAAATGGGGATGATCTGATGGATATGTCAAAAGAAAATGATATGTTGGTGAAAATGTTTGAGAAGAAAGATGAGATTCTCGAATCAGCAAAAGTTTTCTGGAAAATAGAAAGATTGCTTAAAAAACTGAGATCGACTGATAGAGTAATAGATGGCATTCCAATTAATTATTCTAAAAATTACAACAATGGCGAATTAATCGCAATATTTTTGAGTTGTCCTACTTTGCCCAAGGAATATTCGGTAGCGGTCTATTATTTGTTTGAACCTGGAAAATTCCGAATTGATTCCGAAAAATACACAGTTCGAGAATTCTATTCTGACTTGACGTGGGACGAAGCAATTGGTATCGGATGTCAGAAACTGGTGGTAGATATCAAGAATGGATAAGATTGACATATTTCGAGGAAAATATTCATTTCTCTCAAATTTTGAATCTCACAGAGGTTTGATTGCTATTCCATTTGATTCTGAAAAGATTTTATTTTTCCCGCACGTTGAAGGTGCTTATCAAGCAATGAAATGTTTGGATCCTCTGGACAGACTCAAATTTGTTGGACTTTCCCCGTCTGACTCCAAAAAACTTGGCAAACAAATTCTGAGAAGAGATGATTGGCAAGAAATCAAATTTGGCGTGATGAAAAATTGTTTGGCGCAGAAGTTTGCGAACAATTCAAATTTTCGAGTCAAATTGGTTGCGACTGGTGATTCTGAAATTGTTGAGGGAAACTTTCATCACGACAATGAGTGGGGGGATTGCTATTGCGATGAGTGTGATGGAATCAAAGGAGAAAACCATCTTGGCAGGTTGTTGATGGAATTGCGGGAGAAATTGAAATGATTTCATTGAGAGTCGGAAAGATTTTTGAAAACAAAAGCGGAGACACAGTCCAAATAGTCGCAGTTGAACGCAATCGTCCAGAAGAATTTGATTGCTATTTTGGTCAGGTGATCAATGGCAACTCTGGATTGCTTGAAGACAAAAAGAGCTATAGATTTCTTGAAGATGGAAGATTTGCAGATGAGGCAACAGATGTTGAACAACTTGATCTTGTGAAAGAATTCAAATTTGATAGAATTCTTTTTCAAGGTTCTGGCATCCATTCTGAAAGGTTATGCAATGCCCTTCGTGCTAAATTGGATGATGCACTTTCTTGTTTGAGTGGGTTGCAGCAACCAGACCATGCAGATTCGGAGGAACAATCGAGAATGCAAGAAAAAGCGCGAGAAGAAAATGAGCAGGAACACACCAATTTGGTCAGAGAAATTGTAATGGCTTTGACTGGGAAAAAAATAAATGAAGTGAATGGAGAATATGAATGGATAGTTTTATGATTTTTGCAATAATTTTTGGACTGATTTGGTCCAGAATAAGAGAAAATAAATCTAACAAAGAAAAAATTAATAAAAAATCTTCAAAAATCAAAATATTTAAACATAAAAATTATAAAGTTCAAACAATATTTATTAGATCTGCAACACTCGTTGCAGAAATCTTTTTTTGGATATCACAGATAATTTATGGAGTAGCTTCAATATGGATCAATGCTGCATTGGGCTTTATATTTTTCAATTTGATTATGGAAATATACAAATGTGTTACAGGTGTCAATGAGTGCAATAATCTGCTCAACGAAATCGAAGATGATAATCAAAAATTGGTAGAAGTGATTGTTGATCGTGAATGTCCAAGTCAAGATAGAATTTGGAAAGAATTAGATATTTCATCTTCTGCGTCGGTTTGATTTGCAAAGGAGATAATTAAATGAACGAATATAGAATAGGTGGTATATTTCCATATTATATTTCTGATGAAATAGTAAAATTACTAATTCAGCATCTTGATGAAAATATTTTTTGCGAAGAGAGATGTAAATATAGATGGGAAGTCTATGAACAAAAAATCAAAGAATTTTCTTCTCAATTCACAGAAATTATTTTGATTATAGATTCAATTATTGATGATGAGTCAATATCAGGTTGGAGAAAAGCGTTTCTTAATGGTGAGATAATTTTTGAATGGAAATCTAAATTAGAATTTCCTGAATTGCCAAAAGAAGTCATAGAACAATGCAATTTTTGTGATAATAATTTTAAAAAACAAAAACTATTAGCAAAACTTACTTCGGAAGAATATGAATTATTAGGATTAGAAAAATTTAAATGAGATACTACACCAATTTTTATCTGAAAGTTTATCCAGAAAATGCCAAAGATGAGTTCATCGACAATTATCTTGAAATAGATGAAAATTATCCATTTGATTGTGATAGTGTGAATTTCAGCAAAAGAGACTATTCAGATGTGATCAAAAAAGTCTCTGCTTCTTTGCCGGGAGTAGTGATAGTCATAGATGGCGAAGGTGAGTCGGCTGGGGATGTTTGGAGAGAAGTGTGGTTGAATGGAGAGATTGTTTTGGGATTGGCAATTAGATGCCACACTGCCAGAAATTCCAAAAGAATTTTTGGATCAGGCACGCTATTCAGATGAAGAATATTTGAAAAAGCAAGCGTTGGCAAAACTTTCAGAAAAAGAGAAAAGTTGCTTGGATTGGGGAAACAAAATGATCAAACCAGATGAAATAAGACAACGGAGACAAGAAAATTTAGATGAATTTGGAAGGAACCTATCTATCCCAGAAATTCAGGAGGTGATTGACAGGATGATCATCAATGGCTCCACAGGATGCGCCAGTCAGTCAAAGGTAGATTTGACTGATCTTGGATATGCAATATCAGATTTGATTGGCAAGAAATATCCTATTCCAGTCATTGTTGATGCCATTGTAAAATCAAAATATTCAGAATATTGGAATATTGATGTTCAACCAAGAGAATTCTATTATATGGAATATTATTGTTGGTGCAATTTAATTTTTTCTGAAAAAACAAAAATCGAGGAAAAGTGAAATGACAGCAGAGCAAAAAATCAAGTTCAGGCATCATGCGCTTGTTTTGATGGAAATGGCAAAACAATATGATTGTTCATATAGGTTAGAAAAGGAAATTCAAGATCTATTGATGACAGCATCTGGATTGATGGCTGGGTATGTTTTTTCAGTCGAAGAAATCAGACAAATGGCAAAAATCGAGGAGAAACAAAATTGATTCATCCGAAACTATATCACAAGGACAAAAACAACAGACTTTGGGAATGGAACGTCAGATCCGAACGCAATGAAGTCATCACCGAACACGGGATGGTTGATGGCAAAAAACAAGAACAGAGATATGTTGCCCAACCGACGAACGTTGGCAAAGCCAATGAGAGAACTCCAGAACAACAAGCAGATTTCGAGGCAGAAGCCAAATGGAAGTTTCAGTTGGAGAGAAAATACTCATTGAGTCCAGAGGATGCCGAAGATCTGGTTTTCCTACCTATGTTGGCTCACAAATTCGAAGCCAAGAAGAAGCATCTTTTCAAAGACAAGACAATGACAAAATTCCTTGGTTGCGACATGCAACCCAAGTTGGATGGTGTCAGGTGTATGGCTTTGAAAGAAGATGGCAAGGTTGTCCTGTTGTCAAGGCAGGGCAAGGAATGGAAATTTGTTCCTCACATCAACGATCAGTTGGAATGGCTTCCAGATGGTGATTGCTTGGATGGAGAACTGTATATCCACGATGAAGAGATGTCATTTCAGGTGATCACCTCTTGGTGCAAAGGAAAAGACAAGAAACCACATCCAGAAAGCCACAGAATTGAATATCACGTCTATGACTACCCAATGGTCGCCAATGATCCAAATTGGGCAATTTGGAAAAATCGAGGGAAAAAATTGGCAGAAATTCCTGAATCTCAAAATGTCAAGATTGTGCCGACTTTTGCTTGCGAGAAATTCGAGGACATTGCCAAGTTTCACGCCCAATTTGTTGAAGAGGGGTATGAGGGTGGCATCATTCGTTTGAGAGATGGTGAATATTCCTTTGGACAACGTTCTGATGCCCTGTTGAAAGTGAAGTCATTCTGCGATGATGAATATATCGTCGTCGGTTGGACAACTGGAAAAGAGGGAAGTCGTGAAGGCAATTGTGTGATCTGGGTTTGCAAGGACAACAATTCAGATGCAACCTTCCAGGTCAGACCGCAAGGCACACATTCTGACAGGGAAGAATTGACGAAAATTGCAGATCAGTTTGTTGGACAAAGGTTGAAAGTGAAATACTTTGAATTGACAGATGATGGGATTCCACGATTCCCCGTCGGTCAGGGGTTCAGGGCAGAGGAGGATTGAAATGGAAGAAAAAGTTATTTTAGAATTTTCGAGGCGAGACTATGAAATGCTGCGTGATTACCTGAATGGCGTGTTCGACTATTGGAGCAAAATCGACGATTTGCTTTCTTCGATGCCATTTGACATCACAGATTGCCTTGATGACGAAGACGAAGATGAGATATTGCACGAAAAATACGGAATGCAATATGAATGGGAATTTCGCAGTGCCGCGAAGGATCTGTTGAATAAGTTATTGGATAAGTAGTCCAGAGATAAAGGATGACTGATATTCCTTTTCGAAATATATATTGATTATAGAATGTTATAGAGTCTTATAGGCAATTATAGAAATTCGAGGAGGAAGATATGAAACAGGTGAATATTCAACTCAAAGATGAACAATTGAAATCTTTGAGGAAAATTGCTGAAACAAAAAATTTGTGTGTATCTGGAATGGTTCGAGATATTGTAGATGACTATATTGCTTATCATTTGGTAGAAATAGATAATAGATTTGAAAAACTTTTCAGTCTCCCAAATATTGGTAATAGTTTGGAGATTGGATTGTCTGAAAACGGGATGATTGTGGGATATGGCCCAAAGAAGTTGAAAGACATGGCGATTATATGTGATTCTGTATCTTTCAACCGACAAATAGTAGATAATTATCAAATTGAAGATACTCTTGAAATATCAGGAGCAATGATCGTAAGAGATAAATTTTGGGCCCCTATATTCACATTAGACAACATAGTGGATGTGTTTTCAATTGCTGCTTCATTTTTGTATTTCACAAAAAATAATTCAGATATTTCGGTCAAATTTGAAATAGAATCCAATCCTAATCCCTATGGCAATCTGGTGGTTAGATCACTAAAGCAGGATTTATTGCCTCAATATATGGAAAAAACAATAAGACTGCGAGAGCCATTGCGTGCTGTATCATTTTATGATATATATTGTCTATCAGAAAGATGTATCAAATATCAAATAACAATAGAAAATTCTATTGATGATATAAAAGTTTTAGGAGAAATTACATCTATTACAGATAAATTTTTACCAATAAATCAAATATCTGATTTTATGCTAAAATCTTATTCAACAAAATATCCAATAATAGATATGTGTGCTGATTCAGAATTTAAATTTATTAAAAATAAAAAAGATATAGAAATAAAATCACCTCATTGTTCATTAGAAGAAAAACAAAAAATTGAAGGATATGTTTTAGAATTCAAATCAAAGGAGAAAAATGTTGGAAACATTAGTCCATCGTGATGGTGGAGATATCTTTATTGAATCTGATATTTTGGTTAAAAAAAGAGGCGATGTTCTTTGTGAAAGAATAAAAGTTTTTGGAGGTTGGATCGTCAGTTTTGATTCCGAAATTTGTGGCGGAGAAGGAAGAATATTCGTTTCAGATCCGAAACATGAGTGGGAAATTGAGGAAATAGGAGAGGATCCTAAAAAAGTTGAAGAGAAAAGATTATTGACTCAGATTGACATCCTGCTTCGTAATTTTGATTGTCCATCTTCATCAGATGATTTTTTGTTCAATGTTTTCAAAAAGTGGAGTCAGTTCAAGGACTGGAATCTTCTCGAAGCTAAAAAGATGTCAGCTAAGCAATTTGAAATAGATTCCTTGATGACTGATCTGGAAATTGATAATCTGGACCAACTCAAAAATTTAGCAATATTTGGTTCACAGATGATGAGAAATGGAATTTCGAGTCGTGTGATAGACCAACCTACGCAAAAAAGTTTGTCTCAAAGTAATGATTTGAAATGATTATCAAATTTGGATGAATCGAGTAAAACTGAAATGACAAAAGAAGAAAAACTGATTGACGCAGCAAGAAATGGACATCTCTCAGTTGTCCAGGAATTGCTCAAAGCAGGAGCAGACATCCATGCAGAGCAAGATCAGGCTTTGTGATGGGCTGCTGAAAATGGACATCTCAAAGTCAAAGATCTCCTTCAAAACACTTCTGACCT
>Ga0209518_1003162_pt1 | contig 14372 bp, 24 predicted proteins | sample RifGroB1_FD_183993 | JGI IMG/M metagenome (GOLD analysis project Ga0209518, IMG submission 183993) | Groundwater microbial communities from Rifle, Colorado, USA - Groundwater B1 (SPAdes) (version 2) | ecosystem: Environmental > Aquatic > Deep subsurface > Groundwater | place: Rifle, Colorado... | reverse complement strand
GAGCCGCTGGAGCACCGTTTCGTGGGCCCGGGCGAGATGGACGACAACAGCGGGGGCGGGCACGGTGCCGACCCGGTCCCGTTCTAGGATGGCAAGAGGGATGAGATGATCCTCACAACGACATTCCGGCTCTTGAAGCAGCATGATGCCTGTTCGGAAAGGTACGCACATCTGGCGAAGGCGCTGGGTGGCGTCCGGAAGTATGGCGCGGACACCCCCATTCCCTTGTGGCGCATCCTCGAAACGAACGGACGGGATGATACCTACTGGGCCTTCCGTGCAGTACCCGAGGACCAGGTAGCTTGGCAGGATAGGATCGCCCGACTGCATACCTGCGATTGCGCTTGCTCTACTCCGCTCCACGGCGGCGGCGTTGTCTACGATCTCCTGAACGACGCACGATCTCGAAACGCAATCGAAGTAGCAGAACAATATGCGCTCGGTTTGGCTACTCCGCAGGAATTGGCCGCAGCCTGGGCCGCAGCCGGGGACGCAGCCTGGGCCGCAGCCTGGGCCGCAGCCAGGGACGCAGCCTGGGCCGCAGCCAGGGAATGGCAGACGGCGAATCTCAGGCTGTGGCTGGGAGGTTCCCGATGACTGACAAGCCCGACGCCAAGATGGTGCTGACAGACCTGGCCTATGTCATGGACGACAAGGTATACATAGGCGCGGTTTGGGAAACATGCCGAGAACTGTATCGTGCCCTCGCTGCCTCGCAGGTGCGGCTAGCGGAACGCGATGAGGCGGTACAGCGGTCAGCGAATGCGGCGACGGACATGGCACGCCTTCTTGCAGTGGCCGAGGCGCGGGTGGAGGCGGCGGTCCTGCTGGCGTTCCAGATGCAACAATCCGCCGCTGCCATCCAGAGCGACCCCGACAAGGCTAACGCCGTGTCAGCCGCATGGGTCATCGACATTGCTGGGCGGCTGCTGGCCGCCCTCGCCGCAGGGGAGGTGAAGCCCGCGGATCGTGTATACGACGAGTGGGGGCAGAACGTGATGGACGTGCCGCCAGAGGAGGTGAAGCATGACTGACAACCCGCACGCTCCTCATCCAAGGTGGCTCTGGGTTTCGTCGTGTACCCTGTGCGGATGGCGCAGTCCTCGTTTCGACAGCGAGAACATTGCTCGGGGCCTGGCATTGCTTCATGCGGTAATAAGGCATCCTTATGGACACACGACCATTGCCGCAGTGGACCGTCGGACCGCACTCGTGAATGATGCGATGGGATTACCGGGAGGGGCAGGGGAGGCCCCAGAGACGCCCCAGGACGGGGGCTAGGATGGCCCAGGGAACGACGCAGCACCCCGTCCAATCTTTGGACGCTCTTATCAGGTCCTACGGCTCGGTCCGCAAGGCCGCCGAAGCCCTGGGCGTTTCTATCGGAGTGGCCGCCCGTGCGGCCAAGGGGCAGGAACCGAGGCGGGCTGACCTTCGCGCCGCGCTGGGTCTTCCGCCTGACATCGGGCCCGATGTCCTTGTGATGGGCCAGCCCGTGACCTGTCGCTGCGGGAGGATGTTCGTCGGCAAATGGGGGACGCGCAGGCGGCTATGCCCGGTCTGCCGGCCTCTTAGACAGCCCTAGCGCCAGCGTGACGAACGTCCTGGCGCACAAGACGCGCTTCTCCAGGGGCCAGTGACTCGTCGGCGTCTCTAGCACGTAGACCTCACCCCCAAGTCCCCACAACATGTCGTCCACCGAGCCATCCTTAGAGTTGACGACAACCCCATTCGCCACAGGCTCGTTGTCTCGCGTGCGCCATTCCTTCCACTGCACATCGTAACCCGGTCCCCGAAGGGGCCGGGGGGATCCCCTCTTAGGCTAGTCCGACCTTCTCGAACAGAGCCTTGAAAACGATGCGGTAGAGCAATTCCACAGGACCCCAGGCGGCCACGATCAGCGTGAACCAGGCGCCGACGAAGGCCACCGGATCGCCGCCGTACACCGGGATTGCGAGCCCGGCAAAGCCGCCATTCAGGAAGATGAACGCGACGGAGAGCGCGCCCGCAACGAGCTGGACCGCCCAGATGGGGATCGGTTTCTCCAGCTTGACGGCGAGAAGACGAAATAGCTGAACGACGATCGGAACAACGATCACGAACGCAATAGTGTTGAGGGGTTCAGGCAACATTTCGGATACCTCCAGAGTCTAGCGGCGCGACCCGACGATTGCGGCGATCGTGCTCCCAATGGCGGTCGCTACCGCGGCGAATAGGCCGACGATCGTATCTCGGCCCTCCAATCGTTCGATGTCCTTCTGGTGTTGACCGACAGCCTCCTTTACGCCCGTAACCCGTTCCTCGATGACGAGCAACCTGCCATTGCCCTGCTCCACGAGCAGGCGCACCTCCGAGATGGCGACGATCACCTCGTCCCGCGTGACCCTCTTCGTGCCGTTCCTCTTGGGTGGCATCAGTGGGTTCCCATTGGATGGAGAACTTCTAAGGCGGTCACACGTTGCTCCAGCGTGAGCGGCGCCGGCGGGGGAGGAGCGGGGGCCAGTTCGAGCTCGGCGATCGCCTTGGCCAGGTCGGGCATGTCCACGAGATCTTGGTCCAGACTCCAGAAATTCACTCGCTTCAGACGAGCGCCGAGGGTATCGACCAGCCAGCGCAGGCTCAGCAGGAACTCATCCGGCTGCGGGATCCACGGGACGGGCTGGCCCTCATAGCCTCCGCCCTTGAAGGCCGGCAGGGTCGGATACCACGGCATGTCCGGCCGGCCAGCGGCGAGACATTCGACCTGGTGGCTGTCGAGCGACTTCTTGTAGTCAGAGATCCAGTTGGCGGCGCCGTGCCAGCCAATCGGATAGAGCTGATGGCCCAGCCCATCAATGATGAAGCGGCCGTCGGCATCCTTGTAGGCATACCACTTCCGCCACTGCATCTCGCGGTGAAGATCTGCCCGGCGGTAGGACTGGACGGCCACGACGCGCGTGCCCAGCCGGCCGAGTGCTCGCAGGAAGGCTCCCAGATTGGCGATGTTCCTCTTGGCAGCCGCCTCGGCATCAAGCCAGACGACGGGCGGGTTGTAGTAGTCGACTGCCTTCTTGATAGCCAGCGCCTCGTTGGCCCAGTCTTTGAGGGACACAGCGCACCAGATCGACGTCGTCAGCCCGGCCGCCTTGGCCGCCTTCTCGAGGTCGAACTGCGTTCGGCCTTTCCATGCGAGCTTCGTCACTGGGCCAACGCCATAGAGATAGCCACCGGTCGTTGCCCGCATGCACAAGTCATCGCAGTTGAGGGTCAGCGCCTCCTGGATCACGCGCTCGATCGACAAGGGGCGGGGCAGCTTGGCCCAGGGCCAGGTAGTCGACAGCGTCTTCACCCTGACGCCTCATGGCGAGGATTGAAGGTAAGCGTCAGGGTCATTGCCGCCTCTCCCAATGACCACTCAGATGATCCGCCACGATGCCCCGCACGACCCGTTGCAGTACCTTCTCCAGCGATACGGTCACGCGTTCTCCCTGTGCGTTCGTGAAGTGGATGTACTGCTGCCCTTCCAAGGATCGGCCCCACGGCATCGCCGGCGGCCATGTCTTCCGGCCCTCGACGTAGTCGGTCAGGAGTTCATGCAGTCGCCCGCGCTCAGGAAGCTGACTGGTGAGCGCCCACAGCACCCTCAGCATGGCGTCCACCTGCGTGCCCGACGGGATCACCGGAGGCTGGTAGAGCGCCGACAGTTCCGGCGTCTCCTCAATCAGTGCCCAGACATCGGCCATGTCATTGGCCGCCAGAAGATAAAGATCGTCGTGCCAAATCTTCATTCGATGCGACTCTCACAATCTGGGCAAAGACACCTCGGCAAGCTCAGGCCTGGTAGCCCGAGGTCAGTAGCCACCCCGCACCATCGGCCACCTTCTTGGCCTCGGCATGGCACGCTTTCAGGGAGATGTCGTCGGCGACACTCATGAGTAGCTTGCCGCATTCATCACAAGCGACGGTCCAATAAACCGCTTCGCGTCCATCAGGTAGTTTTCCGCCCGATTTGATCCCCATCACTTCACCCGTTGATGAACTGGAACAGCTTGTCTGGGTTCCATTCTTTGCCGTCCTCCACGATGGTCCCGATGGACCCGGCAAACTGGTCGATGTCTGCCCCGAATGACTTCTCGCCCATTATGCCAATCACGCCTCCCGTATCCGTGCTGCCCGTCTGGTCCTTACTACCGGTGTTGTAGTAAAAGGTCTCATCCGGCTCCCAGGGAGGTGGAGCAGCTCCGCCAAGTCCTCCGCTAGCTTCGGCGGCCATCAGGCGCCCGTCCCGGACGCTGCTCGAGCTAGCATCACGTCCCCCCGCTGCAGGCGGCTGGTCAGGACCTGGAAGTCTCCAGTCATCAGGTTCCTGTCCACCGTCTCAATGTAGGCGGCTTCGGCGTCCTCCAGCAGGGACGCCGGGGCGCCGGAGGCCAAAAGCGCACCCCGGGCCCGGAGCCATGTGTTCGGGACAATCTCATAACCCTGCATCGCTCGGCCCAGATGGTTGTGGATCACCAGCGGGTCGTCGAAGGCATTCAATCGGAACTTCACCGCCGTGGCCGTAATGGCCGGGGAAGCCGCCTGCTGAAAGACAAACTCCCTGCCTACATTCATCCTGCAGATCCAGCGGTTGTAAGACGAATCCCCCATCCCGGCGATGGATCGGATGATCTCGCCGCCCTTGCGGTCAATGTCGTAGACCTTCGGAGTTGGCGTTGCATTCGTGTCCGTTCGAGAAGAGGCGACGAAAGCCCCGACCGCGGTGATGATGTCGTCCACTACCAGGTCGGCGTTCTTCGTTCCCGTGGAGGCTGTCTGATTGTAGTGCTTCCAGTTCAGCGTATCGAAGTACCCTTTACCTGCGATCTCCAGGCCGATGTTCTTCTCGGAGGCTCTGCCCACGGAGGGGTTGATCGCCATGTAGACCCTGGGCATGGCGTTGTAGTCAAGGTACCTGTTGGCAAGCTGGTCAGCTTGTGCCAGTGAATTGACCTCGCCAACCGTGCCGACGAACTCGCGAATGCCGTATCGGGCCTGACTCGGCGTGTCGTTGACGGTCGTAGAACGGGCAGTCGATGTACCTCCAATCGTGCGGTACCTCAGCCAAATGCTGTTCCACACCTCATTCAAGTTGCGGGATAGTTCCAGCGGCCCAACCTTCAGGACGAGCTTCGTCGCCTGTCCATCCCAGAAGACCGGCCCATAGGGCATGGCGACGTCTATGTGCCGGCCTAGACCATTGGTGAAGATTTCCCGAAGCTCCTCCACGTCTCCACCGATGATCATGCGGAAGGCTTCGGGGCCGACGTCGGCGGATTCTTTGCAGGACAGCGATTGAATGGCCGGATCAGCCGACCACGTCCTACTGTACTTCTCCCATTTCGTGACGGGGTTGTTCTTCAGAACGACGCTGCCGGGGAAGATGTCGGCCATCAGCCCGAGCCCCGCAGGACATCATAGACATTGTGGATGTAGACCTGAACGCCCATCATCGTCTCTGTTGCGGCCAACCAGGGGCCTGCCCCCCAAGTGCTGGGGTAATGGCAGGCCAGAAAATGCAGGTCGTTGATGACGCCGGGTTCAAGTCTAGGGGGCTCGCCCTGTAATTCCCAAGGCTCTACCCGGTGAATGCCTCCATCCGATCCCATTTGATACTTGCTTAGGCGTTGGCGCAGGAGGCCATTATCCAGGTCCAGGCCGCTACACCTGCGAAGCGCAGAGGTCCCAACGGAGACATCCGAGAGGGGATCAGTGAGAATTGCGGCCCATTCGTCAATGGGGATGAGGATGATGTCCGAATTGTCCACCGTGGCTGCGCCGGCATTGCGCTGATTGTGCAGACGGAAGAAGACGCTGGTCGTCAGATCGTCGGCCGAGAGGACTTCCTCAAAGGGAATCTTGAGCGTGCCGCAATAGACTAGCTCATATTTGTCGATGGATTGGAGCTTCACGCCGCCGATGTCATAATTCAATCCGTAGCGGACTGCCCCCTCGCCCACAGAGGCATCCCGCCCGATGAAGCACGAAAAAGTCACGGCACAATCGCCAATGGCCCCGGCATTCTGCCGAGCGCGGATGAAGACCATATACTCGCCACGCCAATCCGTTAGTTTGTCAGTCCCGGTGAGCGTGCCACGCGTGTAGATGATGCTCGTTTGGGTTGCAAAAGAAACCCGAAGGCCGACGCCGCCAACGGACCGAAAGTTTAGATTGTAGGCGCCATCCGTCCCCGCGGCCGCCGTCCAGCCAGCATATGGGTCCCACCACGGGAGTGATGAGACGAAGCCCGTGCGGTTGCTTCTCAGGCCTACGATGACCTGGCTGATGGTCATCGGGGATGGCGATTGAGCCTCGTTGGGCGCAGGACCATCCAGGCCACGAATTCGGATGTTCACAAATGGGGACCGCTTCCCGCCAACCGCGGCCGCAGGAATGCGCACTACATTGTTCAGCGGTATCCACGGGACCTGGCTGCTGGATAAAACCGGGGATACGGTCCATGTGCCTGCGGCGGTTATCCGAATGCGGACCCAGTGCCGGGTGAAACCATTCAGCGCCAGGGCCACCGAATCAAGTGGAACCTGGAAGTTCAGGAACCATCGCCCAATTCCACCGAAGACCACCGGATCGGCGTAGGTATACAGCCCATTGGGGCCGAGTATGCCGAAGGTCACGCCGCGGCTGAGAGCCGTCCATGCGCCATTGTAGTATTCCCAGGCGAAAGTATTGCTTGCGGCATCACTCGCCGTCGCTACATCGAAACCGACCGTAGTCGGCACATAGACATTGCTCGTAGAACCAAGATAGAGAATGTCGCCGGCCGTCCTATTTGGGAAGAGGGTAGAATTGACAGATCCCCACAGATCGAACCCCCAACCCGAGGCCACGGTCCAGTTGAATATCTTGTCGATGCTTCGCTTGACGCGATCCCCCGTGACGACAGAGAAAATAGAACCCGTGTCCGCACCGCCCACCTCTGTCAGCGTCGTGGCTGTGGGCAGGGCCGTGGGCGGGGCCGACCGCCAGATGCCGCGGGTGATGGATAGGCCGAAGTTCTCGACCCATTTGGTAGCCCGATATTTGGAATGGAAAAGGTCGGGGATCTCCATGTCGGGAGAACCGTACACAAGTGCGTACCTGGCATTCGCTTCATCTGGAAGCTGCTCTTTGAGATAGACCGGAGTGATTTGCCACCCCCCATCGCCAAACAGCTTCGCGGCGCGCAGCACGCCGAAAAGCTGTTCGATCCTGGAAGCTACATCGTTGTCCGAGGAGGCTACCAAGCTGAGATTATAGGACTCGACGACCCGTACAAAGATCGGGTTCTCTTCTGAGCCCGTGAACCTTGTGGGCGCCTGGGCAGGCCGCGGGAGGCGGAACCCCAAACCGCTCTTACCGGCGAGCTCGATCTCGATGGCCCCAAAGATCAGGCGGCAAGTCTGGCCCACTACAGTCTCTCCAAGACGGCCACGAGCTCCTCGACCTCGAGGGGGGCACGGAGGATCACTTGCTCGATAATCACACGCGGTCCCCCGGCCCCGCCGCCAGCACCCTCAGGGGTGATCTGAACGCGCTCGCCCGAGGTGCCCATGATGGGGAAGCTGTCATTCGGGAAGCCGGGTGGGACGATCATGTCGAGGCCATGCTGACCACCGGCGCCTGCTACAGCCTGTTCGTAGGTGGCGGTGGGATACCAAACGCCATCCTTGTAGTAACCATGACTGCCCCCCCCACCGCCCGCCATGCCTGCGCCGCCACCACCAATCACGATCTGCTCCCCCGCCCCCAAAACGAACTTCCCACTGGCATCGAAGAAGTGCCATAGTCCCTGGTCCAGCAATCGCTGAGCGTAATCATCCAGAACCTGTACGCTGAATGTGGCCTTGAAAGAGGTCTCGACGACGGATGGAACAGCGCTGAAGGCAGATCCCACTTCTTCGGCAAGGCCGTGGAGTTCCGATCCGACGTTGCCCAGAGCGCCCTCGAAATCCAGGATCACAGCTGCGGCTTCCTTCCACGCGTCGGTATCGTGGGGGAGGACGGTGTAGTCAATCCAGTTCAAGATGAAGCCGAGCTGCTGGGCCGCGATAAGGGCCCTGTTTAGGGAGTCCACGATCCCGATGAAGGCCGGTATAACGCCAGTACCGGCGGTAAGGGCCAGACCCTGCAGCGAATCGTTTAGCGTGTCCACCGCCTGGAAGTACTCTTCGGACCGCTTGGCCGCCTCTTTTGTCGTGACCAAGCTCTCATTGACTGCGGCCGAGTTCGCACGGATGGCGTTGCCGCCCGAAAGCAGGAATGGAGCGACATCGGCCCAGCCTTTGCCAAAGATCTTGGCCGCCTCGGCCGCCCGCTTTGTCGGATCCGGAATTGAAAGTAGATGGTCGGACAGAGTGGCCAAGTTGTCGATGGTCGGCAGGAATCCGTTCTTGACGGCCATCTCCAGGGCCTTCGTCATGGTCCCCTGAGAGACGCGGAAGTCGTCGCCCACCTGGATCAGCCGGCTGATCTGTTCGACCTCCACCCCCGTGGCCGTTGAGAGATCCTTCATGGCCAGGTGAAAGGCCGAGGCGTCGTCGGCCAGCTTCTTGATGGCCGCACCCGCACCGGCGACAACGCCAATGCCCGCCAGCAGAGTGGTGGCTGTCGAGGCCATCCCGGCGAAGCTCTGCTTCGTCTGTGCCTGAGCCGTGGCCAGCCCACGCTTTAGGCCTTCCAGCGAAACTTCCGTGCGCAACGTCGCGATGCCGAGGCTCGCCACTATTGCACCACTTCAGCCCCAATGGAGGCGAACCATTCCGCCGCCTTCTCTGGATCGTTCTCGACGACCCCCTGCTCGTGAGCCGGCCCGGCCAGGCGCGAGTAGATCTCCTCCGCCTCGGCATGGAGGATGCGCTGCATGTCTTTGCTGTGAGGAGCGAGCATCACGGCCAGGGCCCTCTGTGTCTCCTCAACTCTCAACGTGGCAATGTGCTCCTCAAGCGGGGCGAACAGCCACTCGGGGAGCGAAGCCAGGACACGCGGGTCGAGGTGATAGAACCGGACCAGCCGGGCAAGACGCAGCCCCGCTAGCCCGGTTGGGCTTTCCCCTGGCCGGGCCCGGCGGGAAGGTTGCGTTCCCGCCACCACTCCAGCAGGCGCGATTTCTGGCCCATGCCCAGGCTGCCAAGAGTCTCCGCCGAGATTTCAGGCAGGATAAAGCGCACTGCCGCATCCTGCGCCGCGGCCGCCTTGGCCGCCGCCTTCTCGTCCGCCGGCTTCTTCACCAAGGACTGTCCCGCATCGATCATGTCCCGCAGAATGCGGCTCAGGCGGGCCAGTCCAGCGACGTCCATCTCGGCCCGCGAGAGGAAGTCGATCTTGGTTCCGTCTTCCAGCTCAAAGTGGTCCCGCTCTGGACGGAGTTCGTTGAAGCGTAGTGTCGCTACCGGCACTCAGGCCTCCTTTGGCCGTTGGTGGCCAGCAACCATATTTGCCCCTAGCCTGGGGAGTGTGCTTTCTACCGCGGTGGGTTGCGCCGATCTTGGCTCTGGTTTCTGGGGAGTGAGGGCCGTGGGTCTTGCCCAGATTGAGTTCCCTCAGCTTCGTGCGCGTTTCTACTGAGACCGGGTGGCCCATCAAGGAAGCCGCGATCATGGCTCGCGTCTCGTCCGTTGGAGCCTCGCGTTTCCTATTTTTCGACGCTGCGCTCATTTTGGCGCGGACCACAGGAGTGAACCTGTTACCTCTTTTCCATGCCGCTCTTAGGTTGGCATGGTGCTCGGGGGAGCACGGCACCGCGAGCTTTCGGCCCCTTTTCCCAGCCGAGATCCTTCTGCGGGTTTCCGGGCTATGCTTCACGCCCAAGCAGTTTCCGGCCGTGGGGGAGATGTTGTACTTGGGCCTCAGCAGGTCTATCCACCACTGCTCACGCTCAATGCAGCGGTCGGGCGCACAGAACTCAAGACGGACGAACCTGAATGCGGCCCCCCCATGCTTGTTCCATGCGGCCTGCAAATGCCGATTGGGATGGCTCCGGGTAAGCAACATTCGCCTGTGGGCCGACCAGCGCTGGCCGAAGCCCTTGGACGCGCTGCCGATGTACAGCTTCCCGTTCGGCCCATTCTGGATGGCGTAGATGCCCGAGGTCATTTCATGACACTTGGCACTTCAGCCACCCCAGTTCCATACCGGCCGCTTGGGTGTCGTCCTCCAGCGCGTGGACGATCACCTCGAGCCCCGGTCGACCGCCACGGGTGAATGTTGCAGCGGGCTCTCCGGCGATCACGCAGCGTGGGATGTAATACTGGCCGGGGAAGGCCCCATAGGGCGAGATGGCCGTGCCCTTGAACAGAATGCTGTACTCGGTGGGCGTCTCGCCCTTCTTGAGGCGGATCGTCTTCGTTGCCGGAGGCCCGCCCGCGGCGACGACGTTGGAGACGTTGTGCAGCACCTTGGCGTAGTTCTCCAGGGTCAGACCGACAAGGGTGTACGTGAGAATCACGTCCTCTTCGGCACGGACGGACTTCACCGGCGCCTGATGCTCGTTGTCCCGGAAGAAAGTCAGATCCCCGCCGTGGGTCATCTTCTGCTCCCCATCGGTCCCGCCCAGGACGAGCCAATTGCCGGCCGGCGTGGCATTGACGACGGGCTCGGCCTCGATCGACGGTGCAATGTAGACCTTGAGCGATCCGGTGAGCTGCTCGAAGGGTTTACTGTTCGCCATGCTTCACTCTCCCTAACTAGGCCGTAGCCGGTTCGGCCACGGCCGCTTCCATGAAGACCAGGAGCGTCTCGGCCCCCAGGTCTGGATCGATGAACATTCCCGGCGCGCTGTCCATCAGCGCGTAGTACACGAGGGCCATGCCCTGGCTGGTTTCGACCTGGAGCCGCTCAACGGAGCGGCTCCAGGCCACCAACGCTTGGTAGACTTTGCCCGCCTCGTAGAACGATTCGCCGTAGCAGCGAGCCTCGATGCGCGGCGTCTGGACCTCAATGTAGGGATCGGCATTCCCGCTATCCCACCGGAAGGTGAGCGCCTTTGAGCCCAGCGGCCAGTCTCCCTGACCAGCGCCGAACTTGTGACGGAGCGAGATCCGATCGCCCACCAGGGCAGCCAAACCCGCATCGGTCAGCGCCAGGGAGATCAGGGCCTCGACGGGATCGATCACTTGAGGCGCGCCTTGGCCTTGCGGGCCAGGATCCCATCGAACTTTCCCTTGAGCTGCTCGAAAGGGCCCGTGATGAAGTGGTAGCCGTCGAACGTCCCGTGTCCCTGATGGACCGCCATCGCATACTCCAAGCCAGACCCGGTCTCGATGGCAATCTTGTCTGCCTCGCGGCCTACGCGGGCCTCCCTGCCGCCGCGCTCGGGCGTGCCGGCCGCGGGAGGCACGTTGTCCCCGGCGAAGTCATAGTCGGGCGAGGCCATGTGAATCGATCGGCGAAGGGTCCCGGTCACAACGCCATGCCCTTTGCGCAGCTGGCTCTTAGCCGCGGTCTCAAGGCGCAAGCCGAACTCGACCAGCGCTTCCTCGCTGGCCTTCTCCATCTCGCGCAGGAGCTGCGGCCCTCGCCAGTCGAGGAGTACGTTAGGCACCCTGCGCTCCGCTGTCAACGACGCTCTTGTTGCGAATCCTTGGCCGAGGTTCCTCGGGAACCTGTGCAGCCGGCGCCAAGCCGGCGACATGCAGCAGGTAAGCCTCGATCGAGACGAAGCCGCCCTCCGTCGCCCGACGGTTGAGCTCCTCGAACTTGTCAGCCCCAATCTGGAGCATCAGGCTGTGCATCTTAGGTCATCTCCTTCAGGACGGCAGCGACGAACTGAGCCGTCCCCTGGTTCCTGCGCTTCAGGACGACGTCGACCAGGAAATCCTTCCCGGCGCTCGCCCCATCCTCCACGATTACCTCCAGGATGTTGTCGGCCACCTGGATGTCCGTGTCCGCCGGCAACAGCAGGCTGTAGGTAGCCTTCGTCACGAGCTGCGCCGTTTCCGTGGAAACGAAGGTCCGGGCCTTCTCAATCAGCCGGCAGGGGACACCCTGAGTCACCATGCGCAGCGTCTGGCGGGTCTGCCGGTACCCGTCCGGACCGTCGTCCTCGCCGCGCTGGATCGTGCAACGGTGCGCCAGGTGGCTCTCAATGCCCATCTAGAGCCTGAACGGATTTACCGTGAGCGACGTGACCTTCGAGTAGGTCACCTGGACCAGGCCGTTGGCGTCGTTGTAGACCTCCGCTGGGAATGGACCGACGAGCTGCTCCGTCCCGTTCGTCACCGCAACGGCCAAGTCGGCCACCGCCAGCCCATCAACCGCCTTCTGGGTAACGAAGGTGACCGTGGTCGGGGTAGCGTCGGCATTCTTCACGTGGAAGAATGTCCGTTGGCCGTCGTTGGCGAAGGCGTCCCCTCCGCCGGCCGCCGGCGTGAGGGCATGAACCAACCCCGTCTTGGAAATCTGTTGAACCGTAAGCGTCGCCATGTGCTCCCCTTCCTACAGCCGGATCGCCGCTACGGTTACGCCGGCATCCGCGGTGTATGTGACCTGGACCATGCCATTGATGTCGTTGTAGTATTCGGCCGGGAACGGACCAACCATCACGTCACCAGTGGTGGCCGCGAGTGCGACCGCCAAGTCCGCCACGGCCAGGCCCTCGACCGTCTTGGAGGTGGCGAAAGTGACCGTCCGCCCGGCGCCATTCGTGTTCTTCATGTGGAAGAACGTGCGCTGCCCGTCGTTGGGGAACTGGTCCCCGCCAGCAGCAGCCGCCGCGTAAGTCGGCAACAGGCCGGTTGCGCTGCGGGCGATCTGCTGGACCGTCAAAGTAGCCATGCGTCTCTCCTAAGTGCGGCCGAGGCTCAGACGTTTCAGCATCTGGGCCCGCCGCTCTTCCCAAATCGGCGCGGTATACGAGTACTCGCCGCCCACGCTCTCGCTCGCCATCGATGTCCGTTCCAGCGCCAGGCGGACGAGCTCGATGATCACCGGCTTCCGCTGGCCCGAGTCGTCGGCCGGCTTGTAGACGATGACGATGACCTGTCCCCACTTGTTCTGGATGGTGTCATCATCGTCGCCGGAGAGCCAAGCGGTCATGCCGCTCAGCCGCTGGATGCGCCCTTCATCGGGCCAGACCCGGTACTCTCCTGAGGTCAGAGCTTGGCCGTCCTCGCTGATCGAGGTGACCGACACGATCCGCCGACGCAGCCACAGGCTCTTGCCGCCGCCGTGGAGCGTCTCGGTGATCTCTTGGGAAGCGCCAGTGTAGTGCGCCCCGAAGAGGCGGATGACTTCCGCCTCTTCGAGGTCGATGATGGTCTGCAGCTCCTCGTCGGTCAGCCCGGTCTTGACCAGGATCTTGACCAGAGCCGGCGTCACCAGGCTGGCCATTTAGCCCCACCGCCCCCCCATCGCATAGAGTTTCAGCGTGAAGGAGAAGGCAGCATTGGCCGCCGTCGGGTCTACGATGACATACCGGCCCCGGAAGGCATCACCCACCAGCGATGGACGCACCACGCTAACGGCACAGTCCGTGGCCGCCGCAAGGACGGCTGTCCCAGGCGTAGTCGGGTCGAGGACGGCAAAGAACTTCTTCGTTCCGCCGTTGCCCAGGCATTGAGTGAAATGCGCCGAGTTGAGCCAACTCGTGCCGCCGTCGATGGAGGTGTCCAGATAGACATCGAGCGTATCGTCTACATCGGTAGCCGCGGCGGTGAGGTCGAGGACGGCAATGAAGCGTGACCGTTCACCATTGGTGAGATAGGCCGCACCGTTGACACCCGCCGTTGCACCCGCGGCCACAACCGTGAGCAGGCTTCCAAGTTCGCCCTTGATGAGGTCAAGGCCTCGTGAGCCTTGGAGTGGCATTGTCTCACCTCGAGAGAGGGGGAGGGTTACCCCTCCCCCTCATGGGTACCCCTGTTAGAGGGCGACGACGGTCGCGCCAGGGACGAGGGGCACATAGAAGCAATGCCACTCGACCGACAGCGTCAGGTTGCTCGCCACAGAGCCGACGATCCCCAAGGGGAGGGTCGAGCCCGGCCAGATGATCGAGTTGATCATCGGGGTCGCACGGAACGTCGCCTGGGTCACCGGGATCGTGCCCACCACAATGGCCAGGGCCGTGGCGAAGACTCCCGTGATGTAGAACAGGGAGCCGATCACCATCGTGGCGACCGTGGTGCTGACCGCAGAGATGTCGGTCGCACCGGCCGCGCCGATGAAGACCTTGATCAGCTCAGCATTGGCATCTGCGGCGGCCGTGGCACGCCCGATCAGGCCGGTCAGCAGGACTGGCCCCGAGTTCTGGAACAGGCTGTGCGACACGCCCGAAGCCGGAACAATGGCCGTTGGGCGCGTGACGCGGATCCCCTGCATGATCGCCTGGTAGGCGTCGATGGTCGAGGGATTGAAGGGTG
>Ga0209518_1003161_pt1 | contig 14372 bp, 32 predicted proteins | sample RifGroB1_FD_183993 | JGI IMG/M metagenome (GOLD analysis project Ga0209518, IMG submission 183993) | Groundwater microbial communities from Rifle, Colorado, USA - Groundwater B1 (SPAdes) (version 2) | ecosystem: Environmental > Aquatic > Deep subsurface > Groundwater | place: Rifle, Colorado... | reverse complement strand
GCGGCGGCTTCGGATAGGCCGGCCTCGCGCATCTGAAACTCAACCCGCCGGGCCATGTCCGCCTTGAGTTGAGCCTCGAGGGCCGACGACTTGATCTCGTGAAGGGCCTTGAGCGTCTCGGCCATCTGGCGCGGGATGTCCTGTTCGCCGTTTGGCATACCCTACGGCCGGGGGGCCCCTCGCTGCGTGCGTACAACCGGGTCGCGGCCCGTCCGCGATCGCCGGAGGCTGCTTCGGATTTCGGAAGTGAACGCCCCCACGTCCATCGCTTTACCCAACCCTTCCGCGCGCATGAACGCCGCGTCCGCTCTGATCAACGGCCCAGACAGCGCTGCCCTCAGCGGCGCGGCATTCGATGCCCGGGCTGCATTCTCCTCCACCCGGTTCGTCAACACCCGGAACTCTCCGGAGATGCTGGCACTGATTTGTCCGTCTTCTTCGATCCGCCGCTCCACAATAGCGGCGAAGAACCCGCTTCCTATGGTCCTCGCATCCCGGATGCTGTCTCGGGCCCTGGCCGAAAGATAATCCGCGCTCTGCGCTCGAAGCGACGACGATAGGGTGTCTTCTTGAATCGCCGAGCCTTCCTGGTTTCTGAATCCAAGGTTCATCAAGGTGGCGTTCATGCCCGCGGAGTCCGCCTCCGTCCTGACCGCACCCGACACGGTTCCGATGTGAGTTCTCAGAATTCCGATCCGGCCCTCGGTCTCCGCTTCGGTGAGTCCGGCCGCGCGGCCCGCCGTTCTGGCCTCCCTCACCACATCCTCTTCGATCCTCGTAAGCGTACTCTCAAGCCCCCCCAACTCCCGCGACATGCGGGATGCTTCCGCGCTCTGAAATGATGCGGACTCGACGAACTCGGTCGCCCGCTCGGTGAGGCCGGCGGCTACGAGCGTGTCGGCCATGCGATTGAAGAGTTTGATCCGCTGGAGGTTCTCTTCTTGCAAGCGACGCTGCCAGTAGATTCGCCGGAGCGTGTCCCGGTACTGATCCGCGAGGTCTTCTTGACCGTTCGGCATCCGGGTCGTATTGTTCGGGATCGGCATGGGCCATGCAAGGAAAACTACGCTCGTCCTTCCGATGCGCGGGATGCCCAAGCCCGAGGTGTTGTTCCTCTGATGGCCTGGTGGAACGCCAAGAACCCTTCCAAGACGATCATCTGCATGGAGTGCGGTAAAAGGGCTCCGCGACGAAGCCCCTACCACATGTACTGTGCTGTGTGCAGGCCGGAAGTAAACTATCGCCTGTGGAGGGCCGCAACCCGCCGAAGAAGAAAAAAGGATCCGGGGATGGATCGAAGGAACGCTGAGTGGAGAAGGAACGCCTACGACGCCGCCAAGGGGTATGGTCGTCAGAAAAACCTCACCACCACAACCTCGCCCATGAAGTTTTTTAGGCGGCCGGGACCGAACTTGATCGCGTACCACTGCGTATCTTTCCCCTTTCTTCCGGTCCTCTCGAAAAACAGGATGTACGGGCGGGCCGCGAACAACCACAACCGCATCTACATGCGCGACAACCACAGGCTGGCACGCGACGGGTTGGAAGTTGCCATTTCGTCATCCTTAAATGGGACTAGGCCCCCCACCGGCAAAATATGGATCGACCTCTTCGTTCAAAAGCCATCCATGAACACCGACGCCGTCAACTTTGTTGACGCTGTTTGCGACGCATTGGCGAAGGTCACAGGGGTAGATGATCGTTGGTACTCGATCAGATCCTTGGATTGGGAAATCGTGCACGAGAATCCATGCTTGTACGTCGGGTTTGGATGGGAACACGAGACCGAACAGTGTTCCTGCCTAGCCTGCGGGAGGCTCTTTGAGCCTGCCAAGGGCGCGGGAAGGAAGGTCGGCAGCAGACGATCTTGTCTCGATTGTTGGGAGGCGGGAAAAAAACTGTTGAGGTCAGCATCGGCAAATCGTTGATTGGCGTGCCCGGATACTGGTAGGCTATCCAGAGGAAAGGATCGAAGTCGATGTCTGGCCAGAACCCGACAAGCGCCCCGGCCGTGGAGGTATGCCTCTTCGAGGAAAAGTTCGTCGTGTGCTGGCGCAAGCCGTGCGCGCGTAAGGACTGCCTGAAGTTCGTCCACATGATGCCTGGCCAGAAGGTGATCGGTCTGGACCTCTGCGTCGACTGCCTCGTCGACCTTGCTTCGGCGGGGAGCCTGTGATCAATACGCTCCTGGCCGCCGGCGTCTCAGACCAGGTGGTCGATGTACTGATGAACCAGGGACCGCTCGGCGTCCTCTGCGTCGTTCTCCTCGGCGTGGTCTGGTATCTCGAACGCCGCAGAATGGCCCTCGTCAGGGAGAAGGAGGACCAGAACCAGAGGTGGTTTCTCCTCGCCCTCGAGATGAAGACGGCATGCCACAAGGAGATGGTGGAGGTTCTCAGTCAGTACCAAGAGGATCAGAGGCGGTTCGACGAGGTGGTCACGACCGTTCTGGCGGCCGTAGGCCCGAGGAGGCGGTGATGTTCGATTGGTTCAAGAAGCTCTGGGGGTGGGGCGGAAACGGCGTGGCAAGGTCGCCGGCGCTTTTGGGGCACACGCCCACGCCCGAAGACCTTCGGTCGATGGTCAGGCCCGAGGATACGGTGACCCTGCTAAAGCGCGACATCACGTCCCGCCGGCGGGACATCACCGAGAAGCTGAATGTTCTCCGCGCCGCGGCCGATGATCAGGCCGCCGATGGGTCGGGGCCAAGCTCCTCGTAGGGGTTCCAGCGGTCCTCGGCCTCGGGCGGGTGGCACGGCTCCCAGATGCACGTGCCCGACAGCCGCTCGCCGACGCGCGTGACGGGGTACTCGCAGCATTCGAGGCTGCCGTCGAGGGGCGCGGCCGGGTCGGGCCGCACGACGGCCCACACGCCGCAATCGGGGCAGAGGACGCCCGGAACCTCGCCATCTTGGAGTTCGACCCCGAGTTCCGCCTCCAGCCGCTCGTAGCCCTGCTCCACTTCCCGCAACGAGACCCGCGCACGCTCGTAGGCGTTTGAATACCGCCTCTCGGCGCGGGCGGCGCCGTAGGCCGCCCCGAGCACGAACGCCGCAACCGCGATCCCCACGAGTACCAGCATGGCGTCCTCCTACAACTCAACGTGGTACGAACCGAACAGGGCCTTGATGCGCTCGGGTCCGATCACCCGGTGCTCGACCGGCCGACCGGCGTCGACGGCCTCGCGGATCCCGTGCGCCATCCCCGGCGAGACCCCGAAGTCGACGTATACGATGGTCGCCTCGGCGACCTTTCCCCATTCCAAGCCAGCCATGATCCCGATCCGGCGCTCCGCAGGGTCCTCGTCGTCGAGTACCCCATCCTGCATGTATAGGGCGTGCGATGCGAACGGTGCCTCCCCGCGATCGAGGCAGTCGCGCAGGCACCCTCTGAGGTACTTGACGTTGCGCTCGGTCGCGCCGGCGGACGGGCTTTCGACGAGGACGCGCCTCACTCGTAGACCCCCCGGCCGCCGAGGGGGTCGATCCCCGCCTCCGCCAGTTTCGCCGTGAACTTGAAGGCGCAAGGCACGCTCTGGATGTTCTCGGCCTCGTTGATCCAGTAGTCCAGTTGGCGCTCGAAGTTCCCGCCGGCGAGCATGGCGCCGCGTCGCCAGAAAGGGGCGCGGATGAAGTACACGAGGTATTCCTTCACCAGATCGAATTGGTCGCGCGGCAGGTAGTTGTCCCCGCCGGCACCGCACGTGATGAAGGCGTGCATGGCGGTTCGGAGTTCGCCGGAGGTCTCGTCCTCCCAATACATCGGCGTGTCCTTCGGGGGGATGTAGTAGCGGGGGATTCGCTCGGTGGCGTTCACGACGGGATCTCCCTTCCGGCCGCACGCAGGAGGGCCTCGGCGCGGACGAGGAGCAGTTCGTGCTGCGCCCACGAGCCGTTGCTCTTTAGCCATCGGTAGGCGGCGGCGATGAAGTCCAACACGTCCGTCATCTTCGGGGGCCTGGGCAGGTCCTCCTGGACGAGCCCCTCGGCCCACTCGATAGTGTGCATGGCGTGGGGCGGCGGTTCAAGTTCCACGACGTCGAGAATCTGGCGGGCCGCCGCGGCCGTCTCGAAGAGGGCGCGATAGTAGAAGTTGCGCTGGTCGCGGGCGCGCGCCACCGCGCAGGAGAGGCAGGTCCCGCACGTTTCCCCCTCGGTGCAGACTTCCACGCTGGTCACGTTGAGGGCAGGGGTCATACCAAATCGGACTCCTGCCGTCCACTCCCGTAGATCAGGTGAACGAGGGTGGTGATGTCGTCCATCGACTTGAAGGCGTCCTCGTGCGTGAGTTGCCCGGCTACCACCGCGGACAGGTGCGCCTGCGCTATCCATGCCGCTACGGCGACAAAGGCGCGTGCTGCATCGGCTTGGGTCAACTCGTGGATGAACCGGGTAATCTCCTTGAGGTCCGACGCCAGGATGCGCTCTCGTTCCGCCTTCCAACGGTCGTCCATCAGAGCCACACCTCCTCAATGTAGGCGGGTCCGCCGAAGCGGAGGTTGATGCGCTCCGCGTAGCAGTTCGCACAGCCGGCGCTGACCTTCGTGCAGTGCCACCGGCCTTTCTTCCCACGCAGCGGGTTCCACGTGGAACCTTCGGCGCCATCGGCGCCGCGGATCCACTCGATCTTGCTCTTAGCGCCCATTATCCAACCTCTTGAACTCCACCCGCCACACCATGATCTCGTGCGCCGGCCGCTTGTGGCCCGCGGCGAACGCATCGACGAAGTCGAACGGGTTGACCCAGAGGCCGCCTTCCCGCATTATCTCCTGGATGCCGTAGTCGTAGTCCTCGACCATCCGCGTGAGCGGCTCCTTGCGAACGTCCACGATCTCCACCTCGCCCACCTTCTTCCCGCCGAAGCGCGGCGACTTATCGTAGGCGTCGTGGCGCGAGCCCGGGAGGAACCGGGCGGCGTAGTCGTCGTCCCACAGGCGGCGCGTGACGTCCTTCTTGCCGGCGAGGAACGTCTCGGTCGTCCATGCGAAGCTGATGATCACTTGGGTTGCATCTCCCAAACGTCCGCGCCGAAGGAGTCCCACGGCAGGCGAATCTCGTCGGGGTCGGAGGGATCGTACTGCTCGGTGACCCCGTAGACCAGCAGGGCCTTTTCCCCGCCGATGGCCCGGCAGCCGTGCCAGACGCCCGGCGGGATCTTGATCGCCGGGTCGCCGGGGTAGAGCACCCGACGCTTGAGCGCGTCTCCGTCGGGTTCCGCGCTTGCCTTCCGCGCCTCGCAGGTGACCACGAGGATGCACCCGGCGGCGCAGAACCAGAAGTCGCTCTGGCGCAGGTGGGCATGGATGCCTTTGATGGCCCCGGGGTGCATCCACGAGAGGTTGACCTGGTTGACCAGGCCGCCTCGGAGGGGGAACACGTCCCACCAGCTCCAACCGCGGTCGTCTTTGTGGGTGTTCATGCCCCGGCCTCCTTCTTGAGTCGCTCGACCTCGGAATCAATCATGTCCGCGATGTCCTGCGGGTCGCAAATGGAACCGCCGGGAAGACGCGAGCGAATTGACTCCAGCGCCTCGATCTCGGCGGCGCGGAGCAGATCGGATAAACATGGCAGACATTCCGATCGCAAGCCCGTGATCGTTTCCTTGTGCGGGCATGGACCACAACGCCAAAGCCAAAGTTCATCCGGCGTCATGGCTTGGCCTCTTCAAAATATAGCGGAAGCCGGGCGGCCGAAGCGCCCGGCCCCTGTTGCTTGAGGAGGATCCCGCCGGCGTCCTGGGGGCACGGGTCTTCGGCCCTCCGCGCCATGCAACCGGCGAAGACCTCATCGCCATGGGAACAATTCATCACGTCATCGCCCACATTTCCCGCTCGATCATCTCGAGGCACACGATCCGTGTGTAGCGCAGGAGGTCGCAGGCGGGGCAAAGGGCCTCGACGACGGCCCCCGGAGCACGGTCGGCCGGCGGGGCCAGGGTGAAGATGTAGGCCGCCGTGCAGCACTTGGAGGTCGGCCCCCACCAGCGGACGCCGAGGCGGGTTGCGGCGCTGATCGCCTGGCCGACTTCCTCGTCGTCCTTGGTCGTCCACTCGAAGGTCCGGTACCTCATCTGAGCACCCCGCCGTTGTACCGCAGGGCCGCGAGGATATCGTTGCGCGCCTCGGCCGCGGCGTTGAGATGCTCGGTCGCCTTCTCCACCGCCTGCCGCGCAAGCCTCAGAGTTTCGTCGGCGACGTAAACTCGCTCGTCGGCGCGGACGAGGTCCTCGTTCGTGACGATGTTGCTCATCGGCGCTTCCTTTCCTGTTCGACCAAAACCTTGACCGCTTCGATCACCAGATCCGCGCACGCGCATCCCGGGCCGCAGAGTTCCTTGCAGTTCTTCCAGAGGAACCGCAGGCGCCGGTAGACGCGCTCCGGGTTCATCCCAACCGCCTTTCGGCGTCGGCGATCGCCGACTTGGCGCACCGGATCACCTGTTCGGTCAGTCCCCCTTCGGGAGGCTGGCAGTGTTCGAGGCGCTCGACGCACGCGCCGAGTACCTCGACAAGCCGCCTGCAGTCGCGCCGCACGTCCGCAAGTTCGGCCGCCAGCATGGCGTGGGAGGCGGGCCGGTCATCGAGCGGCCGCGGCGCCGGAGGAACCGGGTCGCCAGCGGGCCGCAAGTCGGACCGCGATCCCCACTTTTCCATCTCGTAGGTGCGGTTGTAGTCGTCGGGCGTCATTGCATTGCCTCCTCTGCGATAACCCTCGCGGCGTTCTGCCGCGAGATGCGTAAAGGCTCGCCGTCCCTTCGCAACTTGGCGACGAGTTCCTTGAATCGCGGTTGGCGCTCAAGCGCCTTCCGGTAGCATGTGGCGCAGTCCTCCTTCCCCCTCCTCCCCAAACGGAACCCCATCAACTCCCCCATGTACAGGCCCCACCTCCCGCAGAGGCTCCGGGTGTCCACGATGTAGTGGTACACCCGCGACGCGCTTGGCATCTCAGCCATCCAACCTTCGGTCATGCCTTCCTCCCGGCCAGCTTGGCCTTCTTGACGTCGCCGTTCGTCGAGGTCACCTTCATCTTCCCCCCGGCCACCTCGGTGAGGACGTACTGGTAGGCGTCCCCCTTGCACTGCGCCATGAACGCCTCGCGGGCCTCCGGGTCGAGCCGCTCGATCCCGTCGACGCAGAGGAGCTTGAGGTCGCCGGCGAGGGCCCGGGCGATCTCCACGGCGAACCTCAATTGCTCGCCCGAGGAAAGATGGTCGAGGGGGGTCCCGTTGAGGGTGAGGTTCTCGCCGTCGATCTTGAGGCCCTTGGCCACCGGCGGCAGCTTCTCGAGGATCTCCCTGGGCGCCTCCGTCTGGAGGAACTTGACCAGCGCATCCAGTTTCGCCCACTCGTCGCGGGCCGTCTTCGCGTCGTCCATCAGACGGGTCATCTCCTCGTGGCGGGCGAGGACCTTCTTGGTGCGGTCGTACTCGGCCAGCGTCTCGCGGGCGACCTTGACCGCCGATGCGTCCGGGCCCCGAACCTCGCCCACCGCCCCCTTCGTCTTCTCGACGGCATCGACCGCGGCCTTGACCTGTTCCTTGGCGCGGGCGACCCGCATCGCCAGTTGCTCCACCTCGGCTTCGCGGGCCGCGAGGGCCTCGCGGGCGGCCGCAACCGCCTCGGTGCGCTCGGCGCGCGCCGCCTCGGCGGCCTCGTGCCTGTTGACCACCTCCATCAGGTCGTGGACGTTGAGGGAGCGGGCCACGTCGGGGGCGAACCCCTCGGGCAGTTCCGCCGCGATCTCCTTGGCTCCCCCCTCCCGGTCCAGGGCCTTCGCGTGGATCTCGTGCCGGAGGGCGAAGTAGTGCTCCTCGAGCGACTTGAGGACCTCGAGGCCGTGGCGGTCGAGGTCGACGCCGGCGGGAACCTCCCCGCACCACTTCTCCACCGTCTGGCGCTTGATCTTGACCTCGAGCGCCCGCAGGAGGTACTGCTTGCGTTCCCGCGCCGAGAGCGCGTAGAACTCGACGGGGTTGAAGGCGAGGGCGCCGAGCAGCGCCTTGATCACCGTCTGCGGCTTGGCGACCTTCTCGTCGTCGGCGTCCCGCACGTCCAGGGTGGCGCCGCCCGCGCCGATCACCCGGCGGATGCTCATCCCGTTGTCGAGCTGGACGAACACCTCGGCGGTCTCGCCGTCGTGGTGGATGACCTTCGGGTCGGTCTCCCCCACGAAGGCCGCGCTGATGGCCTTGATGATCGAGGTCTTGCCGGCGGCGTTCGGCCCCCGAGCCAGGACGACCTTTCCGGCCTCGAGCTCGAAGTCCTCGAGGCCGAGGAAGTTGGAAACCTTCAGATGCGTGAGCCTCATGGCGTACCTCCTAAAACAACAGGTTACGATACCGTACCTTCTGACGCAGCGTTTGTCAAGTCTTCGGCCTACAAACCGGGGTCGGCGTCCGACACCTCCTCGCGCCCGTAGAAGGCCCCATCGGAGCAGTCGCAGCGAACGTGTCCGCATGCGCCGACGCCGATGGGCGACCGTGCCTTCCTGGGCTTCCCGCAGTCCGGGCAGCGCGGCGCCGGCGAGGGGGACTCAGGGCAGAGAACCTCGACCGAACCGCACCCGCTGCACTTGATCGCGTTCCCCATGCTACACCTCCGCTCCAAACACCTCGGCCATCACGTCCTCCCACACGGCAACCGGCGTGAAGAAGCGGCGGGTCGCGCCGTGGCGCTGGTGACGCTCCTTGACGATGTAGAGTTCCCCGCCCGTGTACCAGGCGCGGCGCAGGGCCACGATCCGATAGGCCGTGTAGCCGAAGGGCGTCCGGGTCGTGAACCCGTAGCCGTCCGAGTGGACGCGGTACTCGACGTCGGGGTCCGGGTCGATGTTCCACCGGCGTTCAACGCGCATCGGTCACCTCCTGCGCGGCCGGGCGCATCGGATGCCCCTTGGCCGCGTAGTAGACCGGACTGGCCGGCCACTCGACCAACCAGGAACCGTGGCGGCGGGTCCGAACGGCGATCCCGGTCGGGCAGTCGGCCGGCACCTCGTTCAGCGCCCACTTGCGCCACTCGCGTTCCCACCGACGGATGGTGCCGGGGCCGAACCGCGCGGGGATCTCCCGAGGCGCGCAGTGGAGCATCTTCCCGTCCTTGTCGAAGGCGTACACCTGAACTTTGGCCATCAGAGCACCTCCTTGAGTTGGCGCGTCGCCTTGGCGGGGCCGCGCACCGTGACGGAGAAGCGAATCGGGCCGGAACCGAATACCCGGCGGACGCTGACGACGCGGATAGGGCGGGCGTCCTCCGAGAGCATGTCGTACAGGTAGCACTTGATCAGCACCCGCAGTTCGCGCAGGCCGCGGCGTTGCGCGCGCAGGAGTTCGGGGTCGGCGGACTGGAGGAACGTGAAGGTGTTAACCACGGGCCACCTCCTCGGGGGCGGTCCACATCTGGAACAACGCGCGCGCCTCGGCCTCGGTCTTGGTCAGCCGACCGTTGCGGGCGCCCTGCTGGTAGAAGACGCAGCCGAAGTAGCCGTCCGTCCGGCGGAGCATCGCGCCGGCCGCCTCGTACCCGGCGGTCGCGTGGATCACGAAGAACTCCCGGCCGTTCTTGGCCCGGCTATCGAGGGTCGTCGTCTTGGATATCGGGGCGCCGTTGAGGGCCCCGGCGTCGATGATCTTGGGGTGGGTGTTACCGGACATCGAACCACTCCATCGTCGTGCGCAGCAGGTGGTCGTAGTCCGAAGCAGTGGCTTGCGCCTTGAACTTGGCGATCTCCTCGGGCGTGTATCCCGCAGCCTTCAGGGCGCGGAACGCGAGGCCGAGGATCATGAAGGCGTTGCCGTCCTTGCCCACGAGCTTGAGACGCGGTTTCTTCCGTTCCATAGCCGTCCTCCCTTCGTTGGGGGTCGTTGTTTCGTTCGCAAACACCGACTTGACCCTTAGCAAGCGTCGTGCCAGAATGCAAGGTACGAATGCGTACCGGAATCGCGGTTTTCGCCCATGGCTGTGTAGAATCCATAAGACTCGCGTAGAGAAAAGTCGACGCGATTGCGCGGCGCAATCCGCGAAATTCCACGAAAGTCTACACCGCGTCGACGGCGCTCGACACCCGGCAGAATCTTCCGCGTTTTCCGCCGCCGGATCGCAGCGCCACGCTGGCACGGCGGTTGCTAGGGGAAGGGACGGTGTTTGCGACGAACGAACAAACGAACAACGGGCGCCGGGGGACCGCGCCTACCGCCTCCCGCTACGAGGCCGTCGCAAACACCACCCCCGGCGCCCACCCTTTTCGGAGGTACGCCATGAGCGTTCGTATCAGCGATCTCGTCGACCGGCTCGGAGAACTGCGCGCCCAGAAGTCCTCCATCGAGAAGGAGGCCGGCATCCTCACCGACACGGTGCGGCGCTTGCTGACGAACCGCAAGACCCGGCGCATGACCGGCGAGCGGTTCGTTGCAACCCTCGAGGCGCAGGAGCGCACGGACACGAGCATCGCGCGGATCAAGCAGGTGTTCGGCGAGGGCGCCGCCGACCGCCTCGGCAAGAAGGCCGTCGAGATGGTCAAGACCGCCGCGCGCGCCGAAGTCACGCAGAAGATCCAGATCGTCGCGTAGGCCGAACCGGGAGGGGCCGCCCCGCAAGGGGCCGCCCCGAACGGCCCGGACTACCGGGAGAAGGAGCTACCAATGGACCAGACGACCGAAACCTGCGCCAACGACCTGATGGGTTGCAAGTTCTCCGGGCACACGGTGATCGCCGCCAAGCCATGGGGGAACCGACACGGGATGTTCATCGTGATGGCCTACTTCATCCAGACTGGGAGCGGGCCCGAGTACGTGACGTGGATCTACAACCACAGCGTCGACGACGCTGGCAACGGCCACTACTTCAGCGATGTGCTGGAGGCGGCGAAGGACTTCAGGGATCGCTAGAAGGGAGGACACCATGACCGGCAAGTGGGACTGGATCTGCACGGGGTTCTGCCACTATGGCGGCTCCCTCAAGACCTTCCGAACGGCCCGCGAGGCCGAACGGGCGGCGCTGGCGCACGCCCGCCGATGCGCCTTGGATCGCGGGGGCGTCTTCACGGTGGAGGTGTGCCGCCGCGGGCCGCGGGGCCGCAAGGAGAAGTCCTACCACGTGGCGACCCGGGACATGGTCAAGTACGTCAAGGAGCATCGTCACGAAGACGACCGCGCCCAAGAGGTGGCTCTCGACCTGGGCTTCATCGAGACCCGGAAGGCGGGCGCGTGATCGGCGACGTTGGCTTCGCCCGCGGCCGCTGGCGGGTCTACCGCCACACCGGCCGGCAACGGGACCGCGCGGACGACCGGCGGTCCTACCGCCTGATCATCGAGACCCCCTCGTCCGACGAGGCGCGCGACCGGCTCTTCCGGGTGATGCGCCGGGCCCGCCGCGTCGCCGTGCTCCTGGTCGCCCCGGACGGCCGCGTCCTCGCCGGCGGATACCTCGGGTGCCTCGTCGCCTCGTGGCCCATGGCATCGACGCGCCGGCGCAGGTAGAATCGCCACGGCTATAGGAACCCAGGGCCCGGGCGCAGCTTCGCCTCCCTCCATCACGTCGCCCGGGCCTTCTCTTGCTTGCGTCCCCGCCGGCGACTACCATGCCCCCGTGCCCATCCCGTTCGAGGACGACCTGATCGAAGCGTACCTGCGCGCCCTAAAGGAATCGATCCGCCTCCAGGTAGAGGTATCCGAGTCCCAAGAGCGCGCCTTCCGCGCACGCCTCCTGGCCGGAAGCCTCGAGAAGCTCAACGATCTTCGATTCCCCAACTCGGCCCCGGAGTTCGCCGAGCGGATCAAGTCTGGCATCACGTCCTTCAACCAGATGGCCGAGGTGGAGCGCGCGACGGCGCGGCTAGCCGAGGCGGAACTCGATCAAGCGCGGCTCCGGGTAGACCTTCTGAGGCTCCAGATCCTAGGGCGCCTCACTGGAATCCCGCAAATCGGCATCGAGGGTAGCGTGCTAGAGTTCCGCCCCCTCATCGAAAACGCCCTCTTGGAGGTAGAGGTCGAGGCGCAGTTAGCGGCCGGACGGCGGGGGGAAGCACGCGTGGACGTAGAGGCCGCCGATGCCGTCGAACGTCCCGAGGTTTCGCTTGCCGCCCGCGAACACCTGGCCGGACGCGCCGCCGACGTCGCCGGTCTGATCGCGCGCGCCGACCGGGCCGCCCGCCTGGTAGACGAGTTCGTCGCCCAAACGCGGGTGATCGAGCAAGCCGGCGAACGCTTCGACGAGGAGGCCAGACAAACGGCCTCGCGCCGGATCTTCGGCATCGCCGTCGAACTGACGGCAATCCGCGATGAGGCGGCCCGGGCGCGCGAACGCGGAACTCAACCCCTCGGCATAGCCCGCCGAGAGACCAACCTCAACGCAATCCGGGGCAGGATCATAATCGACGGGATCGAGGTTGCCGACCTGGTAATCAGGGGCCTTCGGGGCCTTGAGCCTCTGGATCGGTTTCCGGCTCGTCTTCGGGAGGCGCTGTCTCGGGCGGCGTTGATTCGTCGGTCGGTTCAGGTTCATCGGGCGGCGCCGCGGGCTCCGTAGGCCCGGGCCGTTCTCCCTCAACGGGGCCCTGTTCACCTTCGGCGGGGTCCTGTTCACAATCCTCGGCTTCTTGTTCACTTGGGTGAAAATCGGGGTCGTCGGGATCGGCCTCGGGCAGGTCCACATGCGCGGTCGGCCCGCCGGCGAGGTAGTCTATCACCCGCTCCATGATCCCGTCCTGCTCGATGTAGGGGTCGACGTCTCCCTGGCCGGCCGAGACGATAGCGCGCTTGGCCTCGATTAACCGGGCGATCTCTTCCTCGATGGTCCCCTGCGCGACCATGTACCAGCAGTTGACGGCGTTCTTCTGGCCCTTGCGGTACGCGCGGTCCTCGGCCTGGTCGTGATGCGACGGGTTCCATCCCAACTCGACGAACACGACCTGCGAGGCGGCCTGGAGGTTGATCCCGTAGGCGCCGGCGCCCAACGAGCAGACGATCACCCGGCAGTCGGCCTGCGTCTGGAACCTGTCTATGTTCGCCTGCCGCTTCTGGATGCTCATCCCCCCGGCGATCCGCGCCGCGCCGTAGCCCTCAAGGTCGTTGAAGAGCCGGTCCTGGATTGCGATGTGGTGGGCGAACACGATGATTTTGTCCGTCTGCTCGACGGCGTTCTTCAGCCAGTCGATCACCTGAGAGTACTTGGCGTTGACCGCGCCCTGCTTGAGATTCTCGATGTCGGCCATGAGCGCGCCGTGGAGCTTGGGGACCTCTTGGCCCTCTACGCTCTGGGCGTGTATCCGCTTGCGTTCGTCCTCATCCTCGACGCCCTCTAGCATCCCGCGCAGCGCCTCCTTGAGTTCCTTGAACCGGGAGGCCCGGCCGCGCGCTTCCAGCTCGTGCGCCTGGTACTCGGTGATGGGTATTTCCATCAACACCGTGGTGCGCCGCTTCTCGGGAAGATCGTCGAGTACATCCTGCTTGCGTCGTCGAATCATCACGCGGGTCCGAAGCACTTCCTCGAGTTGCCCGAGATTGGCGTGTCCCTTCGGGTCGCGCCTTCCCTTTCCGCTCCCGCCGCAGTACTCGCGGGCGTACTCCTCGAAGTTGGGGAAGATGGTCGGGTCGATGCAATGCACCTGATGCCAGACCTCAACCGGACGGTTTAGGATCGGGGTTCCGGTAAGCGCGATGACATGCCGGGCGTTGCGGCATAGGGTCTTGGCCGCACCCGACCGCCTAGCGTCGCGGCTCTTGACGTAGTGAACTTCGTCGAGGATGGCGACGGCGACCTTCCCGAGCGCTTCTACCCATCGGTGCAGGATGTCGTAGTTGAGCACGAGCACGGTGGCCGACTTTAGGATCGCGGGCTTGGGCTTTCCGCCCTTACCCACCTCGACGCGGTCGTTTGGGTCGATCAACCACTTCTCCGCTTCCCGCTGCCAGTTTATCTTCACGCTGTTTGGGCATACGACCACCGCCGGCCGATGCTCGGGGTGAAGGTTTAGCCACGAGAGCGCCTGCATGGTCTTGCCTGTTCCCATATCGCACCCGAGCATCGCGCGCCCCCTGCACCGCTCGATCCACTCGACGCCGGCGACCTGGAACGGCATGAGTTCCAGGCCGTCCGGGACCGGGATCAAAAGATCCCCGCGCGCCGTCACGGCCGCCGAAGCATCGCGCTTCTCCTTCGCTTGCGCTACTTCGGTCCCGAGGGACTTGTTCATCTGGATTCGCACACCGGGGAACGCCTGCATGATCAGCGACAGGTCCTTCGAGGGCGCAAGCCACACGCCGCGGGCGCGGTCGTAGGTCCACGGCAGGAACGCCACCTGCGGCGGCCGCCGGTCGCCCGTGACGAACCGGAGGGCCAGCTTCTCATCGGATTCGCGGCAGATCTCGACCGTCACGACC
>Ga0209518_1003158_pt1 | contig 14383 bp, 13 predicted proteins | sample RifGroB1_FD_183993 | JGI IMG/M metagenome (GOLD analysis project Ga0209518, IMG submission 183993) | Groundwater microbial communities from Rifle, Colorado, USA - Groundwater B1 (SPAdes) (version 2) | ecosystem: Environmental > Aquatic > Deep subsurface > Groundwater | place: Rifle, Colorado... | reverse complement strand
CGCCATAGAGCACGAAGCCCGCCACACTCCGAGTGTGTCGGGAGAAGCCGAATCAGTGTAATCAGTAGTGATATAATGAACGCATGACGGTTGCAGAGCGGAAAATACTCGCAATAGTTGCTGAAAGACCCTACTTTTTAAAGGATAATTTCGTTCTGTATCATGGAGATTCTTTGAGAATACTATCCCAGTTACCTGAAAATTCTGTTGATATGATCTTTGCCGATCCTCCATACAATCTCTCAAATGGAGGTTTTACTGTTCATGCTGGACGTATGGTTAGTGTCAATAAAGGCATCTGGGACATCAGTAAGGGATTTGAAGATGATTACGCCTTTCACTATCGTTGGCTTGAAGCGTGCAGACGAGTTTTGAAATCGGAAGGTACACTCTGGGTGAGCGGTACATATCACTCAATTTATCAGTGCGGGCATGCGCTTCAGTCGCTCGGTTATCATATTCTTAATGATATTTCTTGGTTTAAGCCAAACGCCTCACCAAACTTAAGCTGCCGCTTTTTCACTGCCAGCCACGAGACGCTTATTTGGGCGCGCAAAGATAAAAAGGCAAAACACAAATTCAACTATGTTCTTATGAAAGATGGTGATTGGCCAGAGGATCAGTTAAAGAAGCCTGGACTTCAGATGCGCTCGGTGTGGGCAATGGGTACGCCTCGTCCAGATGAAAAGAAGTATGGCAAGCACCCGACGCAAAAACCGCTTGATTTACTCAAGCGTATTGTGCTCTCAAGTACAAACAGGAGCGACGTTGTTCTCGATCCTTTTACTGGAAGCTCAACAACTGGTATTGTGGCCGTTATGCATGGTAGGAAATTCATTGGAATCGATATGGAGAAAAACTACTTGGATTTATCAGTAAAACGATTTAAAGATTTAATCGTATGATTACAGGCGGTAAAGGTGGTGGCAATACATTGACGGGTCTAAATTTTGAGAGAGAAAAAGACATTCTCGAACTCATTTCAAGAACGCGCGGATACTCCGTAGACGGGCACGTTATCTACTACAAAGGAAAGGAAGTGGCTCGAAGTTATCGAAAGAATAGCCTTTACAAGTTTCTAGAAAATCAAGGTGTACATCACTCAGAAATTCTCTCAAAGAGACTCCTCCCTGATGAGGCTTTATATGTTGTTGTAAATAATACGATGTACATACTTGAAATAAAATTTCAGAAGGTCGCTGGCTCTGTTGACGAAAAATTACAAACTTGTGATTTCAAGAAAAAACAGTACCAACGACTCTTTGCACCCCTTAACTATGAAGTTGAGTATATATACATCCTAAGCGAGTGGTTTAACCGACCGGAGTACAAAGACGTTTTAACTTATATTAATTCTGTTGGTTGTCAGTACTATTTCGGCTATCTACCTTTGCAAAAACTTGGATTACCAGTACCGAACGTTGGTAAATAATTACTTGATAAACATGAAAATTCATTACTTTTCGGGGGAGGCGTGGGAGGAGGCATACGTGCGGGCGAAACTGCCGGGTGAAGATATCGCCTTCCATACGGGCTCCCTCGCCGCGTTCCCGGACCTCGCCGACACAGAGGCAGAAGTACTCTGTACCTTTATAGAGTCCAAGATAGGCGAAGAGGAGTTGAAGCGATTTCCCAAGGTGAAGCTCATCGCCACCCGCTCCACCGGCTTTGACCACATCAACCTCGCTGCGGCGACTGCGCGTGGTGTTACGGTAGCGAATGTCCCCTCCTACGGCGAGCACACCGTCGCCGAATTCACCTTCGGGCTCCTCCTCGCCTTGTCGCGGCATATCATTGACGCCGACGAGCGCGTGCGCGAGACCGGCACCTTCTCGCCGCGGGGGCTCCGCGGCTTTGACCTCGCCGGCAAGACGCTCGGCGTTATCGGCTGCGGGCACATCGGCGCTCACGTTATTCGGATGGCGAATGGCTTCGGTATGAATGTCATCGGCTTTGATGTGAGCCGAGGCGACGAGCTCGCCCGCACGCTTCACTTCACCTACGCGACGCTTCCTGGACTCTTTGCGGCCTCCGACATCGTCACGTTCCATGTCCCCTACAACGCGCACACGCACCACCTCGTCAATCGTGAGAATATCGGCACATTCAAGAAAGGCTCATACCTCATCAACACTTCCCGCGGTGCGGTCGTCGAGACGCAGGCGCTCATTGATGCGCTCCAGAACGGCACGCTCGCCGGCGCCGCGCTTGACGTGCTTGAAGAAGAGGGAGAGCTGGCCGACGAGACGGCGTTTCTCACTGCCCCGCACCCGAATGAAGAGGGGCTGAAGATAGCTCTGGAAAATCACTACCTCATCCAGCACCCGCGCGTCATCGTGACTCCGCACCTCGCCTTCAACACGACCGAGGCCGTGGAGCGCATCCTTGATACCACTATTGAAAATATCAAGAGCTTCGGGGCCGGAACGCTCTCACATACCGTTGCGTAACTCCTCGCGGAATCTCACCTCGTCTTCGTCCATCCCGAAGTAGTGGGCGTATTCGTGCCAAATCGTCTCGGCGATGATTGTACGAACATCTTCGCCGTCCTCGCGAGCGGCCTCCTCTATCGGCACTTTAAAAAGCGTGATGGTATCCGGCAAGGTCTCTCCGACGCCATAAGAGTCGCCGCGAGAGGTCGCAGGGATGCCCTGGTAGAGCCCGAGGAGCGTCTCGCCGCTCGCGAGACCCTCCTGTATTCGCACCTCCTCGCTCGGCTCGTCTTCTACCAAGAGCGCGACGTTATGTATCCGCTCGCGGAACTTCTCCGGGATGAGGAGAAACCCCTCCTGCGCCAGCTTCTCAAATTCCCCGCGGTCCATACTATTGAGCCTAGTCTACAGCAATCTATGCGTAAGAGAAACTTGTTGCACGCTGTTGCTATTCTGCCTGCGATAGAAAAACTTACGAATCTCTTCTGCAACAACGATTGATGCGGCTATCGGTATAAGCATCAGCCACTCCGAAAGACTAAGCGGTACGGTATGCAGAAAACGCTGGAAGAACGGAGTATATATCGCCACCATCTGGAGAGACACGACTATGAAGGTCGCGCCAATCAGATACTTGTTTGAGAAGAAATCCATGTGGAAAAACGACTTGCTTTCGGAACGACAGTTCCACGCATTGAACCACTGGAAGGCCGCAAGTACGGTGAGTGAAATTGTCCATGCCTTTGCAATATCCATTTCAAAATATTTCTGGAACAAAAAGAGCGTGCCGAACATCATAGGAAGCGCCATGAGGACCATGCGCCGCGCCATCAAACCATCAACGAGATACTTCTTAGGACGCTCAAAGGTGCCAGAGAGTAGGCCGCTCTCTTTTGGCTCCATCGCGAGCGCCACGTCAAGGAATCCGTCGGTGACGAAGTTGAGCCAGATAATCTGCGCGGCGAGAAGCGGGAGCGGATATCCAAGAATTAACGCGCCCGTAATCGTGAGTACCTCGCCGAGGCTTGTGGAAAAGAGGTACAGAATGACCTTCTTGATGGTCTTGTAGATGCTTCTGCCTTCCTCAACAGCAGAAACGATACTACCGAAGTTGTCATCCAAGAGCACAATATCCGCCGCTTCTTTCGCGACCTCGGTACCGATCTTGCCCATTGCAACACCAAGATCGGCGGCGACCAGAGATGGAGCATCATTGACGCCGTCGCCGGTCATCGCAACAATTTCGCCGCGCTTTTTATACGCATTGATGATTCGTAGTTTGTGTTCCGGCGTAACGCGTGCGAAAACTGAGACATTTGCAACTTGCACCTTGAGCTCGCCATCCGACATCTTGTCTATCATCGCGCCGGTCAAGAGTTCATTGCCTTCGTGCCAGATACCCGCATCCTTGGCGATTGCGCGGGCGGTGAGTGTATAGTCGCCGGTAATCATCACAACCTTGATACCGGCGGCAGACGCTCTCGCCATCGCTTCGGCGACCTCCGGGCGAAGGACATCCTGCATGCCAAAAAATCCTACAAACGCGAGGTCGTGGACCGTCTCGGGCGCAAGCGATTCTCCAAATTTCTCCCGCATCGCTACCGCTACTACCCGCAATCCGCGATCGGACATTTCCGCAAACGTTTTCTCAATCTCTTCCCGGTCCTCCTGCCGAAGCGGATGAGTACGGCCTCCGCGCCGGACCTCTGAACACAGAGCCAGAACCGCTTCGGGCGCGCCGCTCACAACAAGAAAGCCGCCACCTTCTACCCTTGAAAGGGTGGCATGATACTTCAGCCGATAATCAAAGGGTGTCTCGGATACGAGAGAGGACTCGCGCATCAAGTCGTCCTTCTTGAAACCAACTTTTTCTCCAAACACTCGTATCGCCGCCTCGGTCGGATCGCCCGCCACGCGCCATCTCTGTTCACTCTCGGAGAAAAACACGCGCGCGTTGGCGCCAAGCGCCGCCATTTTACCGACAAGAAGCACTTCGGGATGATTGGCGGCGTCCACGACCGACCCGTCGAGCGTTACGCTACCCTCTGGCTCGTAGCCGATGCCGCCAATCGTGAACACCTTCCCGTCCGTCCACACTTCGCGGATGACAAGCTCATTTTTCGTAATGGTACCGGTCTTATCAACGGCGATGACACGCGCCTGTCCGAGCGCCTCAACCGCCTGCAACTTCTTCACGAGTGCGTTGCGCTTGCTCATGCGCCACACGCCGGTGGCGAGTACGAGCGTGATGACGATAGGCAATCCTTCGGGGATGACCGATACGGCAAGCGAGACAACCGTTGCAAAGATGGTGATTATTTCTTCTCCCTTGATGAGTCCGAGCGTGAAAAGCGCGACGCTAATCACCCCGACTACTGCGATGATGACTCGAGAAAGGGAGCGGATGTTCGCCTTGAGCGGTATCTCCGTATCAATAGCGGAGATTTCTTTGGCAATCGCACCAATGACGGTACGCATCCCCGTCGACGCCACAACCGCCTGGCCGTTACCGATAAGGACGTTCGTCCCCTTAAATACCATATTTCTCTGCTCTGCAACGGGCAGGTCTTTCTGGCGTATGACATCGGCGGTCTTATCGACTGGCTCCGATTCTCCAGTGAGCGAGGCCTCGTCTGTCTTCAAACCATTCGCGACAATAATGCGCGCATCAGAGGGAATCTTCTCTCCTTCTCGTAGCACGAGAATATCTCCTCTCACCACTTCTCGGTCCGGTATGACCATCTCTTGCCCATCACGAACTACGGTTGCGGAGGTCTCCACATATCGCTTGAGCGCACGGAGCGTATTCTGCGCCCTGCCTTCTTGGATAGTGCCGACTGTCGCATTAAACAGAAGAATCGCAAGAATAATCGACCCATCGGCGGTTTCTCCCAAGAGAAACACCGTCATGCTCGCGGCGAACAAAATGTAGATAAGCGGACTCTGGAACTGCCGCAAGAAAACAATCGAGAAGCTATCGGGCCTTACCTCCGGCAAAATGTTGGGGCCGTCCTCTTTCAGCCGTCGCGCGGCCTCGTTGACACGTAGTCCTACTTCGTTTGTTTGAAGTTCTTTATAGACAATCGGTAATTCCTCCGCGTGCCAAGAAAGCGTCATAGTATGTACTACAGAATACCATTGCGTACGGTCGTGATATCCTATCTATTACGTGACACAAAAAGAAAAGAAATACGGGCACATAAACAATATTTGAGAAACGGGCTCACAAGAATTCCGTAAGTTACGAGGTATTGCAATCTATCATACTTTATGTTACGGTTGGGAGGTGAAAGTACTCACCAATATACGGTTTTATACTGTTGGAGGAATCGCCCAGTATCTATCGAACTTTATCCTCCACAACGAACGAAGGGGCTCTGCCGCTCTTAATATTTTTGGTATAGATGTCGTTTTGCCAGGAGCAATCCAGAGTACTCCGTCCCCGGAGCTCCAAGCGGCCCGTCGTTTCTGCCTCATCACAAAAGAGGTCGCTTATCCCCCTATCGCGGATACGGTTAAAGCCGCGTCCTCGATCGAGAAAGTGCGGGCAACATACATGCCGGTCATTGATGCCTATTACTCGGCAATCTTGGAAGTACAGCCAGATGTCATCCTCATCAACGGCACTTTTTATCTGCCATGGTGTCTTCTGCAGGCGGCTCGACGGTATGGGCGCGCACGGATCATCCTGCACTACCATGGCGTACTGACTAAGGAGGTGGAGCACTGGAAGGAGGAGGGCGCCAAGCAGATGTTTAGGGAAATGGAACGCGAATTTGACATGTCTGGCATCTCGTATATCTTCCCCTCACACCATGCGCTCCACACCGTCGAGCGAGAAGTATACGGTCACTCTATCGCGCAAGCCACTGTGCTACCCAATCCCGTCCCCGATTCTTTTTTCAAAAGACCGAAACGAGTGTCTGGCCGAATTATCGGGTTCGTAAGCCGATGGACTCGAGTAAAAAATCCAGAATTTTTCATTTCGCTTGCGCGGCATAACCGAACTACCGATGCAGGATACGATATCCATGCGATAGTCGATGTGAAGAAATCTGCGCCACATTATCGTCGCGTCGCTTCCCTTTTCAAGCTCTCCCCGCCAGTCGAAAACAAGCTTTTGCCGACCTTCTACCGGAAACTCGGAGCGCTTATCATGCCGTCGTATTTCGAGACCTATGGAAACGTCGCCCAAGAGGCGCTTGCGAGCGGTATTCCCGTACTCGTGAGTCCGCACACGGGCTTCTCCGAGACGCTTCGAACGATCGGGCTCGAGAATTGGATAACGGATTTTTCGTCACCCGCTGACGTACTGGTAAAAATTGAAGAGGCTATTCGTATCGGCGTCCCGCACGAATCGTGGCGGCAACTGCGCGCACAGTTCACGAACGAGCCGATATTCGCACGATATGCTAACCTGCTCGCCGGTAAGTAATAGCGATAACATTTTATGTTCATCTCGGTAAAACAGCTAACCGAAGAAGAAAACGATATCTGCTTCAAAACGTTGAGCTCAAAGGCGGTGTTCGCGCTTGTCGGCAACGCGATAAAAAAGAAAAAAGGAATCTCAATCGTTCGTATGGGTGACGGCGAAGTAGGACTTCTTGACGCTCCAGACGGGAAACCATTCACCGGTTTTAACAATCTGGACCCAAACTGGAACACGCGCCTCGGCATCGAAGGACTTGGAATTGAAAAAGTAAAGGCGAACATCCTTGAGGCAGGGAATGCCTGTACCTATTTTGCACCCTCAGTTTCCGGCATCTCACTTGGCGAATTCAAACTGCATCACCGCTTCAACAAACGCGAAGTATATCTCGATAACTTCTTCGTGGCAGACTGGACCAAGGAGATGATTCGTATGTTGCTTGTGGCAAGTGAAGGAGTGCAGGTCATACATAAGGACTGTGAGACCCTTATTGAAAATTTCGTAAGGCGGTATGACCTACCAAAGACTCTCTTTTCTGGCTTCAAGAAGAAGAGCTGGCGCGATAACGAGGCGGCGATTAAAGCGGCTATCGACTCCGGCAAGCAACTCGTGCTCTTTAGCGCCGGGCCAGCGGGTAAAATCATCGGACCGAAAATTGCTCTGGCAGGGAAAGTGGTTCTCGATGTCGGTAATACCTTGCCGGGCTGGAGCATTGGCGACCCGCGCATGGTGGGTGGTATAAACTAACCGGTTTCATCGATGCACAACCGTGTTGCGGGGGCCGGAATCGAACCGGCGTCTGGAGGTTATGAGCCTCCCGAGGTACCTCTCCTCTACCCCGCTATACTTAAACTTAACTCATCTGAACTGACTTCGCATCTGCCCTCCCGCTTGGATTACCAACTCTCCTCTACCCCGCTATTGGAGAGTATAGGGAATTAGTTGCTCTAGCGCAACCACGTATTTAAGAGACGAGAAAATGATTCAAGATGCGCGACGCGGGCAGATGATTTTCGGTTTAAAGAAAGAAATAAGAGGCTGAGTGCGTGGAATTAAACGCCATCGCGCAATAGTTTTGATATAACTTTGTACCGGCGGTCCTTGCGCAGTCCGTGGTGGGCGGCGAGTTTTTTCTTGAGCGCAGAAAATGAACCGTCCAGATCGTTGGTGGTGTTTGGGATGTTGAGTTCAGGATACTTTTGATAGGTGAAGAGATGCGGCAGATTCCGTTTGAGCGAATGGTATGCCGAATACACGCCCTTGTGCGTATGGTACGAGGTTGTCTTGCCGGAAACGAAGGTGTTCACGGTCATTTCGTTGATGAACGACTCCCATTTAGTGTGCCATGCGTTGAGCGCTTCGGTGAATGCCTTCTCATTTGTTTTGGTGAGCGTGAGTACGAGCGCCAGCAACTCTCTGCCAGCTTCGGTCTTCGGTCTCGTGGTGATGTATCGTATGACTATCTTGATCTGATGAAACTGGCACATCTGTACCGGAATACCTTTAAAGACATTGAATAATCCTCTCCTGCCATCCACCACAGCGGCAGTGAATGACCAACCCCTCTCTTCCAATATCTTCTTGGCATAATAATAGTGAGCCATGAGTTCATTAATGACTTCATGCCACCAGATGTTCTTCTTCAGTTCAGACGAACGAAACACACAGACGCCATAGTGCCGACCCCAGAAGGTAGTGTCTGCGATGACGACGGTTGGTTGAGGGACTATCTCTGGAGCCGGTACGACGATCGTGTCGAGCTGTTTCCTGACCCACACATGAGACCGTCCATACTGTTCTGACAGTTGAGTGAGTGTCTGCTTCCCACCGACGTATTCTTTCCACAGCTTCTTTCTGAGACCGCCCAGTCGTTTCGGTGATTGAAACTGATGTCCGCACTCACGACATTTGTATCGGCATCGACCGTACTGGTATCCGTTCTTTTTCGTTAGGTGCGAACCGCATTTCGGGCAAATATTCGCCCTTTTTTAATCTGCATATTAAATATTTCATGTTTTAGCTTGTATGTACGCCACCGTATCACAAAATCAGCCTCTTAAAAGTTTCTTTAACTCGAAAAATACTTTCATGCGATATTATGCCAGTTTTCTTAAATACGCAGACGCCTCTTGCGCGTTCGTAAATGCGGGCGAAATATTTTTATTCGCTTTGATATCTTTTTCTACTTCTTTAATCACTCCTTCAAGATACGGGGTCATACGATGTGCAGCAGAAAACTGTACCTCGCGTGTGCGCACAAATTGTTTAAGTGATGCAGTTACGATTGCTGATAGAGAAAAGCCGAGCTCTGCCGCAAGTTCCTGCGCTTGCTCTTTGACTTCCCTATCCGTCTTGATGTTTATCATCGCTGTTTTCATACCAGAAGTATATACTTTAGATATTTCCTGTCAAGAAACCTTCCCCGCGCGGCCCATGACATAGGGCTATGTATAACAAAACCCTTTTTCTCCTCTTGCGAGCGCGCGAACAACTTGATACATAGACTATTTCTCAATTCGTATAGCACGGGCATCTGTTCCATGTCAATAACGGTCGTTATCAGTATGGAACATATTAGATATGAAGAAGCTCGAGTACTCGGTTCTGGCGGTTAGCTACTGCCCAGCGAGCCGAGCCAAAATGAATGTACCTCATTCAATTTTGCGAGGCAAGCGCGGGCAGAAAGAAATTCAAGGCATTCTGATGCCGAAGAACTTTCTTACCTATCCATCTGAAACAATGACTGCTCCGCTATCTCGTAAATTTAAATGTCGAAATTATCAGGTCAGAAAGTTTTTTTGCTTCTTTAACATCTGATGGGCTAAATGTGTGAGTGTAGCGATACCACAACTTATTCTTCTCAAATTGGATTAGTATCTGACCAACACCACTATCAAGCATAGTGAATTTCTCGGCGGGTAGGTTATCAACAGAGATGTTTTCTACGGTGAGACCTGTAATCTTATTATTTGCAACCACTATTTCAAAAAAGTTGCATCTCGCCGGAGATTCTCCCGCACTATTCATGTTGCAATCGACTCTAGACTTTAAACTTAAAGCATTTACTTGCCTCTCAAGAGGGATTGAATTGGGGCACTGTTTTGGATTTGGATCTGCTGGCCGATTCCAATTCACAAACTGTGATGGAAAACTTACCTCAAAACCACAACTTTCATTTTTTTGTAAAGAGAGATCCTTTGTATCTACAACAGTGCCACCAGAAGGTATGTTAATTTGGTTTCCGCCCTGTCCGTTACTTGAGGTTTGTGTCTGTTGTGTTTCAGGGGATGTTGCTGATTTATTAGACAGAACATAATAACCACCGCCCACAAATATGATGACAATAAGCGCCAGAATCAAGGGCAAAACAAATCCTCTGTGTGAAGTTTTCATGAGATATATGGTAACACAAAACCGCCCGTCAACATCTGCGAAGTTGTGACGGGCGGTTTGTTTCAAGTGCTTGGTTCTGGCGGTTAGCTACTACCGAGCGAGGCAAGAGAAGGCGAGACGCATTTGGTATCGCTTTCTTGAAGCGAGCGAAGGGAGAAAGAAATTCGAGGCATTCTGATGCCGAAGGACTTTCTTACTATCCCCATTTTCTGCTATAGCAGTATTTTAGGGATAGCGGAAATTCTCAGCAGAGAATTATCTGTGAGTGGCCCTCCCGCAAAAAGTAACACTCGCTATTTCTAATTCTGCTTCCTCTGCGGGCTGTCTGACGGTAACACTGGGGCGTCTGTTGAGGGATATAATCTTGCTCGTTCCATGTTACTCCAAGCACCGCCAGCCAACATTAGTACCAACATGACCGCGAGAGAGATACCGAACGAGGTAAACGCCTGTACGAAGCGTCTTTCTTTGGAGAAAACAAACCCAACAATCCCAAAAATAATAGGGATCAAAATGATGCCGATGAAAATATACCCAAGTCCATTTGCAATTTCACCTAACCCATCACCTTGATATGTCGGTTGTAAAAGTTCATAACCAACATAAGCGATTCCAACCACTAGTGAACTTATAAATACATTGTTGTTTGTCATGATCTTATTATACAACAAGGCCGTGTGCATAGCGTGGTGTGTTTGAAGTATTTGAAAACACGCCCATGATGTTGGCGCCTACCTACTCTCCCTAGCTGAAACGCTAAGTACCATCGGTTCTAGAAGGCTTAACTGCCGTGTTCGGAATGAGAACGGGTGTACCCCTTCTGACGAAGCACCAACATCATGGGCGTGTTTTCGCTCATGACAACGAATACGCATTGGTATTGAAAACAAAGTGCGAATGTCCCGCTCTTTCTTCAAGAAAGGGCGGGGGTGCTATACAGAGTTCCGCACGAGAGACTGGACATATTAGTACTCCTCGGCTACACACCTTACGGTGCTTCCACCTAGAGCCTATCAACGTGGTCATCTCCCACGAGTCTCATAACGATTCCTAATCTTGGAGCATGTTTCCCGCTTATATGCTTTCAGCGGTTATCACGACCCGACATAGCTACCCAGCGGTGCCCTTGGCAGGACAGCTGGTAGACCAGAGGTCAGTTCACCCAGGTCCTCTCGTACTGTGGGCAACCCTCCTCAAGAATCAACGCCTGTAGTAGATAGGAGACCAACCTGTCTCACGCATCTAGTTTGCCCGTCACACTTCTGCAGTGTGGCGGGTTTACTGCGATTACTCGCAGGATCGGACTGTAACACCACCGTTTCTCGGTGACCAACATTCAGTCTCTAGGGGCAACACTGGAGGCAGGATGCTGGAGTCTGGACGCTGGAAATTTCCAGCTTCTAGCCTCTAGCTTCTAGTCTCTAGAGTCTTCCCTCGGTATTGCCCGTTCGTACACAACGAGCTCGGGTTCTACCGATATTAGTTGATTTGCTAACGCATACATTCCTGTATGTGACCGCCGTGAGTATGTCTTCGCATCCCGTTAGAGACAAGAACTTTTAAGTTCTGGCCGACTTTAGTCGGCGTCTCTAACGGGACGCACAATGCGTCTCCGCGCATCTAACATTTCCTCGTGGGTTCAAACCGTAAAATTGCCGATGCTGATTTGCATCAGCCGCTCTACGGTTTGAACCCAGCTCGCGTAACATTTTAAATGGCGAACAGCCATACGCTTGGGACCTTCTCCAGCCCCGCGCTATGTTGAGCCGACATCGAGGTGCCGAACTCCGCCGTCGCTAAGGACGCTTGGGCGGAACTAGCCTGTTCAATCTTTTTCAAGAATAGACTATATCTTCACCCAGCTCCAGTTTTGTTTCCGAACAAAACTGGAGCTGGGGACGGCGTCTTAGCGATTCGCTCGTTCGACACAAACGAATCGCTCCGATTCCAATAAGGAATCAAGTCGTTACGGGGTCAAGGAATGTCGCCTAATTTATAGGCGAATGTTGGCAACACGACGTGTTGCCGTATAAGTGTATGCAATTTTTTCGTCTCGACGGTTGAGAAGTAGAGCGCGAAGCCCTTATTCTTTTTATCGTAGATGCGCACAGAAAGCTCAAAATTCTTACTGAGCATATCCTGCGCACATTCCGCTTCCTTTCGAGATACTCTGCCCAGATACAAGAAGCTGTTGTGGTCCTTTGGATTGTAATACCCATCGTCCATATACCACACGGCGAGCGCAAGCGGTTCCGTGAGAATCTCAACGAGATTCTCCGGTATGCGCTTCTTGCCGCCGGGGTAGAACAGGGCGCGCCACGTCCCGAGTACTGGCGATGCGCTTGATTGCGCGCGCCAATACTCATACGTCGCGAGTGTCTTCGTGTGCACGCGGCGAAGATAGACCGGCTTGCCTTGGAAGAGACGCGGAAATGCGTGCATCTTCCACAGCACATAGTCCTTCTGTTTACCACCATGCTCCAGTCGAAGTCGCGCGTTCTTCTCGCCAGTTTTCTGCAGGGACCCATCCCCAAGGAGGGTGCCTACGAGAACCGCTTTTTGATTTCTGGTCAAACTTATTTTTTGCATACTCTTATTTCTTCATACTATCATTCCCGACTTCCCACGGTATTATCCATCTTTCAATGGGTTTTCACCGTTATAAGCCGTTCTTATATCCTTGGATTGCTCCAAGGGAGGACAACGGGCCCTTATTTCAGGGCCTATCCCCAGGGTAACTTATATCCGTTAATCTTTGGCCGCGTCTAAGGCGTACCATCGGTTCACTATGCTCTGCTTTCGCATCTGCTCGGGATGTACCCCTCGCAGTTAAGCTCTCTTCTGCCATTACACTATCGGCACGGTTTCCATTCGCGCCTAGAGAACCTTAATAGACTCCTCCGTTACTTTTTAGGCTTTATGTTTTCCACTTTATAAGCAAGCGTGGGCACATCGTTCAATATTGGCTGTACAAAGTTGGCGATAATCCGCGCGCCTTCATACGGCACATACAAACGAAGTGAGTTATTGCGTTGCTTATGTAGAGCAGTTTCGATACCGAAGTGTCGAAGTGCTTCCTGCACTAATTCAAGATCTTTACGATTATATCCGAGCGAATGAATCACGAGCGAACGGTGCTTGGACGATTTCGATGAACCATCATCAAGAAACCATATCGCTAATGAAAGAGGGCTCATCAACTTCTTAATCAGCGGTGGAATTCGCTTCTTTCCGTTCTGATAGAATTGCGCGCCATAGAAGCGAAATGCTGGGTGGCTCACGGTTGTGAATCCATACACCAATTTCTCTCCTTTGCGCTTTTCATACCAACCCGATAGAAGCCACTCTTGAAACTCTTTCGCGAGCCATTCTAGGTATTCGCGTTGAGCAGAGCCGTGTTCGACTTTCAGTCGATACGTGCGCCCGCCATTTTGTGTTTCAAGATGTCCATCGCCGAGCAAAAGTCCGACGACTAATTCCCGCTGTCGCTTGGATAACTTCAGATCTTTTTTCTTCTCACGAATTTCTTTCGTGTTCATGGATGTGTACGTTTGCGTTTAAGTACACCTGCATGTCGCCACGCAGATCGGACTATATCATCTTCCATTTCTGGAAGGTCAGCGTGTAGTCTCTGGGGATCTTCATAGTTACTGGAAAGTGGTGGGAATTCCGCAAAATCCCCGACCGAGAAAGGTTCATTCGGCGCCAGGCCGACGGTACGCATGGAAGCAACCGATACCAATTTCTTCCTCGCTGTAAAAATGCGCGGGAAGTCGCTCCACGCGGCATTTCAACCGTAACGAGTCTTCTTGAATCAGCTCGTTTTTTGCTTTTTGCTCCGACTTACTCGGAGTAACTTTCTTCGTTGCACTCATTGTGCTTCCTTTCTAGTGATCGTTAATGACCACTTTCCAATAACTATGAATTTCCTGCTGATTGTCTGCACTGAACAGATTTTCACCAGATTTATTTTCAAATTTAACTGATGGCAGTATATGCCAACAATCAATATTTGTCAAGTCCTTAGGTACTGTCAGATTCTCAGATATCCCAGCATATAGCTAACTTTTCGGTAGCAATTACTTGCTAAAGTCCCCCTTTTTATATTTTCCTGTTTTCTATTATTGGT
>Ga0209518_1003156_pt1 | contig 14388 bp, 19 predicted proteins | sample RifGroB1_FD_183993 | JGI IMG/M metagenome (GOLD analysis project Ga0209518, IMG submission 183993) | Groundwater microbial communities from Rifle, Colorado, USA - Groundwater B1 (SPAdes) (version 2) | ecosystem: Environmental > Aquatic > Deep subsurface > Groundwater | place: Rifle, Colorado... | reverse complement strand
TTTCGTGACGGTCAAGAAGTTGTATATTCGGATCAAGAGATTGAACAACAGAAGAAACAACAGGAGGTAGAAACCCTAAGACAGAGACAAAGACAGGCTTCAACTGCTCTTGCTATGCTTTTTGTAGGACTTCCACTTTATAGATATCACTGGAGCCTGATTAAGAAAGAAAAGTAAATACTATTTCAATCTAGTGAAGGTAATGGAGGTAAACCTTCTTCAATAACTATTTTATCGACAGTTTCCCTTCCTATGTGCCCTTCCCGTTCAATTATAGCTTGGATACGATCCTCAGCTTTTTGCTCTTGAGGTGACATTGGTTTGCTCATTCGTTCCTCGACTCTCTTCTTGGCTTCTTTTATTTCTTCTTCAAAACTTTTATCTGTTGGTCTTTTTATTTCTTTCATAGTTAATTTTATTTCTAACTTAAGTTGATCATCGACATCTTATTTTTCAGGATTATTTTCGTTCATTTTTAAACTTCCTTAAATAACAGCAATTAGCGATGCAGCTTCGGGATTTATTTGAATAAAGCCGGCAAACATTCTTCTTTTTTCTGGCCGATCGAATTCTTCGGCAGCCATTCTAATTAAACCTAGTGCTTCTTCTGGACTCTTATTTTGTAAATCTAGAGCACCTTTTAGGTAGGTCAATTCACTTTCTGTTATATCTAATTTTTTCAATTCTTCTTCTGACATATATCTTGGTAGTTTAGATCCAATTATTTAAAACAACTTGATTTATAACTGATTTTTTGAGATACTATAGGCGTGATAGAACAATTATTAACCAAGGAGGAACAGTTAACCTTTGATATACTAATACAAAAATCAGGTAAAATAACCACTCGAGATGAAATTGCCCAAAGTGTATGGGGAGTTAATTGGCTTTCAAAATACTCCGATTGGCAAATAGATAGGCTTATTTATTTACTTCGTAAAAAACTTCCATCAAATTATTACATAAAAACTTTAAGGAATAGTGGTTATGTCTTGATCCAAAATGGAATTATTATTCCTCAAGCTAAAACAATAAAGGTTGAAGGTATACTACCTTTATTGAGTTACCTCCAATATATGAATAACAAGAAAAATAAAAGGAAAGTCCTTAAAGATCTATTTAAATCTATAGTAAACGAAAAATTAATTGATTTTATAACTAAAGCAAAAATAGTCTTGGTTATAAATTCCTATTCATATGACAATATTGATGCAATATCTCGATATTTAAAGCCTAAGCACTTATATTTTTCAAATTTTGACAAAAGAGCATTAAAAATTCACGAGGAAAGAATAGATGAATTGAAATTAACTAATTTCCATACCGTCTTTGATGATATTAGAGATAGTATTTTTAAGAATAATTTCTTTGATTTGGTTATAAATGATTTTCGTTTAAATTTCAACACCTCAAATGTTCAAAACATTAAAACCGTTAAAAATATATTTAGAATACTTAAACCAAAATCGTATGCATTCATATCTGTAGTAATTGATCCAAGGTATGAATCTTTAAAATTTGGAATAAACCAAGAAAATGCTCCAACAAATAAAGATAAGCCTTGGGCATTTAAGGCTGAGGAAAACTTAACCAGATTTTGTTTTACCGTGCCATACTACAAAAAATTATTTACCGATGTAGGATTCAAAATAGTAAAAGAGTTTGATCTTCAAAAGGGTAAAAAGTGGGTTCCCTGCTACAGAAGATTTTTACTTAAAAAATAATTATTTATCCAGCTGTTTTTTAAGAAGTTTGTAGATGTTTGCCTTTACTTCAACTTCAGTCATGTTCCAAACTTGAGAAAGGTGAAGAATATCATCCTCCACAAAACCTCCGCCACCTTTTCTTAAGTTGCCTTTACCCATATCATCATCGGGTATTCCACATCCACAGTTGTAGCACATAATTTAATTATTAAATTTTATTTTACTTTTTTCAAGTAGAAGTTTAAAATTAAACAGTGAAGGTAAAACTAGTTAAAAAACAGGAAGAAGCAAGAAGTACAAAATCTTTTTATTTTGAGCCTCAGGAAAAGTTCTCGTGGCAACCTGGACAGTATTTTTATATAACGCTACCTAAATTAAATTATCCTGATGAAAGAGGAGACACAAGACACTTTACTATTTCCAGTTCACCTACTGAAGGAAACTTAATTAGGGTAACAACACGCATAAGAGATGAATCAGGTTATAAAAAGACATTAGATGAGCTTACGATAGGTACCAAACTTCAAGGTAAGGGACCTAACGGTCTTTTTGTCTTAGATGAAAAATCAAAAAAACAGAATGTATTTATCGCTGGAGGCATTGGAATAACCCCATTTAGATCATTTATTAAATACAATACCGATAACCATTTAGATCTACAATTTAATTTAATTTATTCCAATTCCGATAATGAGTTTGTTTTTAAAGAAGAATTGGATAGTATTTCTAATAATACTGATAATTTTAAAATTGAATATATAAACACAGCCACTGACGGAAGAATTTATAAGGCCAAAATTGAAAGCTACATTAAAAAATGGGATCTTGATTTAAAAAACATTAAATGGTGGGTAGTCGGTCCTCCTCCTTTTGTTACTGCCATGGAGGAAATTCTTGAAAATTTGAGCGTGGAAGATAGTAACATTGAAACAGAGAAATTTACCGGGTATTAAAAATACTACAATCTTCCTTCATAATTAGAATTTTAGTCCAACCTCAGATATAATATTCCATGATGCCGAGGTAACTCAGTTGGTAGAGTAGCTGTATCGTAAACAGCAAGTCGTGAGTTCGAATCTCACCCTCGGCTCAGAGGACTTCTCCTACTAATACTTCAGGTTCTATGAAAGATTCAAGGATTCTTAAATTTTTAACATTTGATCTATAAAAAACATCAAAAACTATTCCTGCAACAGGAAGAGAACCCAACAGAAAATCAAAAAGTATATTCAATGACATCCTTAAATAAATTTTAGGGGGCAAATTCAAACTAAAAGCAATCCAAAAGATATAAAGAGAAGTTAAGGCTCCTATTGTGCTTCCGAGGCCGGGAATGATATCTAGGATAGGATCGATTCCAAAACGGATTCCTAAAATGTTAAATTCAGTATCCAAAAACCTGGTTATTTTCCTTGCTCTTACTAGATTTTCTTGTAAATTCATCAGTTTATAATGTAAATATCCTGTTTTATATCTGAAACTCCAACTTTTTCAGCTTCTCCTCTTAAAACCCTTTCCAAAGGAATACATTTCATACAACCATTATGGGGGCAGACAAAATGATCAAGTTGTCTGGCCAGTTTCATTCTTTTTGCTATTTCCATAACTTTATCAAACGAACTATTTAAATCAGGCAATTCTTTCTCCGTCAAATCATCATTTCTGTCTAAATACCAATAGGATGCTTTTTTTACCTGTTTGGTTTGTGTGTTGGTTACCAATAAAAGATAAATAGGAAGCTGTAATGAATCTAATTTTTCTTCATTTTTGCCAGTCTTAAAATCTATAATGTTGACTGCATCCTCGTCTTCAAGATATTCAAGCCAGTCAATTTTGCCACAAAGGATAAGATTACCATCCTCAGACAGATAATAATGAGGTAAATTCATGTCAGATTGAATCTTGATTGCTTTTTTAAGTAAAGGGCCCGGGTGCTTTTCCACACGCATTAACATTTCCACTCCTCTTTCTTTAAACTCCAATTCTTGGGTCCTATTTTTAAATCCGCCCTTTTTACCTGTTATCTTTTCCCAAACAATGTCAAGTTTTTTCAATAGTGATGTATTAAACCTCATCTCAACAGGAAGAACAGATAACGACTCTAAAACTTCATGAACCGCTGATCCTAAAGATAAAGATGCTGAAGTCACGGTTATTTTATGTCCTGTTAAGGGGTCTTTGTAAATCGATCTTAAAAAGTAAGCCCTTGGACAGGCTAAAAAATCAGAAATCGATGAGTGACTAACCCAAACTGCTTTGTATTTGTCAGGCATATAATGAGAAGTTTAACATTTTTGACACAAAACCCGAAATAATTATGTTTCTTCTTGAAGATTTTTATTTCTCCTTCTTTTATTTCTTGCAAGAGCATTAACCAAATTTTTTCTTTTTCCTGCAGGTATAAAAGGTAATGCATCATCAATCGCCACATTATCTCCAATCCCACCAGGAACAAAAAATATATTTCCATCTTGTTCGACAATTCTTGTTTTTGCACGTGTCGCTTTTTTGCCATTTTCCCCAACTTTTGTCATTGTTGACCTACCTTCTACGACTTGAATTACCAGCGCCAAGTTAGTATCACCTGGTGTATAATTTCCTACACCTCCAGGACCTCTAGAATGATCTGAAACAAATCTTCTGGCTCGATTTTCTCGTTCGAGTAATTCTTGAATAGTTTCTTGAGTCATTAGCTAATTATATAACTTTGAGTCAAAGGGTAGTAAAGGTGTATACTAAGAGGCTCGAAATGAAAAAAAGTTATTCAAGATTGGCAAGTGTGGAAGAGAAGAAAAATATTAAAAATGCATACTGGTATATTTTTCTTTCTATAGTTGCTGTAATATTTCTATTTTTCTTAGGTCTTCCGACCTTAATTAAATTTGCCGCTTTTATTACAGAGGTCAGTAAATCAGATAAACCTGTTGACGTCAACGATATTACTCCACCTGCTCCTCCACAATTCGAAAGTTTACCTGAATTTACCAACAAAAAAAACTTACTGATAACTGGTTTTTCCGAGGAAGGTGCATCAATTTTGTTATCATTTAATTCTGAAGATATAGAATCTTTGGCTGATGTAGATGGAAAATTTTCTATTGAACTCAAGCTTAATAACGGAGAAAACAATTTACAGGCAACCGCTAAAGACCATGCCGGAAATTCAAGTCAACCTGGCAATGTTTATAAAATTGCTTTTGACGATAAGGCACCCGAATTAACACTCTCTTCTCCAAGTGACGGCAGTGCTTTTTTCGGCTCAGGACAAAGACAAACGGTAATTAAAGGGGCCACCTCTAATGACGCCGAAGTCTATATTAACGATAAGTTTGTTTCCGTTATGGAAGATAATACATTTTCTTTCGCAACTACGCTTTCTGAAGGAGCCAACTCCTTTGAAATAAAAGCCATAGATAAAGCAGGAAACGAAACAAAATCAACTCTTGGACTTAACTTCAGTTCCTAAACCGATTAAAGTAAAAAGCCAAAACATAACATGAGGATAGAATAAACTATTGGAAAAAATACTGTGGATTACTACTGCAATAAATGATGTTATTAAAATCGCATTATATGGAATTTTTACAATAGTATAAAGTAAGAGTATTAATCCGACTACGCCGGTTGTTGCTATTACGAAAAGTATTGAAGAATCCAAACCAAAACAAGAATGAGAGGAGGAATTTGACTCTCCCAGAAATGTAATTTTAGCTGAACAAATATTGTTAAATCCAATACCAATTAAAGGAGACTTGGAAATAAGATATAAAGAATCATTAACATTTTGCATCTTTTTGGATAGTGAGGCTGATCTGGTTAAATTCGTTCCTTCACTGATCATTTTTGGTGATAATAAAATAATTAAAATCAGTACCAGAAATAACAATAATTTCTTTTTAATCAAAAGAATTAAACCAATAGCTAACATACCTGCTCTCGAATATGTAAAAACAATAGAGAGGATAAGAAACAAGCTCAACATATTCTGTTTTTTATAAATTGTTATAACAGTTCCCAAAACCAAGATTACTGCCAAGAAGGTGGGGTCCAAAAAAGTTCCGACCATCCTATTTAAATGATCGTCCCAACCGAAAAATTTCAAAGAAACTGTATTAGGATATAAAACATATTGAATCCATCCAAAAATTGCTGAAAATAAAGCTAATGTTATTAAGTAACTAAAAAGTTGATTTTTTCGTTTTAAATCCTTATAATTTCGGGAAATATAAATGGGAATAAGGCTGTAGAAAAACAGACGAAGTAAATAAAAAAAACCTTTTATACTTAAACTTTTGATACTTACATCAGCCGCAAAATAGTAATAGTTATAAATCCAGCTAAAAAGACCCAATAGAAGGAATGAAATAAAATATGCATACCATTTAGGTAGTTCATATTTTTTAGAAATTGTATAAATTCCCAGAAGTACAACCAAAATATCCAGTAAGTTAACTGATCCAATTCTAAAGAGCTGACCAAAGGGAAAAACTACTAAGATTGCAAAAAATATAATTTTGTCCATGATAAAAATGAATGTAATGATTGCATTATACTAAAAACAATATTTCCGGACTTTAAAAAAGTAAGAATAAATTTAATTTGAGGGTAAAATACTATTTTAATAATTGTGGATTTTTTTCTCTCTTCACAATTGGCTTGAGCATGAAGACTTGAATATTTATTTATTTTGTATAAATATTCACTTAATTTGTCGGCGGTATGATGAATTATAATATTTTTTAGAAAACCTGCCTTTCCTCTTTTTAAATTGTATATTTCATGAACTCGTCTTACCCATATCCCTGACCCTTTTTTTATTAATCTGATAGTTTTCTCACTACCCACATATTTACCTAAAAAATAATTTTTTCTAGTTAAATAATAAGCGCTGTATTTACCAGTTGGTTCTGATAGCTGAGTTTCCATAACTTCGTCATTATCCAAAAATAATACCCATTCGGCTTTAGAATTATTCAATAATCTATTTCTCAGCAATGCAAAATCAGTTATATTTTTTCTTGTTAAATTAATAACTTCTATCATATTTTCGCTGGTGACTCATTTTTAAATATCTTATATAACATTATGAGAGTAAGTGGAATTGTTACAATAGTCCCGATTATTGTTGAAATAGCCGTACCTGTTATCCCATATAGTCTGGTCAATGGAAAAATTGTAGTAGCCATACCTATAATTCCGACTAGAGTAATGTACGTAACCCAATTTTGTTTACCCAAACCCAGAAGAAGTGGGAAAATGGAGTTTGTAAGTGCTTTGATCATACCGAAAATTGCCAAGACACGAAGAACTCCGACTGCTTCAAGCCAATTTGGACCTAATAAAATATTTATCACTTGATACGGAAACAAAATTAATAGAATTCCAAAAGGTATTACTAAAAGTGATGTTCCCAGAAATGACTTTTTAAAAGTGTTTTTTAACAAAATCAAATCCATTTGATATTTTGAATAATAAGGAAAAGTGACTTTCTGAACAACTTCAGCCATTTCCGAGACAGGCAAAGAAGAAATTCTATATGCCTGTTGGTAAAGTCCAAGAGGTGACACTCCTAATATTTTTCCGACGACAACATCGTCTCCGTGCTGGAAAATATAATTGAAAGTACCGGCAAAAGTTATCCAAATTCCTTTTTTAAGAATATATTTAAAACTAGCAAAATCAAAATTTAACTTTGGTCTGGGAGAAATAAATATCTGAGAAATAACAACCTCGACAATTGAACTTGCAATTAGTCCCCAGATCAAACAATATTCGCTTCTGGTTAAGTATCCTAATAAAACCGCTGTTGAAATTTCAACAAAAATAAGTAAGCCCTTAAAGTAGAACTCTTTTTTAAATTCAAGGTTTTTTTGAAATACAACCTCTGCAGGATTTATAAATCCTCTGATTAACGGAACAAGTGAGGTTAAATATAAAATATTTTTGGCAGAGTCATTGTTAAAAAATTTAGCTATCAAAGGGGATATTGAAAATATTAAAATAAATAATATAACTCCTCTTATAATTGAGACAATCCAGGCTGAATCCAATTGTTTTTTGTTTGTTTTACCTTCTTGAATTAAAACTACATTTATACCCGTCTCGGTTATAATTTCAAGAAACCCCAAAACGAGTGAAGCAATTCCAAAAACACCGAATTGAAAAGGGGATAAGATTCTGGCAAGAATTAATGTTTTTATAATAGCTAAAAACTTTGCAAAACCACGCAGAACAGCCATCCACCCTATTGATTTAAGCATTTCCCTTAATTGTACCAGCTAAAAATCCAGACATGACATAGATATCTGAAATAAACTGCATCAGAGGAAGAAAGAGTCTAGATCTAAAACTTATTATTACATCCCGCCATTTATAGATAGGCCAAAGAATATAAAGAATTAATAGAAACAATACGCTTTCAATTGGAATAAAGTTACGCATACTTAGATCAAAGACAAAGAAAAAGAATAAGTATCTCAGAAATACCAGGCTGATTTTAATATTGTGCGACGATAACTGTTTTGATAAATGCCACCAAATTTTAGCCTGTCCGTCACCTTTGGCATAAACATAGAATTTATTTGCAATTGTTGACAGATTCATTTGCGAAAGTTCCAACCAGGTTACCCTAGCATCCCCCACTCTAACTATTTTCACGTTATTTTTCACACAATCGTAGAAAAATTTTGTATCTTCTCCCCCTTTTTCTAAACTTTCATCAAATCCTCCAATTTTTTCCCAAACAGTTTTGGAAAATGCTACTGATCTTGCAGAAGGTAAAAATGTTTTTTGATTAAATCGTTTTTCCGGTATCCCCAAATAAACAGAGGCTACCTCCTGGATTGAATTTGAAAATGGCATTGTATAAAAACCTGCAACTAGAAGTTCTTTACGAAATACCCGAAAGGGTTTATATATTTTTTCCAACCAATTATTATTAGGGATACAACCCGAGTCCGTTAAGGCTATTATTCCCCCTTTGGCCATCTTTATGGATACATTCCTGCAGTGAGCAATACTGCCTGCTTCTATTTTAAACTTGATTGATTTATTTATTTTTTGATATTTCTTAATTATCATTACAGTATTATCAGAAGATCTGGCATCCACAATGATAATTTCAAATGGTTTTTTACTTTGGTTTATTAAGCCCTCTAAAAGAAGGTGAATGTTTTTCTCTTCATTGAAAACAGTTATACAGACAGATATTTTCATTTTAAGTATTTTAAATTCATAATGTATAAAAGTAGAGTAGCGAAAAATAGATTTGAGCTTAAAAAGGTTATATCAGGTACGTTTATTGCAGCCAGAACATAAGAAGAAAGAATAACTATTATTGACATAACACTTTTTGAATATTTTATAAGCACAATAAAAGGAAAGATAAGAAAAACAAAATGATGTTGCCAAGCAAGACTATCAAGTAAAAGTAGAGTAATTATGGTAAACGAGATAACTAAATCAAATTTATTTTTTGTAAAAATAATATAGGCATTAACCGAAATTAATATTAACGAAGTCAGAGCTGTAAGATTTTTCCTTAAATCAATATCGGTAACCATTCTTGATATAAATCCCGACAGACCTTGGTTGTAATAAATTTCTCTCCCTTCAAATCTGGAAAGTGGAGGTAAAACTACTTGGGTGTAATATGAATATAGATAAAGATTACCTCTGATCAGATAGATGATTATCGTGGTTAATATTAATGTGAGAATTGAATAGACTATTACTTTCCACTCCTTTTTCAAAATATAGTATATTAAAAAGTAAATAAATATTGTTTTGAAAGAAAATGAAAGTCCTAAAACAATGCCAGTCCATTTATAATTCTTTTTTAAATATAAGTAGAATGATAATAAAAGAAGAAAAAAAGTAATCAGATTGTTTTGTCCCATTCCCAAGGTAAATTTAGTTGGGAATGCAATTATGACAACTATAAAAATACTAATTTCCAGAATGTATGTCGGTTTAATCTTCAACAAATTTAAGGATAGGTAAATTATTCCCAAAATTGAGAGTAAGGATAAAAGTGTGAATAAATTCTGAGCTAATTGGTAGTTCATGATTGTGAGAGGAAGATAGAACAAAAGAGTATTGGGAGGATAACCTACACCTGTAAATATCTGGGGATTCTGATAAGGATTAGATGAAGTTAATAGATCCTTTGCTGCCAACCAGAGAACTTGGAAATCCGGAGCAATTGTGGTAAATAATCTTATAATACCTTCCATAATTTTAAGTAAGTATTAACTACAGACTGCCAAGACGGTAATAAATTTAACCTGGTTCCTATGGGAATGTTTTTGATTATCTCATTCCAATAATCCTTTTTTAAATTATTGTCAGGATACACAATTATTTTACATTTATAAGAAAGTGCTTCTAAGTAACTCAAATAGCCTCCAGGTACTGCATATTCAGCCTTCATTAGATATGATTTAGGGTCTGTAAATCCAGTTACTTTACTGTATTTCTCACACTCAGAACGAAAAACTCCATCACCTACAAAAGTAACATTATTATATTTATATACAGAAAGCCTTTTTAAAAACTTTTTTATGCCTGTATCTTTTTCCAAACGTCCCAGGAAAACAACTGAATTTTTGATTTTGGTAAATCTTTTATCTACTTGTTTGTTTACTCCACCATAGGTAACATAATCACTTTTAATTCCATACCACTTGTTGATATAGTTACCGACAGAGATAGAACCAGAAGCCAGGATCCAGGCGATCTTTTTTTGCATTTTGCTTAGAATAGGAATGGGATATTTTCCTTCCCATCCATGAAAAGTTACATAAACTTTCTTTTTTGGATGTAGTAATTTGAGAGGCAAGTACCAAATAAATACGTCGTTGATATGGATTATATCGAAGTTTAAAATAGTTTTTCTGAGTTTGAATAATTGTAACCAGATTACAAAAAGTCCTAAGTACTTAATTTTTGGATAATTGATGTTGTAATCTCCATTTCCATCTGAACTTAGTACCTTAACTTTATGACCCTCTTTTTTTAAGTTCTGACTTAATTTAAAAATATGTTTTTCTACTCCTCCAACATGTGGCCAATTGTTTTTATTAATAAATAGTATCTTCATGCTTTTTTACAAATAATTATAATTTGAGATTCTCCAAATAATGACACGGTTAAATTATCAATCACAGTAGCTACATTATTAAATAATTTAAAATAAAGTAATTTGGTAATCCATCCTAAATATTTATTGGTAAAGATAATATTTCTTACAATTCCCTCACACTTTTTGATTTCAATTATCTTGAACCCGCAATCTTTTAATAAATATTTCAAATTGTTTGCGGTGTATCGTCGAAGGTGTCCAACATTTTTATCAAATCTTTTTAATAGTCCTAATTTATATAAAGGTGCATTTAAAGACGGTACAGAAATTGCAAAGATTGCATTGTTTTTCATGATAGAATAAATTTTGCTTAATACAATAGAATCTTTTTTTAAATGTTCAAGTACTTCAAAACATATTATTACTTCATATTTTTTTGTATTTTCATAATTTTCAATAGTTACATTCTTGAAATTAACTCTTTTTACGTTAAGTAAATATTTATTCTTATTTGCATCTTTTACAGCATTTGTTGACAATTCAATCCCATCAACTATTAGTCCCTTGGATGCTAAAAAAAAACTCATTGTACCCGTAGCAGATCCTATATCTAAAACTCTTCCCTTTTTAGGCAAATATTTTTCTAAAATTGATATTATGTTTCTGTAAGTGTATTCATCACCAACTATAACTTTTTTGTGTATTTTGTTTTTACTATGATAATTTTCGTATAAATTATATTTCTTCACAACTGAATTTTAACAACGATCGACGCTATTGACAAACTATTATAATTTTTATTACTGTTAGCATAGTGAATTCTTATAAGTTATTTCTTTCTATAATTCTTTTTATTACCTTATCTATAGTTTCACCATCAGAAATTTTTGGCCAGATATTATTTAGTGATGATTTCGAAGACGGTTCAGTAAGTGATTGGTCAGTACCTAGAAATACATGCTCTTCAACTTGGCAAGTTGTAAACAATTCATATGGAATTATTATACCAAGTCCTTGTGTTACGGAAACTATACCCACCACAATTATCGCTAGTAATACAAATTATAGTTTCGAAGTAGACATGACTATGAAGCAAAATGTAAATATGGATAGAAATTTTGTATTTAAGTACAAAGATGAATCAAATTGGTATGGGATTCACACTGTTGGTCTATCGTTATTACTTCATAAGGTTGTTGATGGAACTGAATATTTTTTAGACAATTGGTCAAATAGTTATTCATTTAATACTGATGAAACATACCACTTTAAAGTTGATATATTAAATAATAAATTTAGAATTTATGTCAATAATGATTTACTAACAACTGTTACAGATCAACCACCATATTTTGATCATAAGTATTTTGGACTTCAAGCTAGCTCCGGAGGAATTTCAACATCTGAAGTCTGGTTTGATAACGTATTAGTAACACAATTACCTCCTGAAGATACACCAACTGCAACACCAACTTTAAGTCCAACTCCTTCTCCCACAGCAAGCCCAACAGAATCTCCTTCACCATCCCCTACTTTAAAATCGCTTAGTGTTCCAGATTTAAAACAATTCTCACTTCCTTGGAAAAATAATAAGTATGACCATATCTCAGGAACTATAGAACAGTATGGATGTGCTTTGACTTCAGCCACCATGATACTTAACTATTGGGGACACAGCGTCAACCCTGCACAATTAAACACCTGGTTAAAAAATCAGTCTGACGGGTATATAAGAAATGGACTTATTAACTGGCTGGCTGTAACAAGGTATTCTTTATCAAATTCCAATCTCTTAAAACCAGCACTGGAGTACAGAAGAGTTGAAGCAACGGATGAAAATATTTATAATGAATTAAATAATGACAGACCATCAATCATAAAGGTTCCAGGACATTTTGTTGTAGTAAACGGTAAAATAGATTCTTCATTTTCAATTAATGATCCGGGGTATAATAATAGACCAAGTCTTGCTGTCTATCCTCAGAGGTTGGCATTAAATTCATTTTCTGCAACTCATACTGATCTATCATACCTAATGTTTGTGACTGATGAAGACGTCACTCTTAATCTTTTTAATTCATTAAATGTACTTCTACCCACTCAGACATTTTTGGAAGAACCCATCGATAATTTACTGGATAATTCTCGAAAAAGTGGAAAAACTTCAAAAGTAATGCTTTTTGAAAAACCAGAAGAAGGTAAATTCCTTTTAAAAGTAACAGGACCACACGGACCCTATAAATTAGACAGTTATCTGTATGATAGTCTGGGAAAAGTGACTAAACAAAATTTTAGTGGCTATTTGTATGGTAACGACGAAGATAAATATAATATTTCATACAGTGGAAACAATAGTGTCCAATCTAAAGGTAAACTAAAAACTTTCATCAAATTTATTATTTCTAAATATACAAAATAGACATAGTTTGATATAATATTGCCATGTCAGAATATTATGAGCTATACCTTATGGTCATACAGGAATGTTTATAAAAGAAAGCCCAAGTAAAATATCAACAGATGATCCTGAGAACGCTTTTGGCGATGTAATAACTGAAGAAGAAATTGCAAAGGTTATTGCCGTTCTTAATACGCCACATTGTCCGATTAAACTCAATTTTCCTCAAACCGATTTCTAAAATATTTAGACAATTTGAACAAAATAATGGCAGATATTATAAAAATAGACGGACCGTGGAGTACTGAAAATGACAATGATCCCACGTCAGTTCCCAATGCTAATGAGTGAATATAAATTAAAATGAATGCAATATAATTCAGGATATGAAATTTTCTCCAATTATTCCTCATAAAAAGGTTATAACCACGCAGTAGTCCTGCAGTCACTCCAATAGTTAAAAACCAAAAACCAATTCTTCCAAAATTGTATATCCAATCGGTCCACGACTGACATAGTAAACATACATCAACAAATGGAAAATAAGGATTTATTTTTCCCGTAGAAAAGTAATTAACCACAACCCACATTAAAGGATGTAAAAAGATTAAAGAATAAACAACTAACCCGTTAAAGATATGAAATTTCAACGCAAAACTTCCTAAATACTTTCTCCAAAAGTCCATAAAGGATCCTAAGATTAATTGAAAAAACATTAGTGCATATGCTGTTAATCCAAAAATTCTTTGTATAGTATTTGAAATGGAAATTGAATTTAAAAACAATGCAGAAGATGTATGATTTGCAAAGACCGTAAAAGTACCCAGACTTGCGAGTAATAACCAAATAACTATTAAAATATATTTGTATTTAGTCTGCATTAGAAATGAGTTTATCATAATAATAATTATTATTTTTTACCATGAGTATTCTGGATATATTTATTAATAGCTTGCGTTATTGATATAATTCCTAATATGGGAACGGATAATATCAGAACTATTGCACAAGGAGAAACAGGTTCAAGAGATTTATTGTTTTCACAATTAAAAGCACTTGCAAGGCTTTATTTTAAAGCCTCTATGGGAATTTCCGATGCAGCGTGTTCACCAGTATTAACAAGTTCATTAAAAAGATGGGGGGTTGGTGAAAGTGATACTGAGTACATTAAAATGATAATAAGTCACTCTTCAAGTGTTATT
>Ga0209518_1003154_pt1 | contig 14399 bp, 23 predicted proteins | sample RifGroB1_FD_183993 | JGI IMG/M metagenome (GOLD analysis project Ga0209518, IMG submission 183993) | Groundwater microbial communities from Rifle, Colorado, USA - Groundwater B1 (SPAdes) (version 2) | ecosystem: Environmental > Aquatic > Deep subsurface > Groundwater | place: Rifle, Colorado... | reverse complement strand
TCGATGAATACCAAAATAATATTTGTCATTAATAAGATTAGTAGTCTTATAAAGATATTTATATTTACAATCCACTATATACTCCTGTGCGCTTTTATCAGCATGCAGGAGTATATTCAATTACATTTTATTCTTCAATTAAAATTTCTATCATAGTGTCTGGAGTGACACAAGTTCTTGGATCGCCAAACATAATCCCAATCTTATAACGCCATTGATTTGTAAAAATGATAGTTGTATTAGCTTGGCTTGCTAAGGTAACTAATCTTCTTAACGCTTGGGACATCATTCTCGCCTGTCCTCCAACATGGCTATCAGTGATGTCTCCCTCAAGCTCTGCCTTAGGAACCAAAGCGGCAACAGAATCTACAATGGCAATAGAGATTTCATCTGTTCGCAACAAAGTATCTAAGATATCTAGCCCTTGATCACCATTATCAGGCTGATTAAGCAATAAAGCCTTAGTGTCTACTCCAAGAGCATTAGCATAATTTAAATCAAGAGCATGCTCAACGTCAATAAATAAAGCTTTCTTATCTGGAAAATTAGCCTGAGCACTAGCAATCGCATGTAAGCACAATGTGCTTTTCCCTGAAGACTCATCACCAATTAGTTCAACAATCCGCCCCTGCCCATAACCACCATCTTCATACCCGCCACCTAAGGCTTCATTAAGTTTCAAAGAACCACTATCCAATTTAGGCAATGGCAGAATTTCTGTTTCGCCTAAATCAAACAAAGCTCCTGCTCCATACTTCTTTTCTATGGCTGCTTTTGCTAATGCTATACTAAACTTCTCTTCTTTTGCCATTTAGAAACCTCCGGTAATCTTCTCTGTCACCATGCCAAGAACATTTTTGACATTCTAACAACCAGTTATTTCGTATTACATCAGCTTCTTCATCAGCAAATTCTATTCTGTCTTTGCTAATGCTACTAATCTTAAAGAAAGATGTTTTATCTTCTACCAGATAAAAATCCTCAGCACCACAAGAAGGACAAACAACTGGATAACATTCAATTTTTGTTTGTTCTTCTTTCATTAGATCCCATCTATTGTCCGAAGCTGCCATCTAAACTCCTTTTAAGCTTTCTTAGCTTCTCTCCTCATCACTTCTTGTTCAGCCATTCTAAAAATTATCATAATCTTTTGAAGAGTTGCTGGATCTGCATCTGGCAACCATTCTAGAAGGTCGTGGTATGTATATTCATCTAACTTCTTCATATCTCGCACATTCCATTCCCACATGCAACAGCATCTACTTGCTTTGTATTATCATCTACTTCAATCAAGTTCAAGTAATCAACTTCTTTCATATTTAAAAGAAGACCATTCCAAATCTCTTCATGATTAATCGCCGAAAGCAGAAAAATAATATCGTCAGGTTCTTTAAGATGGACCAGCTGAAGTACTCGTTTATAAGTGTCCCAAAGAAGCTCTGAATGGATGTTTAAACCCTTCACCGCTTCTTCTGAAGTATAACCTTCAAGAACCATCTTAAGAGGCCTTAAAACACTCTGAAGGCCCCCAAAACGGCTGTCTATATGGCGATGAAGGTGCTTTGCTGCGCCAACATTCACTTTACCATACATCTCAACAAGCTCATCTTCAAAAACAATTCTTTGTCTTGGGGCTTGTGGATAAACATAATCTGCGCTCTTGCCCACTACGGATACAGCAGTAAAATATTCTTTATTCTCATAAATAAATTTACCTACTTCCATCCACTCATTAGAACCCACTGATACTGTGTTGGACACATTATGTATAGCACCTTCACAGGAGAAAGGTCGAGCCGTTCCATATCGAACCCAATTCTTTTGGGTATTCAAAACTGCTTCCAAGAAATCAGTAGCAGATAAATCATCCATCACTACTGAACCTGGTTTTGTAACAACAGGAAATGCGATCACATCATCAGTTTTATTTGCAGACCAAACAGAATCTTCACACATGTGAGGATTCAAACTCTTAAAATACTGGTAAATAGTATCCTGTTTTGTAGTTTGTACTCTTCTAATATACCTTCTTGCATGATGGGGATGAATACCAGAAGAAGTGTTGAGAATAACCGCTGTGTTGCCGTCAGGCTTAACGCAGGTGACTCTTGCTGCTGGCCTAATGCCAATCATCTCAGCAACTTCTTTATTTACATCACAAGCAAAAAGGGCCATCTCACGCTGGAAATCATAATCTAAAGCTATAGCTGGATTATCCATGATACCAGCAATAGAAACTCCAAGCAAAGCTTCTCGTTCATTTATCAACTGGCTAACTCCAGTTAAATAATTGAACTTAGTATATCCTGCTTGCAAAGTCCCTATTACCGCTGCCGCCCAAACAGCCTCTTTAAATTCTTCTTTGGTCTTTGCTTTAGATGCATTTACTGATGACAGATTACAAAATTCCCAACCTGATTCAAAAGTATAACCTTCTTTTATCCAATTATCTCTCTGCTTATAATCAATCAAATCTAAACTATAATTTTCAACGATATTACCTATTGGATCTCTAACTAGTAGAGGACAAAGGGAAATTTCAGCGCATGCATTGAGCCCATATTCAGTACTTGCCAAAAATGCAAAGCCTGGTTCGCCAAATTCTCTTGATGCTTTAACTAACCGTTTAAAATCTGAAAGATTATCTTCATTTCTTAAAAGCACTGCGGTGTTATTACATCTAGCCCTTTGCCCATTATCAATTTGCCAATTGCCTACTTTGGCATTCATCATCTCCTCATCATCAGGAGAGAATAAAGCGATAAGAGCTGACCTGCGGACACCCGCTGACAAAACGGAATCACTAGCATAGCAAGTAATATCCAAACATTGAAGAGGAGTTAATTTAAGCTGTTTATTCTTTCGTGCTTTATCGAAAACTCCTTGAATTTTTTCTAAAGCTAACTTTAATGGCTCTGGGCCTGGGGCTCTGCCTCCGGTGGAAAGAGGAGACCCGATGGGGCGTATCAGAGAATAATCAAATCTTGGCATCCCGCCAATCACTTCATGAGAATATCCATTCTCATCTGCGATAAGCATATTTGCATAAACTAATTCGTTTAAGGCATCAGCCCAGCCTTCAATCGTATCTTTTATAATAAAAGAATAAGATCCTTCTTCTTTGTTTCTTAAGAAAGGCAATTGAGCTACATGGTGTCTTTGAACCGAAAGACCACCACCAACGCCACAAAGCAACAGATATAAAACCTCAGCAAAAAATCTAGGTCTATCACAATACGAAAAACTACAATTATAACCACGAGCTTCGTGCTTAAGAATACCTTCACCAGCAAACTGAAGTGTTCTTTGTGACCCTAAAACTCTTTTATCTTTCACAAGATCAAAACTTCTATTAATATAAGCTACCAACTTGTCTCTGACAGGATCATTTACATCAAAATGATAAACATACTTCTGCATATGCATATCAAGTACTCTATCATTAGCTTCTACAAAAGTCTCTCTTCTATTTAAATCAGGAAGATATTTTGGATACTTAGAAACAAAATTGTACTCAGCCATTAGGTCAGAACCAGAAACATCCATTTACATACCTCTTAATGCAGGATCCATTGCCAAAGAATCCCCATACTCTTTTACAATCCTACGTTGGAACTCTAATGCATCACAAAGATTCAAGAAAAACTTTACTTCTAAAAGCAATCGGCCAAGAACCGCTCTGGGTTCAATAGTAAAAGTCCTTACATAAGCTAACAAGCTTTCCTTACCAGGAGTCCTTTTATTGGGTTTCTTGGCAACCGCATCCCAATATTCTCCACCTTCTTCATACTTAGCCAGTTCAACCTCAGCCAACTGGCTTTCTCTAGCTTCAATCAAAGAAGCCAATTCATCGTGAGCTGCTTGGATAGAAGCCTTAAGAGAAATAACTCTAGTATAAACCACTCCAAGTTCAGCATTAAAAGCCCTTAAAGAAGTAGGAGTAAGGTCTTCTTTAATAGACCTGCGATTAAGTATTGCTGTTTCTTTTATCCATTCAACTATAGATTGACCTGGGTTCACTTCTTTATGTTTGCGGTCAAATAACCTTCCCAAAATAGCACCTTCACCAAACGATTTTAGAAATTCATCTCTTAAATCATTTAATTTAGCACTACAAATTTTATCTGAAGTGCTCATGCAATATCCTTATCTTCAGTCCCTAAATCCCACCAAGTCTTATGCCACTCCTCTTCCAACTTAATCTCTTCATATACTGAATCGATCAGTTGGTGAAAAGGAAAGGCATCACCTGGATCTACTTTTCTAGTTGGCGAAGTATCTGAGTGTCTATAGTGCATCCTCTTTTCAATTCCGAGAGCCTTAGTTAAGGCTACTTGCAAACCTTTATAACTCGTTAAAGCTTCGGGAGTATAAACTTCCCAGTGCTTGCCCTTTGTATGAAGAACTTTATCTTGGCCGAGAGTAACACCAGCCCAAGTCTTGTATGTTGAACTATGCGGTATCGCATTTACAAAACCCCAGTTAGACATATCAATCCCAACAAACCAATGATTAGGATTGCTAGCTAGATGACCATTAGCCATCATAAACTTGCCATTATTTTCTGGCCATTCCCCTGTATGAAAGCCAGCATGCCAAGTCCTATCTATCAAAGAGGCTATCTGATATATATCGCCATTGCGATCTATAATAAAATGAGTCGATGGACCTGGTTTAGTTGTGCCGCACATACCATTGACAGTCCTGCTGCCAGAACCTAAAGCATCATAATGGGTAATAGTTCCTTGAAGTTTATTATTAAAATCCTTCTTGATAACAGGGTGCATCCCACTCCATTTCCTTGAAGTAACATCAGAAACATGAACCCAATGCTTAAAACCAGAATTAGGGCCTGGAGACTGTAACCAACCATTTCTAAATTCTAAATCAGGAATATCACCTATCATGTTAGACCTCTTCAGCTAAACAATACACACCATAACTCACTCGATTTAAAAGTCCTTCTTGAGTAAGTTCGGACAACCGCTTCCTTACTGTAAGCCCTTTCGCATCTACACAATCATACAATTCTTTAACAGACATTGGATGTCCTTTGCTTGCCAAAGAAAACAGAATCTTTCGAGGCGTCTTTCGTGCCCCCAAGGCCCTTTTGGCCCAGGCAGGAATCCCATGCCCAAGTTCAGTCTCTAAAACCGCGATGCGCTCTAAAAGCACATCGTTGAGTGCCTCTAAGTCCCCTATTGTTCTCATCTTTTTCTTTACCTCTAAATGCTTCATTGCCTCCTAAAAAGCCTTGAAGAAAACCATCCAACCTAAAACTTGTCGTCCTAGCAGCTGAATAAATAAAATATCCGGCAACTAGCTTTATGAACTTCGCCAGCACACGTCCTTCCTAGGTTCTACTTTAGAACCATATTAATTCTTTTAGCATCAAATACTAATTGTGCAGCTAACATAGCTGCTAGATCAGAGGATGTTAAAACAACATCAAACTCTGTTAAAGATTCTTTACCAGATGGATTAACTAACACAGAACACCCATCTCTATCGGTAAAGCTAAAAGGCAGGCTTGCTTGTTTAAGCAGTTCGAACATTGAAGGTAGGTCTTGTACCTCTAAAGAGGTTTTACTTGACACTTTTGTTTTGAAAGCAGGAACAACTTTGTGTTCAATGTCGTCCCAAACCTTTTGTTTATGTTCTTTGTCTTTCAAGAATACACTGGCCATTGGCCAGAACAAAATGGCGGTTGCATCACGCATTGCTTCTGGCACTTCAATACTACCAGAAACAATATTAAACTGACCCAATGTTGATAATTCTCCCTTATCCTGGCTAACCCGCCAGAAAAATCCAGGATACTTCTCGATCACTTTCTTTTCTATTAACTTAAATAAATCTTTTTCTTGTTCACTCTTCGCTAAAACTAATATGTTCATCTTCAAAACCATTAGCTTTTGCAACTAGCTCAAATCGTTCGATGACAGCCTTCTCCAAACGTTCTGTTCTTTCATCAAGCTGTTCCAGATCTACCTCAATTAATTTGTCAACATTAGATTTTAAGTCTTCAGCTAATGTCTTTAAGAATGTACGATCTACTTTGTTAAATTCCAAAGTTAACTTTTTTCCCTCGGCATTCATATAAGAATTAAAAGTCATACCTAAAAGAATAAATTAATCCTTTAGCTGATAATTCTGGATCAAGATCAAATGCCACTTCTGCCATCACAACTTCAGGAAATTGAGTACATAAATGTTCAGATTCGGTTAACCCAATAAGAACAGAATCAAGAACACCTACGATCTTGTGGACCTCTTCTTCAAGATGCAAAACATCCTCGCCATCCTTAAGGGCCAAAATCAAATACTCAGTATCATCAGTTCTTGCTAAAGCCACGAACTTCCCATCTTCTGTAATCATAGAAAATTACCTTCCTTATATTTCTTTCTAATTTCTAAAACTTCATCTGCATAATCTAAGCCTTTTTTATAGCACTTTTTGCCACAGGCATAGTAACAAAGAGCCTTGCGCCAACCAATATCTTTTCTACGCAAACACCTATTGCGTGCAGAATATTTTATACACTTATATCTATTACGTACTAGGGCATTTAAACCAGCAGCGACCCAGTGACATCCATTAGCTTCTCTGTTTCTGCACCACATAGAGGTAGCTTGCATCAGACCTCTAGCTCCTTTTTTCGACACAAGTTCAGGTACAAAGCGGCTTTCTTTATAAGCCACTCCCCAAGAAATATCAGGATCGACACCATGCAAAATAGAAACCTTAATTACTTGGCGACAAGAAGTATAATAAATTTCTGGGGGAGGCAAATCCAACTCATGATCTCCCAACAAACAAAATTGATTTGCATAAATTTCTAAGCTAGCAAACAGTAATAATGTTATTATATCCATTACACAGTATGCCAGCCGAGCATATACGGTATGGCATTAGCTAACACAAGTTTTAATCTATAGAGATCAGCTGCACTTACAAAAACATTCACATTAATACGGGCCTTGTCTTTCTCTGCGCTAGACAGAGAGAGCAAATAAGTAGGATTGCCTTCTCTATCTGGCTTATCGCCCTGCTTAATACCAAATGTTTTAACAATAGTTTTATCTTCATTGGCATGAACAGCGCTTATTTGTTTCACCCCAATGGTTGTAAGTCCAAACAGAATAGCTGCAATATCTTTATCTGACATTGCAAAAATTACTTTTTGATTACTCCAATCAAGAAATCCTTCTTTTTTTGGATCTGGCGGAGCACCTTCCAAAAATAAAGCTCCGTTACGCTCCACACTGCTAACATCGCCTTTATTTTCCCAGTTAGGACCACCAAGTCTTACTTGGATTTGTCCTCCGCGCGGGGTATAAAAAGCAATCTTTCCTGTTTCAACTCTCATCTTCACTTATTCCTAATACTTCATTGACAAGAGCTGGGCCTTCGTTAAGCCATGTCTCTTGCGCCTCTTCTGGATTGTCTTTATCTTTTGCAAACATCGCCAATAATTCCATTGGCAGATCCGCAGTTAAAATCACAGCAGCAGCAAAAGTGGGATGTTCAAGATAAGTCTTACGAACTGTCTCATGGTCAAAATCATCACCATCAAAGAAATTCTCACCCACTGCTCGCAATAAAGCACAAAGGGTCAGAACCGCTTCTATATTAGTCAATTTCGACTCGTTGATAAGAATAGAAAATTTCTTACTTACCTCTGTTACTTTTTCAAGATCATACTTCATCAGCTGTCGCCTCTGCCGCTTCGATTTCAGCAATACGAGCTTCTACTCGTTCTTTCAACCGAGCAATACACAATTCTTTATTTCGCCAAGCCAAAGGCCATCTATCTTCTACTTCCATATAGCCTGTTGGCTCATGTATAACAGTGACTCTATGGATAGCTTTTTCATCTACACCGTTTCCGCTTCTGACACCAGCTCGTGGTGGACGAATTGCGCCAGTACCCTGTAGAGTAATCATAGGACTCATAACTTGGCAATCCTTAACATTAAATTCTAATTTCTCCATTCATTTTACCTCTTAGGGAAAACTTATATCCCCTAATGCATCAAAGTCAGCAGAAGGTGCAGCTTTTCGAGCAACGCCACCCTCAATCTTGCCAGCCTTCTGAGCAGCCTCAACAAGACAAGTCGTTAATTCATTCCTCCGCTCAGCGCTTAGAGGAAACACCTCATCAAAATATGGCTGATTTGTCTTTGTGGTTTCCTGATCTGCTTGAAACTTTTCATTCTTTTTCGCAGGAAGCATAACTCGATATCCACCATCACGTGAATTCCCACATTGTAAACCGAACTGCAAGGGCATCGGCTACGGTCAAACTGCCCGCCACTACAGGACCCTTTTCTGTTTTCTTAACATCATAAAACCTAACATCTGTAATCCATTCTGCTGACATAAATTTTACCTTTCAAAATTATTAACTTACACGCTACGTCAATTCGTCAATATAATATTGTCCACTACCAACTCAACTTTGTTTATTTCTTTCAGGGGCTGCTCCTCAGGCAACCCAGACCAAACTAAATAAACAGTGTTGACTCAAGATCCTTCAGGATCTAATTCTTATATAGTGGATGAATGTCTGTAGATGTTTCCACATTTTTTCACGTAAATGTGGAAACATCTCCTCAAGCATCCGAAGGAGCGGCGAGGAGATATAGACTTATATCTACTGGCATTCATCCACTATACAAGAAAATAATTTCTTCTCTGAAACACAGAGTACGAAACAAAATGTGCCGGCTTCAGGAATCGAACCTGAATATCCTATACCAACACAAGGTATCCTCACTAAGGCCAAAACCTAAGTTCCAATACCGTGTTCCAAACCGCGCGCCAGGCATAACTAGGCACAGCTTCTTATTAACAAGAAGAGCGCAGCTCCTGACCTGCCTTCGAGCATCCGAAGGAGCGGAAAATGGGTATTTACCCACAGGTCGGAGGCGGAGACCTTCTTGTTAATAATACGATATCAAGCTTCACTAACAATAGTGTCTTCAGCTTGAAACATTTTCATCAACCTACCATAGAAAAAGGGGTCTACTGAACGAACGTATTCTAAATATCCTTTTTCTTCATGAGTCAAATCATTCACTCTAGTAAATTTATATTTGATTACTAGAGCTTGCTTGGTTATCCTGGGCAGACTCAGCTTCAAATTATTCACTAGAATACCATTCACCATTTGCTTTTGGAAATAAGGCATTAACTTAGTCTTCTTATTGTTAAGTCTTAATTCCTCTCTTCCAAGCAACCTACTAACTAACCCAACAACCAACCCAGCATTCTGTTTAACCGCATCATCTCCAGATATGGTAATATCATCAACATATCTGGAGTAGTTAAAACCATACCCACTAATATATCCTGCCAACTCATAGTCAAAATCCAATAGGTAAATGTTAGATAACACTGGGCTTGACGGTGCGCCTTGAGGCAACCCACCATCTAAAAAACATAGTTCTTCTATCCAATCAAGAACAACCGGATCAAAATTCGTACCAAGAAAGATACACCTCAACTTAGACATTAACTTCTCTTTACTTATTGATGGGAAGAAGTCTTTAATGTCTAAGTTGAGGACGTATCTTTGCCCTCTATGGCACATGGCATTAGTTACTGGACTTCGCCCAGTAACAAAACCATGTGCGTATTCTGAAAGAGGGACATTATCTAGCTCCTCTTTCAGATATCCCTGGAATTCTTTAAGCTCAGAAATTGGTTCGCAGATTTCTCGCTTACGCTTTGAGTTTGGTCGCGATATTTTGTATCGCCTGTACATCGTCCGCATACAACCACGGCATCCTTTGTTTAACAATTGATAAGACTCTCGTCTTACCAAGAGCCAAATCTTCAAAGAAAGAAGCAATTTGAGTCCTAGATTCTGCTCGCTGAATCATTCCCTCAAAAATGGAGATACGAGAAATTAATCTAGGCTTCATCTGCGACCGGCTTGAATCAAACCAGACTGCCGAAGACCTCAATTTGCCTTCAATAATCTGGATAAGCATCGTCGATCCAGCAATAGCTGCAACCATATTTGCTTGCATCGTCTGTGGGTCTTCGACCGTTTGGATAGCACAAAGGTTTGCTGGAGTGTCAGGTACTTCTTGAATCTTTAGAACATCTTTTGGATATTCATCAAAGAACCCCGGAGTATCTGTAATACTAAAATCTTCACCAAGTTTAGCTTCGTCCCAACTTGGGACTCCCAAATCCCAAATTGTTGCGTTTTGCCTTGTGACACCGGCAATTACTTGCCCATGATACTTATCATTACCAGCGTCAAGCCAAATGCCATTAAGCTTTTCCGTAATACTCCACATATGGAATCTTGCCTTGTGATTGTCAACACAACCAACCACAACACTGATTCCTTTCACATCTGTTTGGCAAAGCTTAATCACTTCATCGTGATTTTCTGAGCTGATATACTTCGGATAAATAAAGATCGGAATTCCAAACAGATTTTCATATCTATTTGCAACAGCCATAGCCTTATTTTTTCCAAGATCAGCTACAGTAAAAGCTTGCCTTAGTAGGTTGTGTTCTGAGACATCGTCTCCATCTGCTACAATCAGCCTTGGATTTTTCAACCCAGCGGCATTTCTTGCATACAGATATCGGACCAAAGATTGGAGTAAATAACCTCCAGTGCCACCGGCACCAACAACAATAATATTACTTACTTCAGGCAAAATCATTGCAGCAGATGCATCTACTTCTGGCATTGGCTTTCCTATACCATTCAAAAAAGGTACAAGCTTTTCAGGAATTGTCTTTCCTTGAAACTTCAAGGTCATCAACGCAATAGGATCTAGCATATTGCCAAGCATGTTTATTTCTTTCTAATCAAAAAAATCGTATTCACTAATACTTCTTACGATTACCTCATTGGCTTTTTCGAACTCAAGAGCATCTCCAGGAGCATCATCAGAAGCCAACTTGGTAGTCTTACCATCTTCTTCATCAATAGCATCAGCTTCAACCAAGATTTCTACCCAATTCTTGAATTCATCCCAGACAACAGTACCTTCTGCTGCACTTAGCACAGCATAAACATGGTTTGAAATGATCTTTTGGTCTTTTACCCCAGATTGAACCTTGGTTGCTAAACACCTTAAGGCATTTGCAAGTTCAAAGGTCAGGTTCGTGTGGTTCTGTAGTTGAACAGGACCACTTATCCCTTCATGCCTGTGCTTATTCCAGTTAAGCAAGTTATCATCATCTTCCCCATGTCCATAAGACCGGTGACGACCTTGCCAAAAGTCCGAAGTACTGGGGTGAGCATAAGCCTTTGGGATGTATGTAGTATAGCTTTTAGAAGACACTAAAGCTAACCAACTTTCCTCATGCAAATCAGTCCAAGTACCAGCAAGCTGAGAAAATTCAGTTTCAGTTAAACTAAAGATACGAGATAACCCAATGTTTGTCTCTGCATCCTTACCAGCCAACCTTGCTCTAATCTTAAATGTTGGTACTTGCTTATCAAGATTACCAACAACCATATAGAGCATATCAGCCTTCTCATCATTGTCATCAGTACTTGAGTAAAACGCACCCATCGTATTATGGCTATGACAGCTCATTACTTCTAGATAACGATCAGAAGGATATTCAACTCTTAGCCCATTCATCTTATATGTAACACTCCCAGACGTCACTTCCTGAGTCGGAATATACAAGATATATGTGTTCTCTTCTTTATCATAAAGAACTGAGGAGTAAGCTTCTGCCCCAGCAAACCGCTGCATTACTGCACGGTAAAAAGAAACCTGCCATGCAAAAATCTCTCTTGGGATTTCAGGAAGACCAAAAACAAAAGTTCCCCCAGGTCCATTTTCAAGACCTGGAATTGTAATCTTTTCTTTTTGGATAACAAAACTGCCGATGCTGTTAACCCGCTTAAGGTAAACACCATCACCAAACACCCCAATACTTGAGGGCTTTTTGGTAACAGGGAACTTCCCTAACCCAGTTTCATATTCAGACTTCTGAAATTCAATTTTAGCTGCCGCAATTGCAGCTAATGCCTCAGTATCAACTGACGACTTTATAACTGGAGCAATTACCGATCGGTAATCTTGCCGTCTTACCAATTTGCCAAAACAAAATTCACTTAATTTCATATAATGCCTTCACAATCTTTTGTATAGTTTCAATTTTATTAGCAATTTTTGGTAAATCTTTTCCTGTTGTAAAAGTTTTCCAAGTTTCTGAAGGTGTCCTAAAAAGATGATCTGTAAATGGAAAATTCCAAAAATCATTTACAATATTAAAAACTGAATACAAACCAACGATTCCGTTGGGAATAACAGTTGTGGTTCCCCAGCAAATATTTGATGGGGACGTGGAATCATAAGGAATCGAATGGATATTGCCAAAACTCCATCCATCATACATCATTGTGTCATCACCAAGCCATTCTCCAGTCCCAAGATACAATCGTTCCTTGACCATCCGATAGTGGCCCTCGTGTGGCTTAAGTTTCCAAAATAGATAAGTCCACGGGGTGGTCACAGTATGATGTTTACCATGAAGGTCAAGCTTTGTTTTTTCTCTTTGTGCCCTTTGAGCAATAACAACTCGATTTCCATTTCGCTCAGAAACATGAACGATTCCGTCTCCGTTGACAGGCATGTAACCGATATCGAAATTAGTACCAAATACTTCCGCTAGCTGAGAGACATCAGCATTGAATTTTCTAACTAATCCTTCTTCAGAAAAAGATGCAATTGCAACTTCGTCTTTATCTTCTTCTAGCGTCAACACAATCTTCATACTTCTAGACTTTCTTCGATTATAGCTATCTTATTTGCTTCAGAAATTTCTTCTGTTAGATCCACCTGAGAATTTATCAACTTGTAAGCTTCGCTCATCTTCCTAAACCCATCTCTAAGAGCATTTAAGGTTCTTTCAATGTCGCCTAACATGCTTGGATTATCCATAAAGTTGATTTTTCCAAAATCAATAGTTAAATCTTCAGCTGACAAAAACCAAAGAAAATTGATTTCAGAAAAACTCATACGGAAATCTCTTATGGACCCAACTTGTTCTGGATATTTCAAATTAAAAGTCACCTTATCAAAAAAAGTAGTCGCAGATACCTCAAACGTTATTTCTGGAATAAAAAATTCTGCTATTGACTTCAAGCACTTTAAATAAGATAAGCTAATCTCTTTCACTAATTTTTCCAAAGATAGATATCGTTTATTAACTCTATTGTCCTTCAGCCATTTAGCTATGATAAAAAGCTGAAGCTTATTATTTATTGATTGCTGTGTCAGATTCATATCAGTACCTCTGAGCTCATTACGGCAGAAGGCAATCGGCTAAAACTTGTTAATAAAAGTTTGCTAATCTTTATTTTATTTTTATTTGTTTTCTTGCTCTCTTTTGAAATGCCTATAAGCAAATCTTCATAAGATCCAGTAATAAGATCTATCACATCCTGAACTGTTTTAGCTTCTTCAAAAGATCCAAGAAAAGATTTCGTGTCCAAAGTATCAACAAACTCTATAATTTCTTTAGTACTTAACACAGCATCTTTATCCTTTTAAATCCAATAAAAAGAGGCTTCCCAGCTATTGCCGGGAAGCCTTCTTAAACATTATCAAGACTTAGCAGCCCTTGTCACCAGCTGAACGCACAACATCGTAATACACATTGCCATCAGCTCCAGTGCTGGCCTGAAGTGTCGCATTACGAAGATCTGGATAATCATTTGCCATTACCGCCGTGAGATAAGTATTGGCTGACATCCCAGCGGGGATCCCTCTGTTCTGTCCATTGTAACGAATAAATTCTCTCATAACTACTTTCCCTTTCACTATGTTTCAGTTAACCAACTTTGGTTAACCCATCTTTCACTACCCACTATACACAAGTGGATTTCTTTTATGGTTAAGACTGCACCATGCAACTTAACCCAATTAGACATCTTCTTATTAATCAAACTACTGGAAATAGGTCCTTTAATCACTTCAATAGATCCATTTTCATATAACACAACCCAATCTGCTTTGCTGTACTTCACTAATGGATTGTTACCCCCAGATTTTCATCCACAAAGTCTTCTACTAACCTTGAAGTTCTAAAACCTTGATTAAGCAGTAAGCTACTTTGTTCTAAGGCAGCAGCTAATTGTTCATAGATAATAATTTTAGTTGTTAACTTATCATAAAATCCCATAGGTTTTATGATGTCAGGATTTACGTGAAACTTTATCCATGACATCCTTTCTTTGAAGTAGGCTATAATATCTTCAAGTTTAACAGTTTCTTCAAAAATAGAAACTGTTTCCCCAGCTTTGATGATATACTTATGTTCCTTTTCAATCAAAGTAGCCTCAGTAAAAGTGTTTACATTTTGATACTTCTTTAATCGATGAAAAAATTCTGTCATATTTGTC
>Ga0209518_1003153_pt1 | contig 14402 bp, 16 predicted proteins | sample RifGroB1_FD_183993 | JGI IMG/M metagenome (GOLD analysis project Ga0209518, IMG submission 183993) | Groundwater microbial communities from Rifle, Colorado, USA - Groundwater B1 (SPAdes) (version 2) | ecosystem: Environmental > Aquatic > Deep subsurface > Groundwater | place: Rifle, Colorado... | reverse complement strand
AACCGCTCAAACAGGAGGTCGTATGCCAGGGGGTCAATGTCGGTGACTCCCAATACGTACGAAACCAAACTCCCTGCCGCCGAGCCCCGCCCGGGACCGACGACGATGCCGTGTTCTTTTGCCCAGATTACGAAGTCCTGCACGATGAGAAAGTAGTTTGCGAACCCCATCTTTTCAATGACGCCGAGTTCGTGTTCCAGGCGCTCATGTACGGCAGGAGACGGATTTTCATACCGCGCCGGCAGGCGCTCCAAAACGATTTCACGCAGGTATGCAACAGGCGTTTTGCCGTCAGGAGTTTCAAAGATGGGAACTTTCGTCTTGCCGAGCTCTATCGTCACATCGCACGCATTTTTGATGCGTTCGGTGTTCTCAATCGCTTCGGGATATTCCGCAAAATGTTCCGCCATCTCTTCCGGCGACTTCAGGTAGATGTCAAAATCTTTCATGGACATGCGGTCGGCGTCGTCAATCGGGCTCCGTGTTTGCACGGCAAGCAATATTTCGTGCGCATCCTTATCGTCTTTCAGCACGTAATGCACGTCGTGGGTGGCGACTATGGGGACGCCGTGTTGCTTGGCGAGCGCGGCAAGCCGTGCGTGAAGTTCCTTCGTGTGCGGCTGGAGCTCTATATAGTAGTTTTCGCCGAATATGCTCTGGTAGCGCGAGATGACGTCGGAAGCCGCGTCCATTTTTCCGGACGAAACTGCCCGCGCAAGTTCTCCGGAAAAGCATCCCGAGAGGCAGATAATGCCTTCGGCATGCCGCGCGAGGAGAGCATCATCAACGCGCGGCTTGTAGTAGAACCCCTCAAGGTGAGAGGCGGTTACGATTTTCAGAAGATTTTTCCAACCGGCGTTGTTTTTTGCAAGCAGAGTCAAGTGGTAGCGAAGGCGGTCTTCGGGACTTTTCATTGCCATGCCGCGCGGCGCAACGTATACCTCAACGCCCAGAATGGGCTTCATGTCCCGCGCTCTGGCTTTTTTATAAAACTCTATGGCTCCGTACAGGTTTCCGTGGTCGGTTAGGGCCAGAGCGTCCATTCCCAATTCCTTCGCGCGGTCCAAGAGTGGGTCAATCTGCGCTAGGCCGTCCAAAAGCGAATAGTGGGAGTGAACGTGAAGGTGAGTAAACTTCGGCATCGCTCCCATCTTACAACTTATGGTACAATGTTGTCATTATGAAAACGAGAGCAGTGAGTGTGGCGATTAATGGGTTTGGGCGGATTGGGCGGTTATTTTTCCGCCAGGCGTGGAGTGCAGGCATGCGCATCGCGGCGATAAATGACTTGGGGAGCGCCGAAAATCTCGCATATCTTTTGAAGTACGACACGGTGTACCGCCGGTTTCCTGGAGATGTTTCGGCAAACGGCGATTCCCTCTCCGTCGACGGGAAGAAAATACCGTTTTTTCAGGAGAAGAACCCGGCGGCGCTTCCGTGGAAGAAACTGGGGATTGACGTTGTTGTTGAAGCGACCGGTGTTTTTGATTCGTATGAGAGGGCGCGCGCACATCTTGAAGCGGGCGCGAAGCGCGTTGTCATTACGGCGCCGGCCAGAGACGCCGACGGCATGGAATGGAAAACGGTGCTTGTGGGCGTGAATGAAGATGACTTTGGCGGGGCAACGCTTACATCAAACGGCTCGTGTACGACGAATGCCGTTGCGCCCGTCGTTGCGGTTATGGATGAGACTATCGGCGTGGAGAAGGCGATACTGAACACGGTGCACGGGTATACGGCGAGCCAGTCCGTTGTTGACGGGCCAGCGAAGAATTTTCGCCGCGGCCGCGCGGCGGCGCAAAACATCGTGCCTTCCACAACCGGTGCCGCGCAGGCGGTTGCCCGCGCGGTAAAAGGCCTCGCGGGAAAGTTTGACGGCATCGCGATGCGGGTTCCTGTCATTTCGGGGTCTTTGGCCGATATTACGTTTGTCGCGAAACGCGCGACGAGCGCCGAGGAGATAAACGATATATTCCGCAAGGCGTCACAATCCCCGCGGTGGAAAGGCGTTCTTGCCGTGACAGAAGACCCTATCGTGTCGTCCGACATTATCGGGGAGCCGTACGGCGCCATCATTGACCTTTCTTTTACGCGCGTTGTTGGCGGGAACTTGGCGAAGGTTTTGTCGTGGTACGACAACGAATGGGGATACGCGGTGATGCTTTACATGCATGTTGAGCGCGTCGCCTCACGCCTATGATTGTTTACATCGGAGCGGACCATAACGGGTTTGAATTGAAGCAGGCGCTCATTCCCCTTGTGCGTGAACGGGGATATGAGGTGGTTGACGTGGGGAACGAGCGCTTGGAAAAAGACGACGACTACCCCGTTTTTGCCAAGGGGGTTGCCGAAAAAGTGAGCGCGCAGTACGAGGGCGCGCGGGGGATATTAATCTGCGGGAGCGGCATTGGGATGGATGTTGTGGCGAACAAGTTTCCTCGCGTTCGCTCCGCCCTGATTCACAGTTCCGACCAAGCCTTTGACAGCCGCCATGAAGATGATGCGAATGTTCTCGTCATCCCCGCGCGCTATGTTGATGCCGAAGCGGCGAAGCTCATTGTCGCCACATGGCTCACGACACCCTTTTCTGGAGAGGAACGGCACGCGCGGCGCCTGCAGGAGGTATACAAACTGGAAGAGCAGTAAGCGATGCTCGTCATACCCGCCATCAATTGTCCCGATGCCGCGTGCGTGGCTGAACGGCTTGCCGTTGTCCGCTCGCTCGGGGCGCCATGGGTGCAATTTGACGTCTCCGACGGTTCATTCGGAAATTTTGTTTCGTGGCGCGACCCAATGGCTCTGGAACGCGAGCCGCTCCTTTCGCTCATGGAAGGCGTTTCTTTTGAAGCGCACCTTATGGTTTTGCATCCCCACGAAGAAGCGGAGGCGTGGCTTCAGGCGGGGGCGTCGCGCATTATCTTTCACGTGGAATCCGCGTACGACTTGGGCGCTCTGGAGCGCCTGACGCGCGCATACGATGCGAATCTTATGGCGGCGCTCCGTCCCGACACGCCGATTGCCGTGCTCCGCACACTTCCCGGCGTCGGGGAGGTACAGCTTCTTGCCGTTTCCCCCGGCCCGTCGGGACAGAGCTTCGCTAAAGAAACAGTGAGAAGAGTTCGCGAGTTGAGCGCGCTTCGGCCTGATGTTACGATTGAGGTAGACGGAGGCATAACGCCGGACACGGCGCGCGCCGTTGCCACCGCAGGCGCCGAGCTCGTCGCAGCCGGCTCGTACATTTTTGAAAGCGAGAACCCTCACGAAGCATACGAAGAACTCCATGGAACGGCTGACTGAAAAAAAACTGAAATTACTGGAAGAGAAGGCGCTTCACATACGGCGCTCCGTGATCCACATGCTTGCCGAAGCGGGGTCGGGGCACGCGGCAGGGCCATTGGGGCTTGCGGACATTTTTGCCTCACTCTACTTCCACGTGCTCCGGCACAATCCGGCGCACCCGGATTGGCCGCATCGCGACCGGCTTGTTCTCTCAAACGGCCACACCTGCCCGGCGCTGTATGCCGCACTCGCGCACGCGGGATATTTTCCCGTTTCCGAACTGAAGCGCCTGCGCAAACTCGGCTCTCCGCTCCAAGGACACCCGCACCGGGGCGAAGTACCCGGCGTTGAGACGACATCGGGCCCCTTGGGGTCGGGACTCTCGCAGGCAATCGGCATGGCTCTTGCGGCGCACCTGGACCGCGAGCGGCGCTTTGTGTACGTCATCACATCCGACGGCGAGCATGACGAGGGCAACTACTGGGAAGCCGTCATGTATGCCGGCAATCACGGATACGAACTTTCGCAGCTCATTGTCATTGTTGACCGGAACAACATACAGATTGACGGGAATACGGAAGACGTTATGGCGCTTGAGCCCCTCGCGGAAAAGTATCGCGCGTTTGGCTGGCATGTGATGCATATTGACGGGCATCGGCATGAGGCGATTATCCACGCCGCCGCCGAAGCACAGGCGGTATACGAAGCGCCTTCAGTCATCATTGCGCATACGGTTCCCGGGAAAGGAGTGAGCTTTATGGAGCACGACTACCGGTGGCACGGCCGGGCGCCGACGAAGGCAGAGGCCGCCGCCGCTCTTAAGGAGCTGGGCTCACAATGACAGTCATTGCCGAGCTTGCGATTGTTGTTGCCGCTGCGGCGGGGCTGGGGATTGCTGCGCGCCTTTTGAAGCAGCCGCCCATTCTCGCATACCTTATCGCCGGCGCCTTGGTCGGCTATTTCGGCTTACTCCGTTTCGGAAATCGCGAGGTGTTTCAGGCGTTTTCGGACCTGGGCATTATGTTTATCCTTTTTCTCGTTGGACTGGAGATTAATTACGCGTCGCTGAAATTGGTTGGAAAACCGGCGGTTGTCGCCGGTGTCGCGCAGGTTGTTTTTACATTCATTTTCGGACTTCTTCTTTCCCGAGCGCTTGGGTTTATGCCAATGCCCAGCTTTTACATCGCGATCGCTCTCACCTTTTCCAGCACAATCATTGTTGTCCAGCTTCTTACCGAAGGGCACGCCCTTCAGAGCTTATACGGAAAGCTTTCCGTTGGGATACTTCTCGTGCAGGACTTCGTTGCAATCGTCGCTTTGGTTGTGCTTTCGGGATTCGCCCGCGGCGAGTCAGAACCCGTACGCCTCATCCTCACGCCCATCGCAGGCATTGCGCTCTGTGCTGTCGTCTTTTTTCTCGGGCGCCACTTTTTCCCGTGGCTTTTCGGGAAGATTGCCCATATGCGCGGACTCCTCTTTCTTTCCAGTATTGCGTGGCTTTTCATTCTCGCTGCGGTCATGGAGCGCGTCGGCTTTTCCATAGAGATCGGAGGGTTTCTCGCCGGGCTCGCGCTTGCCAACTCCTTTGAGCATTTTGAGATTGCGTCGCGCATGAGGCCATTGCGGGACTTTTTCATCGTCGCGTTTTTTGTCGTTTTGGGGTCGTCGCTTTTCTTCGCAGACCTTTCCGGACTTCTCCTACCCATCATCGTTTTTTCACTCTTCGTTCTTGTTGGCAATTCATTTATCGTGTTTACCATTTTGCGCATTATGGGATATACGGAGCGGACGAGCTTTCTCTCTGGGCTTGCCGTCGCGCAGATTTCGGAATTCAGTCTTATCGTTGTTGCTTTGGGGGCGCGCGTCGGTCATGTGGGAAATGATGTCGTTGCGCTCGTCACGGCGGTTGGCGTTATAACCATCACCGTTTCCACGTATTTCATTACGCACGGCGAAACACTCTATGCCGTAGTGAAGCCATACCTGCGCTTTTTGGGGAAACTTAAAGCGCATCGCGAGCCAGTGCTTCGTGATGAAGAAACGGGGGCGCCTATACTTCTTATCGGATGCGACCGGACGGGCCGTGAGATTCTGAAAGAGTTGAAGCCCGCAGATGTTCTCGTCGTTGATTTTAATCCCGATGTCGTGGCCGGGTTGCGGCGCGACGGACACAGGGCAATTTTTGGGGATGTGTCAGATGTGGACCTTCTGGACCAGATTGATTTTGCGGCGGTCAAGAAAATCATTTCCACGACGCCGTCTCTGGAAGACAATCTGACGCTTCTTGAATACACGCGGGACCATGCGAAAAAGCGGCGGATGCCGCGCGCCATCATGCGGGCGGAGCATATGCGTGAAAAAAAGCTTCTTCTTGAGGCGGGGGCGGCGCACGTTTTCGTCCCGGAGGAAATTTCCGGAGAATATGTTGCCCGGCGATTCTTGTAATGGTCGGAGTGAAAGGTCGTTGCAAAAGAAACCGTTTTGGTGTATCAAGATAATTACTATGGAGTTAGGTGAGCGGCGGACTTTTATCATTGTTGCCATACTTGTCATCGTTGGGGTTGCGCTTGTCTTTATTCTTCAGCGAGGCGCAGGGTTGGGCGGCATCTTGGGAAGCCGTGAGGCGCCGATGGGCGGGAGTTTGGGGATTCCCAGCGCCGACGAGCCCCTCACCGAAGGGCGGGGAGTTGGAGCGGCGGCGCCGGGTTCCGCGCGGAGCATCCGGGCGTTTGATCTTACCGCGGCGATGACTGGTTTTGAGCCCGACAAAATCGTTGTTGAAGAGGGCGACACGGTAACGTTGTATTTGACGGCGGAGGCGGAAGGATTTGACATTACGATTCCGGCCTTGGGACTGCATCAGACGGCGGTTGTGGGCGAAGAGCGCATCATGCAGTTTCAGGCGGGAGTGGCGGGCACGTATCCGTTTATGTGCGTGGACACATGCCCGGGAGGAAGGAAACTGGAAGGATTACTGCTGATAAAGAAGGTCGGAGAATAACACACGTCCTATGAAGAGCAAGAAAACAATTATGCTCGTTGTTGTCATCGTCGCCGCGGCGGCGATGGGAGCGTTTGCGGCATGGAAGGCGTTTTTCGCCCCGCCGACGTTCTATGCAGTGCAGCTCACAACAGGCGAGATGTATTTCGGGCGGGCGGCGCGTTTCCCGTATGGGTTGCGCCAGGTTTATCTTCTGACGCGGACGGAGGATGAGGAACAGCCGGTGAGCGTCCAGCGATTCGTCAATTCGCTTATCGGTCCGGAAGATTTCATCCGCCTGAACCGTGCACAGGTGGTCTGGAGCGCGAAGCTTGACCCGCGAGGACAGCTCGTGCAGGCGTTCGCGAATCCTCAATCGGCGGCCGAGGTGCCGCAAGGCGCGGCGCAAGAGGGAGCTGGGGAGTAAGTTTTTGTTCGGTCGTGCTATGATAAAGGGGATGCGCGGTCAAATTGCGCTCCCCTTTGTGCTTTTAGTCGGCGGCATTATTGCCGAGATTGTGATTGCCGGTTCGGTTGTCGCTTTTTTCGCCAGCGCGTCGTCCGTCGGAGAACAACTTGCCCTTCGCTCTCTCTCGGCGGCGTACGCCGGCGTGTATGACGGCATACTCAAGGTGTCGGGCAATAAGGAAACGGCCGCGGCGGGAGACGTGAATTATACGGTCACGTCCGGAAGCGACAGCGCGAATGTTATTGTCTCGCGCACGACGGACGACGCCAGCGACTCGTACGTTTTTACCATTACCGCAACGGCCTCCGCGCGCACGCGGCGGCGCAAGGTGGTCGCATCCCTTACGGCAAATCAGATGACCGGCGTTGTCCGCATCATATCGGTAACCGAACAGGCATTATGATAAAGGTAGGGAAGGCGGTTCGCACGTTTTTTGAAGAACTCGCATCCAAGCCGCGCGTTGGCGGCTTGCACATTACCGATACGGCGGTGCAGTTTATGATGCTTGAACGCGCCGAAGGGCAGATCGCGGCGTCGTTTGCGCTTCCCCTGCCGCCGGGCATCGTTGTCGGAGGGAAACTTGCCGACCCCAAGGAATTTGAACGAATCCTCGCGGAACTGCGGGCTTTGATTGCCGCCGGCGAGCGGCGCGGTTCCATCCGCGTTGTTGCAAGCCTCCCGCCGAGCGTGACGTACGCGCAGAGTTTTACGATACCGAATGTCGGTCCCGAGCGCCTGCCGATGACGGCAGACCTGAATGTGCAGATGATTTCTCCAATTGCCGTTGAGGAGGCGTACATGAGCTGGCACATACTCAAGGAAACGGCAGATACCTATGAGCTCCTGGGAGTTTTTGCGGAGCGGAAGGTTGTTGACGCGTATCGCAGTTCTCTGGAAGCAGCCGGTTTCTCGCCGGTCGTTTTTGAACCCCAGTCGCTTTCACTCTCATGGACGATTACCGATGCCGCAGGCGCGAAGGAAGCGCCGCTTTTGGTTTTGAACGTGACGAGCGACGGTGTCAACATGTTTCTTTTGAGAGGCGGCGGGGTGTTCTTTGATTATTTCCGTTCATGGCGTTCCATTCAAGACACCGACACACGCATCACTACCGAGCTGTTTTACCAAACGCTTGTTGAAGAAGTGCGCAAGGTGGTGAATTTCGTTTTCGGCCGGTTTCACAAAACGCTGGCGTATGTGTTTTTGAATGCGCCGGGCACGGAGGCGGAGCTGAAGCGGCTCATTGAAGAGAAGTTTTCCATGCGGGTTGTTTCGTTCGCGCCGCGCTTCGCGCGCCTCACGCCGGCATGGTTCACGGTTTTAGGAGCCGCTCTCCGGGGCAACTGGGACCGGAGCCGCGACGTGTTCGCAAGCTTGGGAACCGAGCGCGTGCGCACTGCGTTTTACCACGAGCAGATTATTGAGTTTATCCATCTGTGGCGGAACGTCGGCACGGTCGCTCTGGGCATGTTCACTCTCATTTTCCTCGGAGCTCTTGTTCTTCTCCGGACAAACCCGAATAACTTGGGTGACCGCCTCCTTACGTTTAATACCGAGCCGCAGGAGCGAGACCTTGTGCAACTCGAGGAGCGTGCCGATGAGTTTAATAATCTCGTTGCCGCGGTGCGTGCCGCGCGCGCGGAAGAGACGCCTTTCTTGGAAATTGTAAACGCCTTGGAGGAATTGGGTAAGAGATACCGCGTGGTTTTGGACGAGATGACGGTTGGCGGCGCTTCGGTCGGCGCTCAAGCGGTTATGCAGGCGCCGAGTTACGACACTGTTCTTATCTTCAAACGCGTCGTCGGCGCGGACCCACGTTTCAAGAGCGTTGACATTCCTCTGGGCACCATCTCGCCGACAGCGGACGGAGCCATTCGTTTTACCCTACGATTCGTCTTTACCCCTCAAACTGCTCCGTAAAACTTTTGAAGGCGCTTTCAAGCGTCCGCCGCGCGCGGAGCGGCATTCGCTTCAAGACAAATGCTTCGGCCTCACGCTTCTCACGCGGGGAGCGGGTGCCGATGCGCAAACGCCAGAATGCGTTTGTACCCAGGGCGCCGATGACGGAGGCAACGCCTTTGTGGCCGGCGGACCCTCGCGCGAACAAAAGTTTGTATGTGCCGAGGGGGAGGTCGGTGTCATCGTGCGCAAGAAGAAGTTCTTCCGGAACGACGCCGTGACGCTTCATAAGCGCACCAACATATCTGCCCGAGTCGTTCATAAAAACATCCGATTTTTGCGGCGGAGCGGCGAGTGCGGGAAAGAAGGGGCGGGCCTCTTTTGTGAGATGGTCAATGAAAAGAAACCCGGCATTGTGGTACGCGTGTTCGTACTCCTTGCCGGGATTGCCGAGAGCGATAATGAGCTTGATATCACTTGGATTGAACTCCGCGTGCATATTGCGTAGAATTATGGCATAGTTCATACCGATGCGGAAGATACTGCATTCGCTTTTGGAAGTCATGGAAACCGTCGTCATTGCGGTCGCGGCGGTTGTTTTGATTCGCGCGTTTATTGCCCAGCCGTTTTTGGTGCGCGGCGCGAGCATGGAGCCGACATTTAAGAACGGCGATTACCTTCTGGTAGACGAGCTGACATACCGATTCCGGTCCCCGGAGCGGGGAGAGGTTATCGTGTTCCGCGACCCGTTTGACGCCGATTCGTTTTACATCAAGCGCATCATCGGGCTTCCTGGAGAAGAGGTTCTCGTGACCGACGGGCGCATTACCGTTCGTCGCGCGGACGGGAGCGACGAACTCGCGTTGCAGGAAGATTATATACGCCGTGCGGGCGGGGATGACGACGAGCGCGTGGTCTTGGGGCCGGACGAGTACTTCGTTGCCGGCGACAATCGCGGTTTCAGTTTTGACTCGCGCGACTGGGGGCCTTTGCCGTCGGACAACATTGTTGGTCTTGCCCGGCTGCGCCTGTGGCCGGCACGCCAGGCGATGGCGATAACCGCACCGGTATATGAGTGAGACCGTGCCTACCGCCGGCAAGCAAGCGCGCAAGCGGCGGCAATCATTTCCGACAATCCCCGACCTTCAGGATATTCTTCCACGGGCGGGCGCCGCATGGCGTGCCGTGACCTCTGTTCTTGATGATGTTGCCGACCTCTACCAGTTTTTTCCTCTTGAGACGCCGATTGTAGAGAGCGCGGAGCTCCTTCGCAACGGTCTTTCGGGAACGGAGACGGTGCACGGAAAACTTATGACCTTCCGCGTCGGGAAGCAGGAGGTTGCCTTGCGGCATGAGGGTGTGATACCGCTCCTTCGGAGTTACATGGAACATCACTTGGGGCATGTTGCCTCACCCCTTCGGGTTACGTACCGCGGCCCGTTTTATGCGGCGCAGGGCTCGCGGCTTGTTGCCCGCCACGAGCAGGGTTTTGCCATTGTCGGCGAGCCCCTGCCGTTTTATGACGTTGATGTTATCATGGCGCTCCTTGAATCGCTGCGACGGCTCGGATTCACCGACCCCGTCGTTCACATCAATGCGGTCGGCTGCCGCGTGTGCCGCCCGGCGTATTACCGCCGCCTCAAAGCATATTTCGGAGGGAGAAAGGGGGCACTCTGCGAATCATGCAAGGCGCGCGTCGCAACCGACCCCGTTTCCATTTTTAGGTGCGAGCGCCCGGGTTGCATTGAAGTGCGCGAGGGCGCGCCCGTTATTTTTGATCATCTGTGCCAGAGCTGTAATGCATACTTCCAAGGGTTCCTGGAATATTTGGAAGGGAATGAATTGAATTACCACCCGGAGCCGTATTTACTGGGGGATTTTGACTACTATAACCGAATCGTATTTTCCATTTCTCCTTTTGCCGACAACAACACGCCGCCTCTTGCCGCAGGCGGACGATGCGACTATCTCGTGGAGCGCATCGGCGGCCGTCAGCTGACGACCGTTGCCGGCACGATGTTTTTGGAGCGAGTCATCGGAGCGCTTTCTCTGGACCCGGAAACATTCTTCAAACGGCGCGGCGTGTTTTTCATTGCAGTGGGTGACGAGGCGCGGCGTGCCGGAAGCCGCATTGTTGCACTCCTTCGCAAAAGCCAGTTTACCGTTCTTGAGGCAGTCGGGAAGAAAACATTGCAGGGACAGTTGAAAGCCGCGGAGAAGAGCGGCATGCCGCTTGCCCTGATGTACGGACAACGTGAAGTGTTTGAAGACGTTATTATCGTTCGCGACATCGCATCAAACACACAGCGAAGCATTCCTTTGGAGCACCTGCTCGCGGAAGTGAGGAAACACTTTTCCTCCAGAGGAGGATCCGCCTTTGGCGGAAAGTGATATGGATTGCATTTTCTGCAAAATCGCGTCGGGGGAAATACCGGCGGAGAAAGTGTATGAAAGCGAGGGCGCACTGGGGCTTTTAGATATTCATCCTTTGGCGCCCGGACATGTTTTCGTCATACCGAAGCGTCATGCGCTTGATATTACGGAACTTCCCGACGAGGATGTCGCTTCTCTCTTCTTGGCAGTGAAGCAGCTGACAACTATGCTTGCGCGGACTTTTTCGCCCGACGGATTTGTTATTGGGATAAATCAAGGAAGGTTCGCCGGGCACACGGCGGGCGTGAACCACGTGCACGTGCATGTGGTGCCGCGATGGAAGAACGACGGCGGCACGTCTATTCACGGCATAGTGAAAAATCCCCCTACGGAGCCGCTCGCGGACATCGCGGAGAAGATACGTGCGGCGTGTTGACGGTTTCGTATTTGGCAAAGCAGGAATATGGATATGGAGACATTGAGCAAACTTAATAAATTCTCTGCCAACAGACAATTTAAGAGGGGGATATTGTTCGCCCGCGCCGCTTTGAAAATCACGAAAGATAAAAGTTTGAAGGCGAAGCTTCTTGAAAAACTGGGAAGGTGGCATGACCAGCACGCACTGTCACGAAAGAGTACTAAACAACGTACTATTTCTCAAAACAAGGCACTTTATTATTTTAGGAAGCTGAGAACATATGATCGGTTTGAGGCGCTTCGCGGAATTGGTGCCGTGTATCACCACCGATATAAACCTGAAAAAGCTGTTTTGTACTATCGCAAAGCGAGACGACTCAAACCGAGAAATTATACTATACTCAACGACCTCGGAAATGCCTACCAGCGTTTCGGCACAATGCGTGATAATCCCTCTTTTCTTCAGAGAGCAGAGGATTATTACCGTCAATCCATTCGCGCTGTGTCCTCACCGGAACTTAAGATACACCCTCTTATCAATCTTGCCCTGCTTTCGCAGAGGATGGGAAAGAGGAAAGATGCAAAACGCTATGCCTCTCAAGCCCTTGAAGTTTCAGCAAAGAACTCTCACGTCATCGTCCCTAAAAGACTCACCGCGCTTCTCAAGGAAATGAGACGAAAACAACGCTCACTTGGCTCCTAAGGATGAGTACGTGTTCCTCGAGGTCAACCCGAATGGTCAGTGGGCATGGATAGAAGACCTTACCGGTATGCCGATCTCAAACGCTCTTGTTGATCTACTTGTGCGATAATAGCGCCCGCTCAAGCGGACTATCAAAACGCCGATGGTCCGCTTTTTATTTCAGCCATTATCAACTTTTACTGGATACAGCAAATGATCGATTTGTGGTATACTGCTCCCTAGCCTATGGAGGAAACGACCAAACAGATTTTGGAAATTGTCACGAACATCCAGGAGCAGATGGCTACCAAGGATGACTTGAGAACGTTAGAAGAGGGATTAAGAAGGGAGATGGAAGAAATGCGCAGAGATCTCCAGAGCCAGATTCTGGAGAATACTAAAGCAATCGCCGGGCTTTCCGAGCAGATTCGCAACATACTCGGTTACGCGAAAGAAATTGATTTGCTTATGGTTCGCGTATCCGCGGTTGAAAAGCACGTCGGGCTCAAGTGAGGGTTTTGGGAAGTATTGTGAAGAACCTTCCTACGGAGTCGCTCGCAGATATTGCCCGCCGCATCCGGGCATGTTCAGTTTCCAAAACTGAACATTGACTTTTTTGGGGCGGATGAGACATAAGAGTTTCAGCGCCTTATCAATCCGTCAGCCGACGGATTAAATCTACGGGGCGGAAGGAGGTGAGGGGGATGGGTCGAAGTGGGCGTTCAAAGGAGAAGTCCGAGCGGTGGTCTGAGGATCGGAATGCCAGGAGAAGCACGAAGGGTCCGGACACCGACAAGGGCGGCGGTCGCGAACGAAATGTGGGGCACCAGAAGGCCGAGGAACACAACCGCTCGCCCGGTTCCCGCGGGGGCCGCTAAGGCCCCCGAGCTTGAGCGGGCTTCCCAATAGGGAAGCCCGCTCTTATTATTTCAATTTCGGTTTCCTTGCGCCAATGGTGAGAGTGTTCATGTTCTTCTCATTGAAGAATTCTTTCGCAATTTTTTTCATGTGATTGTTGTCTATCTTTTCAAGACATTTCTTAGAGTCGTTTAAGGTAAACGCGCTATGGCCATTGAGGATATCGTCAATAATATCACCATACCGTTTGTCGTTGTCCTTCCATCTTCTTTCTATATCTTGTCTTGCCTGTTTGATTCGTTCCTTGAGACGTTCGGGATTAAGTCCATCTTTCTGGATTTTTTTCAATCCCTTGCGCACGATACTCACGAATTCCGTCTCCTTTCCCGTCTCAAGATGTGTGAAAAACATAGTAAGACCGAAGCGTCGACACATGTTGTTTCTGTAGGAGATGCTATAGATGCCTCTTTCTCTCAATTTCTTGAAAACCTCGCTGTTTGAAATGTGTGTGAATGTCTGGCTGAAAATGCTCTGGGCTATTCTCTTTTCGGGGACGTCATCCAGCGTGTATCCGGGGTAGACAAGATAGACATATGTGCCGCGCCTACCGGCAAGAGTCGCGTGTTTTACGAGGCGTTTCGGTACAGCCAGCTTTTTGTGATTTGTTTCGGGACTCACGGAGAAATGATACCGCTTCACAAGATTCACTATCTCATTCAAAAATTTTTGAGACGGCAGGTACGCGCCGATGAAGATGACAATATTGCCCGACGAGAGGAGTTCTTCGTGCTTTCTCGCACATGTCTGAAGCGAGAACTTTTTTATATTACGCACTTCCTCTTCAAAGGAGCGTGCCACCGGGGATTCTTCGCCAAAAAGAGTCCTGCGGAAAATATAGTGTAGTCGGTCTTCCGTATCATTAAATGCCGTGTTAAGTTCGTTGATTATCGTGAGACGTTCCCGGTTGAAAACATCCTGGTTTGTAAAGTCGGGAGTGAAAAGGGAGTTGAAGAATGCCTGCATGTGGGCGATGGCCTTGTGCTGGGTTGTTTCTATATAGAAACGGGATGCTTCGCCGCTGACTTGGGCATTTGTTTCAATGCTGTAGTTCACTTTCTCACCAAACATGGTCCAGAGGTAATGTTCCAGAGTGTGCGTAAGCCCAGCATCTTTCTTTGGTTCATCGTACATTCCTCCCCTGAAATAGACATCTATGTAAACCTCATCCGTTTTTGTAGGGAATGGGATGAAGTATATGTCCGGCGCGTTTGCGAGTTTTTTGATGACACCACTCATTTCCTCATTGTATCGGGACTTTCCCGCTTCATCAATGTTCAGTTTCCAAAACTGAACATTGACTTTTCGGGGCAGATGAGGTATAATGAGGGCTGAAGAAGCTTGAAAGTACCTTGAAAAAGGTATCTAGGCGAGAGGGCCATACCCCTCAA
>Ga0209518_1003151_pt1 | contig 14410 bp, 15 predicted proteins | sample RifGroB1_FD_183993 | JGI IMG/M metagenome (GOLD analysis project Ga0209518, IMG submission 183993) | Groundwater microbial communities from Rifle, Colorado, USA - Groundwater B1 (SPAdes) (version 2) | ecosystem: Environmental > Aquatic > Deep subsurface > Groundwater | place: Rifle, Colorado... | reverse complement strand
AGAATATAAAATCATTGAAGGGTTTGTTCAAAATTTTGGATTGTAAATCCTTTTTGATATTTTCTCAATAATAAAATAATTTTATTTTATTCTCTATTAAATCTATCAAGCACTTCAAAAAAATCTTTTTGAGAGATAACTTTGTCAACATCAGTTAGTCCTCGCTGTTCTGCAAATTTCCAAAATGCTTCTGGTTTGTAACCCCTTTTTCTTAAAGAAACTAAAGTCGGAAGTTTTTCGTCGTCCCATCCAGAAAATTCTCCTGATTCAATCCCTGCTTTGATGTGGCGTTTTCCCAATTTCAAGTCAGTGAATTTTATTCTCCCCATAAAAAAAGTCCATGGAAATTTTTTTCCCAATCCTAAAACTTGATAAAACATTTTTTGTCTTTTTGCATTGTCCATATGATCTTTTCCGCGAATTACATGAGTCATTTTAAATTCAATGTCGTCGATAGGAACCGCAAGATTCATTAAAGGCCAGACCCTAAATTTATTTTTTTGTCGAGGATGAGAAGTTAAATTAATTCTTGCAAGAGGAAAATCTCGCATTGCGGGATTTGGATTTGAAAATCCGCCAAATTTTTCAGGGGTCTTAAATCTCAAAACAGCTTCGCCTTCTTTAAAACCTTTTTTATCTAACATTTTTTTCCAATCAGTTTCATTTTCTTTAATTGTTTTTTTTCTGCATTCACAAGGAATTTTTTCTTCTGAATTTTTTTTAAAATCTTCAGGGTCGCAAGTGCAAACATAAGCAGAATTTTTTTTAATTAACTTTTTTGCATAGTCATAATAAATTTTTATTCTGTCTGACTGAATTATGTAATCCTCAACATTTCCAAAAAGCCAGTCGCAGTCCTCTTTGAAAAATTTGTAAGAATCTAAATCTATTTTTTCTGGATTTGTATCTTCAATTCTAACATAAAATTTTCCCCCATATTTTTTTACAAACAGCGACGATATAACATTTGAAACAGCATGTCCAATATGCAACGCGCCTGACGGAGCCGGAGCAAATCTCATAACAACTTTTCCTTTTTTTGCATTCGGTAATTCAGGCAGACCTTCGCGAACTTCTCTTTCATGAACTTGATTTTGCAGATTTTCAAATTCTGATTTTTGTTCTTCAAGATTTAAAGAGTTTATTTCATCAACAATCTTATTAATTATTTTTCCAAATTTTTTCAAGTCCTCTTTTTTCAAACCCTCAACAAAAAGCGACGAAATTACCGCTCCTATAATTGCTTTTCCGTCATGAGCCAGAGCATTTTTCAAAGCATAAGCCCGTGATTTTTTTTTGAGTTTTTCAATTTCCATAATTAAAGTTGTGAAGACAGATTAATAAATTTAATTGATTTTCTTCTAAACTTACCTTCATTTCTTTCCACATATCTTTCAATTAGAAATGTTCCCAAAACCTCAATTGGTTCAAGATCAAATGAATTTTCTACTTTTAGGGCGAGTGATTGAAAAATACCTCGTCTCCGGAACAGAAAGAGGAAGGCGTGTGGGTGAGTAATTTTGCTAACAATCCATAAATGCAAAGTTACGAATTAGAAACCTAAGGTTTCCTTCAATGCGCAGACCAAACTAAATATGTTTATGTTATCTGTGCGGGGTTAAATTATTTTATTTAATTGAGTTTAAAAATATTTATAGAACTAATTTTCTCTAGAGAAGTTTGAATAACTCGCATTTTTCTGTCGCAAAAATATTTTTGCAAACTTTATGAAAAATTCCCGACGGCAAAGTTGATTATTTTTTGCATAAATCAAAATTAAATTTCAAAAACCTATTTTTGCAAAGTTCTCTCTAATTGGTCTGACAAATACCGCATAATGAGTTCCTGCTTCGCCTTTTCCAATTCTTTGAAGATACAAAAAAGAATATTGACAAGTTAAAGGGGGATTTGGATCGCAAAAAAATTCTAAAGGAAACTGAATACTTCTTCTATTTAACCTTACATTTGCAATATCTATCTTTCTCCAATTTTCAGAATTCAAATCTTCTGGAGCATCGTCGGGAATTGTAACTTTATGAGTTCCTAATTTTTCAAGAAGAATGTGCTGTGGCCGAAGGTCATTTAATTTTCTCGCAATTTTTTCCAATTCAGGATCGTGCTCATCTTTATAAGTTCCAATTGTTTTCATAAAATTTTATTTAAGAATTACTTTTTAAAGATTATTACAATCAAAGATAAACTTAAAAATCCGATAATTCTTTTAATCCCAAGGGTGCGTCGTATAACGTTTATTATTGTCGGCTCCAGAAGGAAATTTGAAGAAACCGACAGACGAGGGTTAGACTCCCTCCGTGCCCATAAAATTATCTTCCCAAACCTTTCAAAGTTCCGCTTACTTTTTCAACAATTATTTTTTCTGGCCAGACACAAAGCGAAGCTCGGACAAAATTAACTGCTTCGCGATTAACAGAAATTATCGCAAAATCTTTTTCTGTTTTTATAAAATTTAAACCTGTTTTTGAAAAACCCAAAACTCCGACAAAATCCAAAATAGAACTTTCAATTTCTTCTCTAAGATTTTTTCCTTTAATAAAAAGATAGCGTTTATTTTCTCTTGCGGATGGATTTAAGGATTTCATTCTTGAGATAGATTTTCTAAGTTATTAAATTTTTCTTCTACAATAATTGAAATTTTTTTCTTTTTTCTATAATTAGCAAAAAAGATTACAGATGAAATTAAGAGAACAAACCCTGTGATAAAAGAAATATTTTTTATTCCAACTCCATTGATCGCAAAACCTGTCAAAGGACTTTTACTAACAATTTCTTCTTCAGATTTATTTTCAGAAATATTTTTTTTATTTTCCTGAATTGTTTTTGCAGGAGAAGTATTTTTTGCAGTTGTATTTTTAGTTGTTGTAATTGTCGCGCTTGGACCCTCGACGCTGTTGCTTGAGCTTGAAGAAGAACTTTCTTCAACTTCTGTTTCAGTGGTTTTGGTTTTAAATTCTCCAGAATAATTTTCCAAAAGATTTCCTGCTCTGTCAAAAATATTCAAACTAAAATAATAAGTCGTTGAATTTTCCAAATTTTTTAAAAATATTGAATTCTCCGTTGATAAAGTTTCATTTTCATCTTCTAAATTAAGTTCATCTATTCCGTAATTTATTGTGAAATTGGTTTCCTCGTTTGTTTCAAAATTTATGTAAGCATTTGTTTCTTCAGTTATTTTTTCTATTCCCAAAATTGTCGGGGCAGTTTTATCATAGATTATAGAAAAATTTGTTTCTGCGGTTTTTTCTTCTGAAAAATTATTGTAAAAAATGCAGTTCCAAGAATAATCTCCGTCGACAATAAAGTTATATTCAAATAAACCTTCGTCTGCTTCTGAAATATTTTTTGTTAATTCGTAAACTTCATCTGAAAAATTCCATAATAAAAAAGTCACGTTTGAAATTTTTTCGCTGTCTGGGCGAAGCATCGAACAATTAAACAATTGGGTTGACTCTGCGAATGAATTATCTTCTGGAAAGTTTAGCTGAACTTTTTTTTCAAAAATGTTTAAACTATTATTTTCTTCCTTAAAGCTAAAATTATTTTTCAAATCAATCGCTAAACAATTCCATTCATAATTTCCAAAACTTAAATTTGCGACATTAAAATTTTCTTCTGCCTCAAATTTCAAAATTTCTTCACGGGTTTCAGTGTAAACCAAGTCAGTTGAATTCCATAAATAAAAAGTTAAATTTGAAAGTTGCGGATCTTTTGCAAAACAACTAAAATTTATTTTATTTAAAACGCCTTCATAATTCTCTTGAGGGAAGATTAATTTCACGATGGGATTTTCATTTTCTATTGAAGCAATTGCAGAATAGATTTCTATTTGTGAAAAATTTAATTTACTGCCAGAAAAATCTTCAATTATTTTTCCGCTGGATTTTAAAATTTGTAAAATTTCTTCTGGAGTCGGCTCTCTTGAATTTTGTAATTTAAAAAATTGTCTTAATATTGCAAATGCTCCTGCGACATGCGGAGTTGACATTGATGTTCCAGAATTTGCAAAATAACTCCCGCTATTTTTTGTTGAGTTTATTGAAATTCCAGGAGCAATTAAATCAGTTATAGAATTTCTGTTAAAAGAAATTGTAAAATCTTTTGTAGAACCTCCTACGGCAATTGCGCTTTTTACACAAGCAGGTCCTGCAATGTGAGTGTAGTTTCCGTTATTTCCTGTTGCAACAATTACAGAAATATTTTTTGCAGTCGCATTATTTATATAATTCGCGAGAGGATCTTCTTCGCAATAAGAATCATAAAGTCCTGCGCCCAAGCTCAAACTTATTATTGAAATATTAAATTTACTCGCGTTGTTAATGCACCATTCTATTCCAGCCATTAAATCGTCGTCGTAAAAAACACCAGAGGAGGTTCCGGCTTTAATTGAAATTATTTTTGAATCAGGAGCAACTCCTTTTATTATTCCGTTTGCAGAAATTATTCCTGCGATGTGTGTCCCGTGTCCGTGACTATCCATTGGATCGTTGTCTGTTGAAGAACAATTCTCGTCATCTGAACAATAATCAATTCCCCCGATAATTTTACAATTTGAAGAAAAATTATTTTCTCCATAACAACCACCTAAATCAGGATGAGTATAATCAACTCCGGTATCAATTAAGCAGATTGTTTCGCCCTTGCCTGTTAAATTTTGTTCAGAAAAATTTATTTTCCAGCTTAAACTTGCATTTACAATATTAACAGAATCTTGCAAAAATATTTTTCTTTGATTTACAATTTTTATATTTTTCACGTCGTCATTTTCTTTTAAATTTTTTATTTCTTCTTCAGAAAGCGTAGCAGAAAAAGAATTTCCAAAATCATTTTTTATTTTTTCTTCTCCGATTTCTTTAATTAAATTTTCTTTGACATTTTCAGTTGTTTGATGGAGATTTTTTTCAGAAAAAAAATTTTTTTCCACAATTGGTTCTTTAATTTCAATAATAACACGAACACTTTCTTCAGAATTATCGTCGGAAATTTGAGAAAATGAAAAAGGAATTAAGAAAATTGAAAGAATAATTAAGACGAAAAATATTTTTCTATTCATTTTTTACAACCTCGCATTTTTCTTTGACACATCCGCATTTTCCAGCGCCACAATCTAACGGACTTGAACATTCTTGGGTGCAATAAATTCCTGAACAATTTTTAGAATTATTTATGCTCACGCATTTTTCAGCATGACAACACGACGACGGAACACAATCTTTATCTTCAACACAACTTTCGTTTGATTCTTTTTCAAAAAAAGGATTAAATAAAAAATAGAACCCTATAATTAAAATTAACAATATTGCAAGACAAATCAAACCCCTCTTTTTCATTATAAAAATAAATCATCGGGCTTATTAAAGTTTTTGAATAAAAAATCAAAAGTTTTGATACGCTAAAATTAAAAACCTTGATTGCCTTTGTTTTTTATGGTTATTGTGAAAGAGGTCTCAGCAAAAATAATTTTGGATTCAAGAAATGAAAAAACAATTTCTGTTTCAATAAAAACCAATGTCGGAGAATTCAGTTCGTCGTCGCCAAATGGAAAATCCAAGGGAAAATTTGAAGCAAAGCCGTATAAAATAAATTTGCAAGAAGATATTCAATCAATAAAAAATTTAAAAGATTATTTTTCTAAAGAAATTATTGAAAAATTTGAGGACTTGCGAAGAGTGGAAGATATAACTGAAGGACATATTGGAGCAAACACTTTGTTTGCTTTGGAAAGCGCGGTTTTGAAAGCAATCGCGAAAGAAAAGAAAAAACAGGTCTGGCAGATTATAAATGAAAAAGCAAAAAATTTTCCGCGACTTGTTGGAAACTGCGTTGAAGGGGGACAACACTCAAAATATTCTTTAAATAAAAAACCTGACTTTCAGGAATTTTTGTTAATTCCCGACGACAAATTGCAAAATTCTTTTGAATTAAATAAAAAATTAAGAGAGAGTGTAGGAATTGAAATTTCTAAAACAGATGAAAATTTTAAATCAGAAATCGGAGATGAAAACGGCTGGCGGACTTTGTTAAATGAAAAAGAAGTTTTAGAAATTTTAAAAAAATTAAAAGTCCCACTCGGAATTGATATCGCTGCTTCAACATTTTACAAAAGAAAAAAATACTTTTATGAAAATCCAAAACTTGACAGAGATTCGCAAGAACAATTATTTTATTTGAAAAATCTGATAAAAAATTTTTCTATTTTTTATATTGAAGATCCGTTTGACGAGGATGACTTTGAGAGTTTTGCAAAACTTTTAAAAATTTTTCCAGGATGTTTAATTGTCGGCGACGACTTAACTGTTACAAATTTTTCAAGATTAAAAAAAGCAATTGAAATGAAATCTATTAACGCAATTATTGTAAAACCAAATCAATGCGGTTCGTTGCTGAATGTTCGCAGAGTTTGCGACTTGGCAAAGGAAAATAAAATAAAAATAATTTTTTCTCATAGAAGCGGTGAAACAGAAGAAAATATTTTAGCTGACTTATGTTTTGGATTTCAGGCAGATTTTTTCAAGTGTGGAATTCTTGGAAAAGAAAGAGAAGCAAAATTAAAACGACTTTTTGAGATTGAAAAAAGTTTAAAGAAAAATTAATTCAAAACTACCCCGAACAGAGAACCAATATCAAGGTAGAAGCCCCTGACGCTGCCATCGAACTTGGAATCGTCGTCGAGGTCCAAACAATGAAGCCAAAATCCTGCTCCAACATTATCAAATTCGTATCCAATTTGATAAAACCAAACATTATTAATTCCACATTTATTTCTTAAAAATTTTCCATATTTCTCGGCTACTCTTGGGTCTCTTGCTAAAAATTGCGCAATATCAACATCTCCTAAATCTTCCGAATGAACTGAAAATAAATCTTGTCTTGTTGGAATTAAAATTCTTTTTTGATGCGCAGGAAGTTCTGCGTCTTGTTCTGCAATTTCTCTAATTAATTGCACTGCGGGTTTTTCTCCTAATTTAATTTCATCTGTTAAAGGTAAATATTTTTCTCTTGCATTTGCTTCTAAAGTTTGTTGAGCATAATGAGTTGTTGGCGCGAATTTTCCAAGACACCAATAATTTGTTCCATCTATTTTTGCAGTTCCTTCTGGATACCAGCAACCTTCAGTTTTGTAATGAGAATTTGGTCCTTGTTTGATTCTGTCAAGCATTCCTTGTCTTGCTGTTGCTATTCTTTGTCCTGCTCCTTCAATTTGTCTTTTGCAATCTGGAAAAGTTCCAGTGTATCTTTTTAGTTCCATGAGATTTTCAGAAAAAAGAAGTTTATAAACTTTTTGTCTGTATTATTTTTAAAGGGGTAACAAATTTCACATCCCCCGACGCGAAGAGAATTACGTGTGCAAGCCGAGCGAGGTCGCGAGTTCGCATTTTTTTGAAATTTTTCCAAACTTCGTCAAGGAAAAATTTTAAGAGAATTGTTAATAGAATAAATTTCTTAGATTAAGATTCTCGTTATTTGCATAGATGATCTTTTAGCAATAAAATTCTAAAACCCTGAATAAAATTTTATCTTCACATTAATTATTTTTTCTGCGAAAAAATTCTATGAAGTCAATTTTGAAGCGAATAAATTGCACAACTTCGTTGTGCGTAATTTTGATACACCCGTAGTCGCGCATTTTATTTTTTCTGCGAAAAAATCTTTGCGAGATTTCGTCGTCGAGAAACTTAAAAATATTTTTTCTAAAAATTTTTTCAACAATTTAAAAAATCACAGAAAAGTTTATAAACCATATTTTTTATTAACTATTACGTAAGGTTAAAATTAAAATGGCAAGAGCAAAACCAAACATGAATGTTGTTTTCGTTGGGCATGTTGATGCTGGAAAATCAACCACAGTCGGTAGATTGCTTTTTGATTCTGGAATTGTTTCTGAACAAGAAATGAAAAAACTCAAGGAAGAAGCTGTGAAGCACGGAAAAATCGGTTTTGAATTTGCTTATGTTATGGATGAGATTAGAGAATCAAGAGAAAGAGGAGTTACAATTGATTTAGCTTATAAAAAATTAGTCACACAAAAATATGAAATTACAATCATTGACGCCCCAGGGCACAGGGATTTTGTAAAAAATATGATCACAGGTGCTTCACAAGCTGATTGTGCTTTCTTAGTTATTTCAGCTCCGTCAGGAGTAGAACTGCAGACAACAGAACACTTGTGGTTGCTTAGAACAATGGGTGTAAAAAATATTGCAGTTGCAATAAATAAAATGGACGCTGTTCAATACAAAGAAGAAAAATTCAACGCTGTTAAAGACGCTGTTAGCAAATTGCTTCAAGGGGTTGGAATAAAACCAGAAAAAACAACTTTCATTGCATGTTCAGGATTGCAAGGTGATAATGTTTTCAAAAAATCTGACAAAATGTCTTGGTATAAAGGTCCAACAATTTTAGAACAATTTGATTTATTCCCTGCTCCAGAATTGCCAACAAACCTTCCAATGAGAATGCCTGTTCAAGATGTTTATGAAATTACCGGAATTGGAACTGTTCCAGTTGGAAAAATTGAAACAGGAGTTATGAAAGCTGGGATGAAAATTTTAGTTGTTCCAGGAAGAACTGGCGAAGGAATTGCTGGTGAAATAAAATCAATTGAAATGCATCATGAAAATCTTTTAGAAGCAAATGCAGGGGACAATGTTGGAATTAATATTCGTGGAATTGGTAAAAAAGATATTGCAAGAGGAGATGTAATTTGCGAGGCCTCAAAGCCCTGCCCAATTGTTGAAGAATTTGTCGCAACAATAACTGTGATAAATCACCCAACAGTTTTAGCAAAGGGCTACACACCGGTCTTCCATGTTCACACTGCACAAGTCCCATGTCAGTTTGTAGAATTAATCGCGCAAATTAATCCAGCAAATGGAGAAGTCATTAAAGAACATCCTGACTTTTTGAAAAACGGGGACTCTGCAAAAGTTAGAATCAAGCCACAAGGAAAATTATGTTTGGAAATTCAGTCAGAAAATCCATTCATGAGCAGGTTTGCAGTTAGAGATGCTGGCTCAACAGTTGCAGCAGGAATGTGCACTGAAATTACAAAGAAAAAATAATAATTCTGGAACTGGATAAGAAGAGGGGGAAATAAAATGAAATTAAATAATTTATTAAAAAGATTGAATGAATTAAAAGAAAGGGAAATCTTAGAGGGATTTGGAGAAGTAATTATATTATTCTTTGGACCATCACAAAGTGAAGAATATCCTGCAAGATTAAATTATTCTGGTATATTTACTATTAAAAGATATTCAAACGGAGAAAGATATTCCATTAGCCCATCTTCAGTAAATGGGTTTGATTTTGATTTTTATTTTAATAATATTAGAGACGGAGAACTTGCAGATAACTCTTGTCGTGCAGATGTTTTGAATTTACCTGCAACAATTTTATTTTCAGATAGAGGAGAAAGAAAATGAAATTAAATCCAGAAATAAATATTTCAAAAAGAACAAGAAAAGATCTTTACCTAAATATTTTTGTACTTTTCACTCTTAATGGAGTAATCTCTTGTTCTAATATTTTTGATAATGCTCGTTTAAAATATTCTCGTGTAACAACTCCTCAAGAAATTATTCAAGCAAGAGCAAAAATGTGGCAAAGAGTTGCAAGAAAAAATTTAGTTCAAGCAGTTGGAGAAGAATATGACTTAAACAGCGACGGAGTTTTATCAGAATCAGAAAAAGGTTTAGTAACTGAAGTAATTACTGGAGGAAAAACTAAAAATTATTCACCAGCTTTAGAAAATTTTACAGATGCAGAATTAAATTATATTTTAGAACAAGAAGGAAATGAAAAGAATAAGAATTGTTAAAGAAGGAATAAATTTTGATGGATTAGAATGTTTTAGAGAAGATGAATGGGAAAAATGGATTAATTCAAGATTTCATGGAGAAGATGAATATGGTTTTGAAATTGCTGACAGCCGTTCTGTGGTTAATATTTCTGATCCATTTATTTATGTGGGTGATGAAATATTAAGAGGGGAGAGATTTTTTCCAAACGCAGAAAGAGCAATTGAAAATATTGTTACTTGTTTTAAAATTCCTTCTCAACCTTCTGGATATGAAGAATCTGAATTAATGCAAACAGCAAGATATGTTACAAGACCTCAATTAGGGTATGAACAAACAACAACAAAAGTTGCTGACTGGTTAAGAAAAGGGGTTCATAGAAAAATGACGGATTCATATAGAACTTATTTTGTTAGAAATGCATTAGGATTATTAGCACATATGCAAAAATTTGAAGATACTCAATTTAGAGATATTTATCTTGATTTTTTAAGAAAAAGAAAAGAATTATATGCTATCGGAGCAGAGCATATTTTTCCAGCTTTTTTAGGAACACAGATTTCTTGTCCGCTTCTTGAATTAGATGCAAGTTCAATTAGAAGGGTTTTACAAATTTTTAAAGGGGATCAAGAAAATAAGACATCGTATTATTTTTCAGCCCTTGGTAATTTATTGAGTAGAAAAAGAAAACAATGGAGAGAAGAAATAAAAGAGGGGGGAAGAGAAGGAGAAAGAAAATGAAAACTTTAATAGAAGAACTAATAATCGCAATTCAAGATATTTGTGTGCATTATCAACCAGATAAAAAAAGACCAATAGGAGAACAAAGTTCAAAGCAAGGACAATTATATGAATGTCAAAGTTTTCATTCAATTCGTGGTGAAACCGGATGTGTTAATTGTTATAATCATCAAAATCCAGATGGAAGTTTTCAACATCATGCGGAAAGAGTGCGAGATGGAATTGCGGACTTTCAAATTAAATAATTTTAAAAGAATTAAATTGTTATCTTCAATTTCTTTGCAAATTGGTTGAATTGTAAATCTTCGCGATATCCACCAGAGGCATTTGAGAGATATCGCACACCTGAACAGAGAGGGAAAATGTGTGAGAGAAAACCGCAGGTTGTCTTCAATTTTCCCGTTGGTATTTTTGTTTTTTCAAAAAATATTTTAATATTTTACAGGTTCTGAATCGCCTTTAAGTTTTTCAAATAAATTTCCGAAAAATCCTTTTTTCTCTGGCTCGTCCGCAGGATTTACATTGACCGCTTCCTGAATTTTTTCTTCTTTAATTGCTTCTGCTTTTATTTCTGGGGTCTCGTCTGAGTCCTCAATAAATTCTGGCTTCACGCTTTTTTTTGTAATTCCCTGAACCCCTTTTTTATTAGAAATCTTTTTCTCGGTCTTTAAAATTTTTTTCTCTACAACTTTTTTCTTCAATATTTTTCTCAAAATCTTTTTTGCTTTTTTCTTTTCAGCAAGAACATTTATCTTTTCAGGAGCCATCCCTAATTTTTCTCTTAGCGTAGCTATCTGTTGCGCAAGAGTGTTGATTATATTCAGCAAAGAATCAATCTGGTTTTCATAATCACTCAAACTTTTTATTTTATTGTCGCCAATTGTCATCGCAATATTTGCTATGTCTTCTTTATTTTTTTTGCTGATTCCAAGGGTGGTTTCAATTATTTTCCCAAGTCGCGAGTTTTCTTCTCTGACTTCATCAATCTGAAGCGTGCTTTTTTCAACACCAGTTAATCTTGACTGAATTGTTTTTTTAAAACTCTCAAACTCTTCATCTTTTATAATTGAACTAAAATCTAATTTTAATTTCTGAACTTCTTTTTGCATTCCAGAATAATTTTGATGCAAGTTTAAAGTCAATTCTTCTGCTTTTTCAATTTCTGCAAATCCGCTTTTTAATTCAATAAAAATTTGTTCTGCTTTGTCTGCATCCATTCTGACACGCGCGCTTGTTTTTTGTATTTCAATTAAATCTTTTTTTACATCATCATTTAATTTTAATAATCCGTCGGTGCCGATAAAAATTCCTGCTTTTTGTCTCAGGTCTTTTAACTCGTTCATAATCGCTTGTTCATATTGTTTTTTTGCTTCAAGTTTTTCAAGAAAACTGCTGACTTTCAAATCAAGTCGCTGATATTCTAATCTTAATTTTTCTGGTCTGACGCTGTTGACCAAATCCATTGCCCTCGACGCATCAAGATTGCATTTTGAAATTAATTTTTCATTACTCATTGCCATTGTTCTTATCTCGCCGATTCTCTCGCTAAGATTTGAAAATCTTTCAGAGTAACCGCCCATCCATTGATTAACTGCTTCAAGTCGCGCGTTTATTTTTTCAAATTCAAGTTTCACCCATTCGTCTGAAGAATTATTTAATTTTTCATTTTCATAAGTTGTTAAAGATTTTTTTGGTTTTATTTTTGAAAGAATTTCTTCTGGTTCGTTTTTATTTATTTCAGAATTTTGCACTTCTGGATTTAGAGAATCATATTCATCTTCTTTTCCGACATCTGGCGGAATTCCGTCGTCGTTCTTTTTTAAAAAATCAAACATCCTTCACCTTTTTGTAGTAATTATTTTAAGTCTTTTGCAGTTTTAAATCTTGCGTCGTTGGGAAAAAATTATAATAAGAAATTTTTAAACCCATGAGGTCCTTAAAAATTTTCAAAGAAATTTTCTGGGACTTCAATTGACGATGCAATTGAAGTAATCAACCCTCTTCTCGGTTCGATTCTCGACGGACACACGAGGAATCGAACCTCGATCTACAGGGTTTTTCAAAAAGGTTTACATTTTTATTGCAAACTTTATTTCCGAAACCTGTTATTCTATCCATTAAACTATGAGTCCTGAAATTGATAACAAAAAAAGGTTTTTATACTTTGATATTCTGTTTTGTAAATGAATATCCAATCCATGCGATATCAATCGGAAGCATTTGAAAGATATCGCTCACTGGAACAGAAAAGGGAAAATCAAAAATCGCAAAATTTTTTCAAAATTAAAATTTTGGGAAACAAAAAATTCTTAGAATTTTTTGTTAAACCGCGAGGTTGTTTTTAAAATGACTTTGCAAAGACACCACAAAATTATTATTGGAAGTTTTAGTTCTTTTATTGTAATTGTTTTAATTTTAAACAGCATTTTTCTTTACACACTTTACGGCCAACTTCAACTCAACAACAAAAATATTGAAAAAGAAATTTTAAATTTGCAAGCAGACACAAGCACAAAAATAAACGAGCTCACCACAAAAATAATTCAGACCCAATCAAATTTACTTTTATTAAACCAGTCATTTAAACTGCAACTTCAAGAATTAAAATCAACAGCAAGCGCAGATTTCTCGTCGGTAATTGAAAATTCTCTGCAGTCAGTGGTTACTGTAAAAACTGATGTGAGTCAAGGAACAGGATTTTTAATTTCTTCAGACGGATATTTTATAACAAACGCGCACGTTCTTTCTGGAGCAAGAGTTGTAAGCGCAGTTGATTACGAACAAAACGAAATCTCTGCAGAATTTATTGGTTATGATTCTGATTTTGATATTGCTCTTTTAAAATTAAATGGAAATTACAATGAATTAGAACTCGGAAACTCCGACGACATTCAAGTCGGAGAATCAGTAATCGCAATTGGAAATCCACTTGGCTTGCAATTTTCTGTTTCAGAAGGAATAATTTCTGCAATAAATCGCGCAGGGCCAAATGAAATCAATGCATATTTACAAACTGACGCTGCATTAAATCCAGGAAATTCTGGCGGACCTTTGATAAATAAAAAAGGAAAAGTTATTGGAATAAATAATTTCAAAATCGGCGGAGGAGAAAATATTGGCTTTGCCTTGGAATCAAATTACATTAAAGAAATCACAAATAAAATTTCGCAGAGAGAGTTAAATATAACTTTAGTTTAATTTTGTCGTTGAGAGATAAAGAAAAGAAATAGGTTGATAAAAAATTAGGCGCTTCGTGCAAAATTATCTTAAATTTTTTCTTACTTCGTTGACGAAAATGTCTCTTCGATAGGTAGGAGTCAGTTGATAATGATAATTACTTTCTCCGATATTATGGCTGTGTTTTACAATTTCTATTTTCATTTTAACCTCCGTAAAGTTTAATTAGAACTCAATATAGTTATCACTAAGTTTTTTGCAAATTCAGTGAGCTAAAATCGAGCTCACTGATTAATATTTATTTAAATAGAAAAAACTAACGCTCGCTCGACGCAATTCACTCAAAGCTAAAGCAAGGAAGGGTTCTTGCGTAGCTCGCTAAATCTAAATAAATTTAATTTGTCCGCGACATTAAAAAATATCTGAATTTAGTTATAGTCGAGGACATTAATATTCGTCTGGTTTCTCGTCGGTATAATCGCAATTGTCATTCTAAAATTCGCTTAAATTGGATTATATTGTCTTCCTAAATTAAATTTATTTTTAGAAATAATCATCATCCATTTTTTTTGAGAATTATTTTTTTCAGAGTGCCATCTTTTTTCAAATTCATTTATTTTAATCTTAAATTTTTTCCCATTCCAAGGATCATTTAAAATAAGTTTTGTTAAATCCAA
>Ga0209518_1003148_pt1 | contig 14417 bp, 14 predicted proteins | sample RifGroB1_FD_183993 | JGI IMG/M metagenome (GOLD analysis project Ga0209518, IMG submission 183993) | Groundwater microbial communities from Rifle, Colorado, USA - Groundwater B1 (SPAdes) (version 2) | ecosystem: Environmental > Aquatic > Deep subsurface > Groundwater | place: Rifle, Colorado... | reverse complement strand
AACTTCCGCTATCGCCGGTTTGCCGTTGCCGTATAAAGGAGCGAAAGTTACCAGAAGAAAAGAACTGATAGCCGCTATTTTCAAGCCCCACAAACGATGGGCCAGCAAAAAAGAAACTATGATAAAACCAAAAAAATAAAAAGCCGCCAGCAAGCGGCCGTTTAGAAAACTTACCCCGAATGCTTCAAACACCATCGCCAAAGAAACCGGCATTACCCATCCCACCGAAGAAGTGTAATAGTGCCGATTGCCCGAAAAAACGCCGGGGGCAACGGCAATGTTATAATCGCCGGTTTCGGAAAAATTTCGGGCTAATTGAACCACCAAACCCTCGTCGGACCAAATCGCCGGCCTGACCAAAAAATCGGTAAAAATTATAATGCCGGAAACGGTAAGAATAAAAACCAAAATTATCCATTTATTTTTCAGAATTTCCATGTTCTCGCAAGAAATATCACGCCTTATTTCCGACAACGGTCCAGGAATTATTGTTAACGGAGTAAATTTTTATATTTTCAAGCCCTTTGTTTTTTAATAAATCAAGGGCTTCTTCCTTTTTCCAATAGTTGGAAATTTTAGGCAAAAGCTGGTCCAAAACAATGGAATGAACGTGCCAAAATTTAAAATTTTTCAATTGCTTGAAATAAGGATGCTTAAAAGGAATTGATTTCAGGCACAAAAACAGAGAAATTGAAAAAAAATAAGAAATAATGTTGGTGAACCAGGGAGGAAACCGGGAAAGAATTTTTCTTAGGGGCATGATAAATCTGACTATCCATTCGTTTCCTTCGCGGGCGTAAACCCATATCAAAAATAAGCCGCCCTTTTTCAGGGCCCGGACCAACCTGATAATCGCTTCCTGGGGTTTTTCTAAAAATTGAATCACGCCTATTGAAAAGACAATATCAAACTCATTCTCGTAAGCGATATCGTAAATAGATTGATAAATCACTTCGGCGTTTTCAAACTGGCTAAGATTTTTCTTGGCAACCTCCATTATTCTTTTGTCAAAATCAAAAGCTACGACTTTTTTCGCGCCGTAAAGCAAGGGCCAATAAGAGTTTCTTCCGGTGCCGCAACCGGCATCCAAGATAATCTTGTCTTTAAAATCATCCTTTTTTAAGGGATAAACCCACTTCAAAAACTGAATCTCGTATTCGGGAATTATCTTATTGAATTTATTCCATTCATACCCGAATCTTTCGGCTGAACTCATTCCGATCATTATACCATAAGATATAATTTATCCCGCACCTTTCCGCAGGGTATTGACCCCGCGGAAAGGATTACTGAAATTCGCCTTTTTATTCCTGCGGCAAGACCGCAGAGTATTCGGGGAAAGGTGCGGGATTTATTTCTTCGCCACGCAAAGAATGGAAAGCCCGAAAGGGAAAGGCGTTATTTTAAGAAAAAACAATTCGCTTGAAAAAATCAAAGAAAGAATAAAATTGAAGAATTTGCCGAATTTAAAAAGGTCGGACCCGCTTTTCCCGCCAATTTTTAAAAATCTGAAAACGGCTTCCGGCAAAAAAAGAAAAGTGTTGAAATAGGTCAGATATTCAATCTTGAAGCCGGCTTTTTTAATTTTTTTGACCAATTCTTCCCGCGAATATCTTCTGACGTGATGCGCCGCCTCGTCGTGCCGCGACCAAAGCCGTTGATATGCCGGCACGGTGATTAAAATAACTCCTTCGGCGCTCAAGTATTTGCGCAGATTGGAGAGCGCGGTCTCGTCGTCGACTACGTGTTCAAGCACGTCCAAACACGTTATGCAATCAAAGATTTTCGGAATCTGCAAATCGGGCAAATCCGTAAAAAAAACTTTTTCTTTCAAGCCGCGTTTTTCCAGATATTCCAAGGCAACGGCCGATGTTTCGGCTCCGAAAATTTCGCCTATATCGCTGAAATTTATAAGATTAAAGCCCGTGCCGCAGCCGACGTCTAAAATATCCGGCTTGATTTTATCTTTCAGAAATTTTTTTAAAAAATAGCGGACTATTTTTCTCCTTCCCCTAAACCACCAGTGGCTTTCTTCCATCTTATAGAATTGCTGAAAAAGTTTTTTATCCATTTTTTCTATCTTGGCTTTTATGGTTGCTTTGGGATTGTTTGCTTTTGCCACAGAGAAAGTTTTTTCCCGAACCGCCAAATAAAAAGATTTTTCAACCACTCTAAATTGGTCCTCCAATTAACCTTGGAAAAACCCTCTTCTCTTTTTTTAAACTCTATCGGCAATTCCCGCCATTTTATGCCGAGTTTTTTGGCTTTTATCATTATCTCGGCGTCAATAAACCAATCATTGGAAACTAACTTCATTTTTTCCAAATCTTCTCTCTTGAAAAATTTCGGCTTGGCGTTAACGTCGGACGACAAAAAACCGAATAACAAAAACGTCAGTAAATTATATATCCGCGAAATAATCGCTCTTTTCCACCCGTCTCGCCTCTTTACGCGCTTGGCTTTCGCCGCGCGAACGGAACTCGCGCAGCGTAAAACCCGAATTATGTCTTCAAGGTCAATCTGGCCGTCGCCATCAATATAACCGACAATCTCTCCTGAAGTCGCCTCAAGGCCTTTTCTGACGGCATGGCCATAACCGAAACTTTGCAGAATCTCAACAACGCGCAACTCCGGATTGCCGGCCAATAAATTTTTTAAAATGATGCCTGTGCTGTCGCCGGATCCGTCCTGGACGCAAATAAACTCAAAGTCGCGAAAAGGCCTTAAAGCCGAAAGAATTTCCAAAACAACCTTCTTTACGACTCCTTCTTCGTTATGAAACGGCGCGATGACGGAGATTTTCATAACATCTTCTTGTTTTCAAATAAATAATCCTCGGCTTGAACCATGATATTTTTCAGCCATTTCAAATATTCTTCGGCTTCTTTTTCCGAAATCAGAACTCCGCCGCCGTAAATATCCAAATTTCTTTTTGCTCTCATTTCGTCGCCGACTATTTTTATATCCTTGTTTTTTAAAAGATCGGCTATCTTTTGAATCAGCTCAATATGATGGCCCTGCCTGGCTTTCACCCTCAAGCCATTGCGCGCGCAAACGGCAATAGCCAATTTTAGAAGTGCATCATAACAAAATTTGAATATTACTTCCTGAATATCCGATTTTAAAGCGATGCGATAATCTTTCACGGCCGATTCATAATAATTTTCTATTTGCCGTTCGCTGAATTTGAATCTTTCAAGCATATTTCGATAAAATCGAATCTATATTTTAAATTATTTTTATAATTTTGCCCTCAAAAATATTCTCGATAAATTCGTCCTTGTTTTTCTTTCTTCTCGCATATTCTTTTTCCGTAAAATCCACTATGTTAAATTCCCTCTGCAAATGCTTCTGCAATTCAAAAAGCAATCTTTTGGCTTCAATCGATGAATGGCTGCCGATAAGCAAAATATCTATATCGCTTTCAGCCGAGAAATCTCCTCTAGCGTAAGAACCAAAGATATACGCCTCTTTTAACTCTTTTAAATTCCTTAAAGACGCGGATAATTTTTCTTTTAAACCGTAGCTCGTTTCGTATATTTTTTTTATTTCCCCGAGAAACGGGTATCTTTTATTTAAAAAATAATATTTTTGCCGACCGGAAAATTCTGAAGCCAGAATGCCATCTTTTTCCAGCTCTTTAATTTTTTTATCCAAATTGCCAACGTCCGACTCCAAAATCCTGCCCAGTTCGCTAAGATATTTCTTGGCCTGCGGGTTAAGAAAGTAATATCCCAAAATTTTTACGGCTATTTTTGACTTAAGATCAAGCATATCTTTAGTAAAGATTTACTATATATATAGTATTGTAATACGGGTGTACCAAATTTGCAAATTCAAAAAAGCTCTTTTTGCCGAACTTTCTTCATCATACTTTGTTTAATTGGTTAGTTCGGTCTAAATGATCCCGCCTTGGCGGGACTCCCTCGCCGCCAATTATGAAACGGCGCGACAACGGAAATTTTCATGACGATTCCCAAACCAAAAGATCAATTAATTTATTTTCCTTATCAACAACCGGCAGAATGTTTATACCTCTGTTCTCGCCAAAAAATTTCTTCGGCGAAGAAAATATCTCTTTATCTTTCAAGGTTATCTTTTTTACTTCAGGATTCATTATATTGATAACAGGAGTAGACATGATGGCGCCTTTAAGCAAGGCTCTTCTTATATCGCCGTCTCCAACAACGCCTATCACTCGCTGACGGTTATCAATTACAATCACAGCGCCCCTATGATTAATCGTAATCACCCTCATGGCCTCTTCCAATAGCGAATTTTTTCCGATTATGAAATTTGAATTTTTCAAACTATTCTTTTTATTCATTTTATTTTATTAACGATTTCTTTATGCTCATAAAATTTAAAATCTTTCTCTTTAAGCTTGGATAAAATAGGTAAACTGTCCTTATACCAGTCAAACGTCAGCTTTAAACCTTTCTCCAGGGGCGTTTTAGGGCTGAAGCCGATTAATTTCTGCATCTTGGAAACATCGGCAAAGCGACGCGGAGTTTCGCAAATATCTATATTGTGCAAAAAAGAAGGTTCTATTTTCTTTCCCGATAAATCAATGATTTTTTGAGCTAAAGTCAAAACGGAAGTTTCCCTGCCCGTACCTATATTCATAACTTCTCCATCTGTATCCTTACTAAGAAGCGCGCCGATGCTTATCTCCACGTTATCGTCAATAAAGGTAAAATCGCGCGTCTGGCTACCATCTTTAAAAACAGTAGGAGGCATATTGCGCAAAACCTGAGAAATAAAAATACCTACCACAAACCCGTAGTGAGAATTAGCCTGCCTCGGACCGTAAACATTAAATAACCTTAAAGAAACCGTCGGCAATCCTTTCAATTGATGGTAATGCTTCATATAACTTTCTCCCATCGCTTTCACTAAGGAATACGGATTTTTGGTGTCGTGATAAGAACCGTGCTCGCTAAAAGGCAATTCTTTCTGATTGCCGTATACTTCTGAAGACGACGCGTAAACGATTTTCTTTACACCGCTTTCGGCGCTTAGCTTGCAAATATTTTTTATGCCCTCCACGTCTTCAAGGACGGAAAACGGCTGTTCTATTGTACGCTGAACGCCAACCAGTGCCGCATAATGAAACACGTAATCGATATCTCTACGCGAAAAAACTTTTTCCAAATCAAGGAAATTATTAACATCACCTATTATAAAAGTAAAACGCGGATTATTTTCATGCGACTCAATATAATATCTGCTACCCGTAGAAAGATTATCAAAACATATAACTCTCGCGCCGCGCTGAAGCAATTTATCACAAAGATGAGAGCCGATAAATCCGGCTCCTCCAGTCACTAAAATCGTTTTATTAGTCAATTCATGCTTAATATCCATGTTTCAAAGCTTACAAAAATTTTCCGCATTAATCAATAAAGGCGCGAAACCATAACTCCAAATTTAACCATTGCCATATATAGAAAGAATTTATCGGCTCCCGGCTCGCGCAGAAACGCTTATAATCCAGAAGTGCCATTTTTTGATAGATATAACCCCTTCTGCCAAATGAACGGGAAGATAAAATCTCTTCAGCCCAGGGCCTAAGTTCCTTTCTAAGCCAATCCTTTTGCGGATCGGGAACGGCTCTTTTAGGAAGACTCACGTTATAATAATTTAATTTTTTGCGGAATGCCTCTCTCATAAAAAACCTCTGTTCACCATTGCGAATCTTCTGAATGAAAGGCAAAGAAAAAGCAAATTCCACTATTTCATGATCCAAAAAAGGAACTCTCACTTCTTTGCCGTAGGCCATGGAATTACGATCAACGCTACGCAAAACTCTCGGCAACTTTGTCCAGCCAAGATCGCGATACTGCATATTGGACAAAAAGGATTCAAAGGGCCTCTCGAATTCCGGCGGCTGTTTTTTTTGAGATATCAAAAATTTTTTATTTAAAGACTGTGTATTGATAAAACTTGAAGCGTCTGCCGAGGTGCCGCCTTGCAGAAAAGAAGCCAATCCTCTGGTGAAAAATTTCATGATTTCGCCATCGGTTTTTAAATCATGAGAGGCGGCATAAGCCCTTAATTCCGCCAGAGCCTTTTCCGGTCCAAAAGTCTTTATGATATCCAATATAAAACTGGAAAAATAATATTCATAACCCCCTCCTATCTCATCCCCTCCATGCCCTTCAAGAAAAACAATGGTTTCTGAATTAATCTCGCGATAAAGGTTGTGGCGCGCCACAACAGATATGCCAGGAAATGGCTGTTCTTCGTGTTCAACGACTTTAGGTAAAAGGTCCAAGACTAATTGCGGCGTCAATTTAAAAAATTTAACCTGCCACCCAAATTGTTCGGCAAGCTTCTTCACGTAGGGCGTCTCGTCATACTTTTTCTCTCCATAAACCCATGAATACAAAAAGAAATTTTTTTGACTGCCTAAAATATCGTGAACTGCAGCCGTTAAAATTGAGCAATCCAAACCTCCGGAAGCATTAATACCTATCGGCACGTCACTCCTCATTTGAATAGAAACAGACCTTTTAACCAAATCTCGGTAACGTTGTCCTATTTCTTCATCGGTTAATTTGCTTAAATCAATTAATTTTTCCGGAAGATACCAATAGCGTTCAATTTTAATATCGCCATTTTTACAAATCAGGTAATATCCCGGCATTAATTGTTTTATGTCTTTGAAAAAAGTTTCCTCCGAATGTTCGTAATAACCGCGCGCCAGATAATCATAAATTATCTTATCGTTAGGTTCGGCGGGAATGCCGGCGACAAGTAGCGCCTTAATTTCAGAAGCGAAATAAAAAACGCCGTTTTGAATGACATAATAAAACGGCTTAACGCCTAATCTGTCCCGAGCCGCAAAAAATTGTTTTTTCTTTTTATCCCAGAGGGCAAAAGAGAAAATTCCATTAAATTCTTCCAGGCACTTTTCACCCCATTTTTCATAAGCTCTCAAGATAACCTCTGTATCGCTTTTGCTTCTATAGGCATATTTGCCGAGCTGTTTTTTAATTTCTATATAATTGTAAATTTCTCCGTTAAAAGTTATAACCAGATTTCCTTTCTCGTTTTCCATCGGCTGGTGTCCGGCGGAACTCAAATCAAGAATACTCAATCGCCTGTGCCCCAAAGCGACGTTTCCATCAATAAAAATTCCCTCATCGTTAGGGCCCCGATGAGCCAATTTTTTTGTCATCATGCGTATTATTTCCGGCCTAACCTCCTTTTTTTTTAAATTCACTATTCCCGCAATTCCACACATTTTAATTTATTTTATATTTTTAATATAACTCCTCTTTAAAAATCATAGTTTCCCCGCATAATCCTCTTAATATAGACCTTTCTATTAGAACATAAAAATAAAAAGGGCGCCAGATAAACTGACGCGCCCTGCATTTCGATTAAACAAATTTAAACAAAAACAACTTTATTACCCAATTCAACGCTCTTCTGCATAGCCAGGAGAATCTCTAATGCCCTTAAGCTGTCTTCGCCGGTCGACAAAGAAGTCGCCCTACCTTCAAGACAATCAATAACATTATCTCCAAGAAACATAAACTGATTTCTCGGCGCTCCACCCCTGCATTCAATCTCATCATCATTAAGCTCTATAAAACCCGTGTGTTCCGGCGATATTTTCGGCCTTATAATCTCGAAGTCTCTGCCTATATTCTTAAAAGAAATCTTCCCCTTCCTTCCATAAAAATCAATTTGAAAAATATCATAATCTTTCATGTCGAGCGACTGAAAGCTGGCTTTTATCCCGCTCTCAAATCCGATAAAGGCGTCAACGCAAGGATCGTCCGTCGGAGCGAAATGTTCCTTTATATTCGGAAAGGCCGCAACCCACTTTATCTCGCCCAAAAAAAGCCTCAAGACATCAATCAAATGCGTGCCAGTTGTAATAAGTCCAAACACGTAGAAAATGGAAGCCTGGAGAATCTCTCCGATTATGCCTTTGTTTATTTCATCAACCATCTCGTAAACCAACGGATCAAAACGGCGCCGGTGGTTTATAAAAAGATGAGTGCCATTGCGCTTCGCCTCTTCAACGATTTCCCGCGCATGCTCCAATTTTTCGGCAATGGGTTTTTCCAAAACAATAGCCGGCACCTTATGCCTTAACGCCAATTTCATCATCTGATAATGCGTATCTTTCCACGTTGAAATGGAAACTATATCCGGCTTAATTTCCTTGAGTAATTCTTCCGGGTCGGTATAGGTTTGGACATCCAGCTTCATTGTTTTGGCAATTTTAAACTTTTTTTGGTCATTGTCGCAAACGGCAACCAATTCGGTTCTCGGATGCGATGACCATAAGCCAAAATGCGTGGCCGGCTTGATTCTTTTCGGGTCGGATTCCAGCAACATACCTATTCTGCCCGTACCAATCACTGCTGCCCTATATTTCTTTGTTGTCATTTCAGCTCCTCCAAAAATTTCTTCATCTTCGCTTCAGCGATAACCCAATCGTCTTCCGTATCTATATCCATGGCATACTTAATATCCATCACATAGGGCATTGTCTTCGCGCCCCAAAGATTTTTACTGCCGATAAACAAATTTTCCGTCTTAAACGCGTAAATGGCGGAGTTGATAAAATACAGCTTACTGACTAATTGATTCTGATGAGGCGCTTGATAAAACGGCGAATCGTCCAAACGAGTAAGTTGACCGCTTTCCTGAATCTTTAAAGCCTTTGCCGGATTAAATCTGGCCGGCAATTCGCTGACGCCCAGCATGGAATCAGCATCGCTTTTGGAAAAAATTTTGACAACTTCCCTAACATGTTCCGGCTGGCGGCCCGGAGAGGTGGGCTCAAGCAAAACAAAAAAATCGCGGTAATAATTCTGCTCTTCTTTTAGGCGATTTATGGTGTAGCGAAGCGGCTCGGCAATATAGCAGGTATCGCCGGCGAATTCTTCCGGCTCCATAAAAGGAACTTCCGCTCCATATCTTTTGCCGACTTCAGCTATTTCTTCGTCATCGGTCATTAAAATCAACCTGTCAAAAACGCCGCTTGCTTTGGCAGTCTCAATCGTCCATGCTAAAAGCGGCTTACCCAAAAAATCCTTGATATTCTTCCCCGGCAGCCGCTTTGAGCCGCCGCGGGCGGGAATGATTCCAAAAGCATTTCCAATGTTTATCATTTTCTGAATACCTCCTTTCAATAAGCCATCTGTTTTACAATTAATTTATCGTCAATGGTTATATTTTCCAAAATATCAACAATGCGTTTGGCAGATCGGCCATCGCCATAAACGCTTACTGCGTTTTTTGCTTTCTTTTGGAAATCAGGCGATAAAGCAATTATTATTTTCTCCGCGATTTTTTTCGCGTTATGCTCTGAATTCAACACATTACTGCTGTACATTCTTTTATCTTGCCTTCTTCCAATATTTACGACAGGAATGCCGAATAAAGAAGATTCAATAATACCGGATGATGAATTGCCGACCAAAACGTCGCAAACCTTCAAGAGCCCCGCGTATTCAGTCCGCGGAACATGTTCAACAACCAGCATATTTGGAGTCTTGTATTTATCAATGGCGGCGCGAACCATCTTTGAGCCGGCGTCGGTATTATTCAGAATAATTACCACGGGGCAATTAAAAAACTGGACCGCCTTCAGCGTTTCGGACATTTGGCCGTAAGCCTGACTAAAATCTTCTGTAACCGAATGCTGAATCAACAGAATAGAATGCTTGGATTTAATAAGTTTGTATTTTCTGCGGATTTCTCCTTCAGTCGTCGCCGGTCCGTTAACAAACTCGTCAAGTTGTGGGGCGCCCACGTTAAAGATTCTAAATTCCTGTTCTCCGCTTTTGCGTAAACGCTCTACCGCGTCTTCATTGGCGGCAAAATGAATATGGGCGTACCGCGCGATGGCATGCCGCGTCATTCCGTCAATGTTACCGGACAGTTCCCCTGCCTGAATATGCGCCACGGGAATATACATATGCGCTCCAACCATAGCCGCTATAAACTGCTCTCCTCTGTCTCCGGCAATAAGAATGATATCCGGTTCCATTCTGTGAAGAATTCCCGGAAGCTCTATAAGTAAAATTCCCAGCGATTTCACCATAGTCAACCGATTAAAACCGCTCATAGTATTGTAGACTTCTGCGCCAACTTTAAAACCATCCCGTTTTATTTCTTCAACGGTATTACCGAACTCTTCTAAAAGATGGCAATTGCAAACCGCAATGTCGTAATCCATATTTTTGCGTTTCTGAATTTCCCTGATAACAGGCCTTAGATAGCCGAAAGTCATCCTGCCGCCATCAACAATAACTATCTTTCTTTTTTTCTCCATCGTCACGGCATCTCCTCCTCTATATCAATATTTAAAAGAACAATACACAATATCTTTTGAAACAACCGTAACACATATTTAGTTTCCTTGTCAACAAAAAATGCCGCCTTTCTCTCAAGAAAAACGGCATATATTTTAAACCAGATCCTCCCACTGCAAAACGTGATTTTTAGGCAAATCGCGCCTTACGACACGGCCCAAAAGCGCATTGCTGTATTTTTTGTCCAAAAATTTTGAAGGTATACCAACGCCGGGACGGGCTGGCCTAGTGTTCCTTAAGGTAATTCTCTGTCCTTTCTTTATCCGGCGGTTAGTAACAACGCTATGAAAAGCCCAATTACGAACTTTCTGCTCTTCAAGGCGCACTATTTTTTCAAAGCCCATTGCCGATTCAACCTTCCTTACTCCTTCCACTAGCTCTTTAAACATAAGCGGTGTCAAGGCAACGGAATCATCGCACCCCCCTTCTCCATAAGCAAGGGTTAAATGCTTCTCAACTATTTTCGCGCCCATTGCCACGGCCGCGCAGGCTATCCGATTATCCTTGGAATGGTCAGAATACCCTGCCCAAACGCCGAACATTTTCTGAAATTTTGGAATCAAGCCCAAAGCGATATCGTCATATTTTTCAAGCGGGTATTCAGAAGTACAAACCATAAGCGCCAGATTTTTTGAAGATCCTTCTTCTTTGTAAACGGACATTGTATCAGCAACTTCTTCCAGGGTGCACATGCCGGTTGAAATAAAAACGGGTTTCCCTGTTTTCGCTGAAATTTTTGCCAATTTCCGGTGTTGTGGCAGATTAGTAATTTCGCCAGAACCGGTTTTAAAACCATCAACTCCGACAATATCATTCAGCAAGTCAACGGCCGTTGGACAAAATGGTGTGCAAAGATATTGAATCCCAGCTTTTTCACAGTATTCTTTCAACTCCTTATGCTGTTCAGGCGTCAGATGAGACTTTTTAAAAACTTCGCCCAAGGAACCGCCGTGAAATTTCAGCGCTTTATGATTCCCGGCCATTTCCACGTCAGGTAAATGAATTTGAAACTTTGCCACATCCGCGCCGCAATCTTTAGCCGCCTCAATCATCTTTTTTGCCTTATTCATATCACCCATGTGGTCAACGCCAATTTCGGCAACAATGACGCAAGGATTCTTGCCGCCAATTTTCAACTTTCCAAATCCAAGGTTTTTCATTTTCCCTCCAAAAATCTTCAAAATCTCCGCATTTTCAAGGAACACAAACTCTAAAGCTACGCCTTAGATTAAAATAACTTTCCAAACTAGTCAAGTCAATAAAAAATCCGCCCCTTGCCTTCGTTCGGGGCGGATTTACAAAACAAACTTCCCGGCAAAACATTATTTCCTAAAAAGATAACGGATTTCCGAATTTCCGTACAATTGGCGGTCAGTTTCAAAAAGTCTGGAACGCAGTACCGAATCGTGTATAACTCCGCCGGTCAAAAAATGTATTTCTCTAAAACCGATATTGTGTAAAGTATCCTCTACATAGCCGCGTTCAAAACGGTGCTGAATAGGCGTGTAAGAATAATCCAGAATATTAAAAATCTGGTTGCCCGACACTTCATACCCCTCAAGAGTTTTATGGCTAAACCAAAGTGGCACCGGCCGCAAAAGTTCACGCATTAAATCAATAGCCCGCCACCACGGCGTGCCGCCGTCGGCAAAAACGAAAGTAAAGGCATGTCCTCCTTTTTTAAGGCAGTCAAACATCGCTTGCCATCCCCTCACAGGATCAGGTAAATGATGAATAAACCCGTTGGCGCAGACGAAATCAAACGCACCATTCATGTTTTTTGGCAATTTGTAGACATCCTTCAAAAGCAATTTAATCTTTCCGGCTTCTTTGGGATAAAAGTTCAAGCGGCGGCGAGCTTCGTCTAAACAATAGTTGCTGAAATCTATGCCGACAACCGAAATTGCGCCCAGATGAACCATGGCCAAAGCGTAACGGGCATGGCCAGTTCCAAGGTCAAGACATTTGGCGCCTTTTAAAAAAGAAATGTCCAAATTACTATTCAAGAGCCTGTCGGCAAAATGACTGGCGCCGTGATAATACTCCCGGTCTGATTGCTGCGCCCACGCCAAACCGTAAAGGTACTGCATGCTAATTTCAGGGTCTCTCTTATCTGCAATATCTGCTTCTTTATTTTTTTTCTTGGCTATCAATATCTTTTCCGTCAAATCAACGCAGTCTTTCAACTGGTTTACCACCTGTTCCAAATCAACCGGCTGCAAAACAAAACGGGGAGCGCTGAAAATTCTGAAAATACGGTGGGCGAGAAAAATCCTAAAATCCCAGGAAAAACCAGATTGCCGGGCAGAACCAGTTAATATCTCCAGTAATCCGTAAATCTCTTTGACAAAGCGATTCTTTTCCATTCCTCCCTCCTTTTTCAAAATACAAAAACTTCTTTTTCTTAAAAGAGGATATAATAAATAATCAAAATCCGCAAGTGGTTGAAATAAATACAACTAACCCAAGGCTTTCAAAATATATTCTCCCACTCTTTTGCCCGACTGGCCGTCGGTAAAAACGCACTGCTCTTCCGCGATTTTCCTCCTGCCATCTTGGCCTATTTTTGGATTTTCCAAAAGTTCGTTTATCTGTGCCAATAATTCTTCCTTGCCGTAAGCAACTTTAACGCCACCGGTTTTGACGATATTCACCAGATGCTCCTGATCGTAATACTGCCGCACCGAATCCCGATAATTTCTTTCTGTGTACCCGTCAAAGGCGACATTTATAATCGGCTTGTCCAAAATGGCCGCTTCTATATTCATCGTGGAACCGGTGTTAATCACCAAATCGCTGAATTTTATCATATACATCAGTTCTAACATATCGGTATCCAAAAATTCCCAGCTTTTGGTGCTGCTGTTCGCGTATTCTCCCAAGCGAACAAATTTTATCTTCAGTTTTTTTAAAATGTCCTCTCTGACCGGATAAGCGGGGTGAATAGTCACGAAGAATTCGGCCGGCAAGACATTTTTTTTATCTTTTAAAAATTCTGCTATTATCTGCCATATTTCGTGACCCCAGAAAGCGTGATTGCTGCCCGGTTCGCAATACAAAATTATTTTTTTATCTTGGTCAATGCCGTATTTTTTCCAAAAACTCTCTCGGCTGTATAAATTCTTCTCTTTGAAAAAAATGTCGTAATGCGGTATTCCGGAAACAAAAATTCTGTCTATCGCATAATCGTCAATTTTTACGGCTTGTTCTGCCAATTGATGATTGTGAACAATCAATTTTTCGGGATGAACCCTAAAGAGACCCCGCGTGGTCAAATTATCCCAACTTTTCACCATGCCGATATTCGGAATACCCCGCTTCTGCGCCTGTTTCAGAGCCCAAACGTCCGCCGGACCGTAAATATTGGCGGCGAAAACCAAGTCCGGTTTATATTTTTCAAAAAGATAAGTCATTTGATGTCCGCCAAACAAAATTTTATCCGTTGTTCTAAAAAACCAACGGCACAATTTGTGGTCAAAAATTTCCCGGAGCAAAAGCTGAAATTTTCTTTTTAAAAAGCTTTTTCTCGGCGTTACCGGACTGCCCTCTATAAAATTCTTGATACTTGCGGTGCGCGGCACTTGCGATAAAAACCTTGCCCATATTCTTTCAAGGCCTTTGTAATAAAATTGCGGCGGGGCCTCAATATGAATTTTTTCATTTTTAAATTCTTCCTCAAGTATAGACTTTTTTGCGGGGTCAACAATGAAAACAAATTCCAAATCATCGCGCTTCCTCAAAATATCAAAAACATCCGTTCGTAAAATGTTCTTGGAAATCATCCCGTCGTAAATTGGAATAAAAATCGTGCGCATAAAATTTTAATATTTGATTTTCGCTTTTAATAAGATGAATTTTTTTATCTCCTTTATAAAATATCTGTCCATATCGTCAAGCGAAAAGAAATCTTTCAGAGAGGGATGAAAATCAGGCAATAACTTTCTCAAAACCCTGTATCTTTCCAGTGTAAAAAGGGCCGAGGTCAAGACAAATTCATAAATAATGCCGGCTGTCCCAAAAAAATAAGTAAATGCCGGAAGAAAAACAGCTATTGAGGCGAACGGAACAAACAAC
>Ga0209518_1003147_pt1 | contig 14427 bp, 18 predicted proteins | sample RifGroB1_FD_183993 | JGI IMG/M metagenome (GOLD analysis project Ga0209518, IMG submission 183993) | Groundwater microbial communities from Rifle, Colorado, USA - Groundwater B1 (SPAdes) (version 2) | ecosystem: Environmental > Aquatic > Deep subsurface > Groundwater | place: Rifle, Colorado... | reverse complement strand
CCGCCAAGGGCGGTGGCAAAAATTTTCTTCGGCAAAGAAATAATTACGCTTTGCTGTTTTAAATATTCATCAATCGCCTCTCTTGTCGTATACCAATTGCGTCCGATTTTTTTTGAAAATATTTTTCCCCGCCTTGCGAGCAAGCTTAAATATTCCTGCGAATAGGAACAGAGTTTGGACGCTTCCATCATGGAAATGAATTGTTTATTTTCCTCTGTCATTTTTTAAACTTTTCTTTTGTTGAAACTTTTAAAAATTTAAACTGTTAAACATTTAAATTGTCTTAAGTCCTTTTTTTGGATATAATTAAAAAGCCAAAATCCCTCACCACTTTTAAAATAAAAGTGGTGAGGGACAAGGCGCGCATTCCCCGAAGCTCCGACCCCAAGTCGGAGCTTCGGTTTTTTCATAAATTTTTCTCTCTTTTTCAAAATCATCTTTTCTTATAAACTAGGTTTCTGTCTTTTGATTACTTATCTTTTCTCTTATCCGATACGGTATCGGATAACTCTATCGGATTATTGTTTTCCTTATATAAATTTTAACATGGACAACACAAAAAAAGTGGATAACTGAATTAAAATTTGATTAGATCAAATTTTAATTCAACATTTAAATATTTAAATGTTTAAATGTGGCTTTGACTTATCAACATTGACCTTCATATACAATAAAAAGTAAAATTAATACATAAACAATTATAAAGGTTCATAGTTAAAGATTAATAAGGATTGAAAAAATTTAAATTGTTAGTCAGACGATTTTTATTAATGTTTCTCTTTAAACTTTTAAATATTTAAACTTTTTTTCTTATGCCCAAAAAATTTTTAACAGTAAATGAAGTTGCCAGAATCCTCGGTATTACCCCCTTGACGGTTCGCAACTGGGATCAAAAAGGCAAGCTTGTCGCCTACCGCAACCCTGTGAATAACTATCGGTTATACAAAATAGAAGATGTGGAAGTTATTCTCCGCCAAATAGAACAGAGCAAAGAAAAAACTAGAAAACTGAAGATAGATATTTTTTAACTTGTCCTGAGTTCATCGAAGAAAAATTAAAAACCCCGCGCGTAGCGGGGTTTAACTTTATACCGGATTCGGAAAAAGTTTCGGAGGAATAGTAATTTGATATGTGGCAAGTTTTCTCGTAATTCGGAAATCAAATCTGACGATGACACAAGGTCCCCAAGCAGGACCTCCAGCCGCCACGCCCCACACGGCTGAAAAAAGATTTTGTTTCGGAAAATCAAATTTCAAACCAAATGGTCCGTTAAACATCTGACCGCCGGTCTTCACATGAAAGGCACTGCGAGTGACCGCGTGTCCACCCAAATGGTCATCACCGCCAAGATTGATGGTAAGTCTTCCCTCTTCATAATCATCGGTGGTACCACGATGAGAAAAATTAGTAATCATCATTCTCATGTTATCTTCTGTTTTACTGGAGCCATGTTTATGTTTCATGAAGATACAATACTCATAAGCTTTTTGACCAAGCGAAGAAACCAAGAAAGTTCCATTTGCCATACCGACACCGCTCATCTGACAGGCCGCGATACGCTCCTCCAAATCAGGAGGATTATAGCCAGCCCTCATCAGAATAAACAGCAATTCTTTTCTCGTCAGTTTCGCTTCGGAAAAACGAATATCGGTATTTCCCTTAAACGAATGTTCGTTGTGATTCCCCTGCCCGATAGCAATATAGTTAAGATTTCCAGTCATCTTAACACCAGCCATACGGGCGCGCTCAATAACATTCTTGAAAAATACACCATAGGGCGCCGTCGCCTTGCCCCAAACTTCTATCTGTTCTTCCGGTTGAATAACACCCGTCCGGATGGAATTTAATAAGCTTTGGATTTTAATTGCCTTAGCCCGTTCTTGCGCAGAAAGTTTTTTGTTATTTTCAATTTTCGTAAGCTCTGCCAACAGGTCTTCGGGGTCTTTCAGGTGATTATCAACTTCTTTATACGCCTGATAGTTAAGCCAATGCTGAATATCTCCGTCATTTTGATAAAGATGAATCGGCACATTGTCACGAACAAATGTTTCAAAGAGCACTTGATTGTGATATTTAATGTACCGACCGTTCTTATCATCCGGAGAATCATATCGAGCCACAAAGACCGCGCCATAATGGGTGCATCCTTCTTTGTAGCTATAAATCATTTTGGCTCTCGGGTCGTTATTGTTAATGAAATTTTCAAAAGTTTTTTCATCGGCAAAAATTTCCCGATTGGTCAAAAATTCACTCGTATACCAATCAAAACGAGGTATGGGCGCCGGCTCAAAAAACCGTAGCGTCTGAATACCTGATTGAAAATTGGTAGTACTGGCAAGACGGGCAACCCTGTCTTTGGCCTTCAGCATTCGCCGGACTACCTCGCGATACAAATGAGAATCAATGCATGGCAAAAGTTGAATAATTTCTGCCATACGCACATCGTCCAATGGTTCCTTGCATCTCCTAACGCGATAACTTGCATATAAGCCAACACCCCAAGGATTCAATCCACCGCCAAGCACAACCGCCGGTATTTTTTCACCAGGATGAGCTTTTATATAATTGTAAATTTTCTTTCGTAAACGACCGGCTAATCCGCCACGAATAGATTCTGTGGTTTTATCACTAACAATAGAAACAATTTGTTTACCTATCCTTACATAAGTATCACCGGTACCAATTACTTTCGCGTTTGGAATATCAGACTCAATGCGGTACACAAGATAGTTAATCATCTCCTGTCGCCGTTCATTGATGTGTCCTGGGGCAATATTGCCCATCAGAACCAATACACGACTATAAATTTGCCAATCGTTTATGGCTTCCAGAAGTTTTTCTTCTGCTTGTTTGTCGCCATCTTTGCGGGCGCCGCTCAACTCTACTCGCAAAAGACTAATCTGTTTGTGCGCAAATGCCTTCTCTCGAAAAACTTCTGCCCGCAAGGCCTCGTTGGCATAGTGCATAGCAATAGATTCTTCAATTTCTCCGAGCGTAACATAAACTTTGCCTTTAAAAATAGGCTGACCGGATTTATCTATGAATTTTTCACGAACAAGTTTAAAGATTAAGTCAAGATAAATCTTAAGCGTCAGAAAAACGACCTTGCCATCTTTGATACGGGTGGCCAAAGGACCCATTTTTTCCAATACTGCTTTCGGATACGATGATTCAATAATCTTCGGATCCATGGGCAGTCCGACTACTTGCGTACGATATGGCCGCTGTTTGCCGTATTTTTCTACCAAACAATAAATAAGATTGCCGGTAATCAATACTGCGTCGCTTTTCTGACCTTCGGCCAACCGCAAAGCATTTCGCAAAATGTCTAATGATTCATCGGCTGGCTCAAGAGTTCCGATAAGGGGTGAATTGATAATATGAACAACCGGAGCATTAACATCTTTAACTTGAATTTCAAACGGAGAAGCGCCATCGGTCTTAGGGATTCTGGCGCTTGGTATTTTCTTTAGGTCGCCAAAAAGCATTTCAAAGCGCTTTGCCGCAATTGATTCGTCCCGTAAAATTGCCTCGTGCTGAGACAAAGACATCTTGGGTTTTTCTTGTTTTTTCGCCGTTTCTTTTTTTGCGCGTGGGTTTACTGTTTTAATGGACTTACTTTTTTCCATTACTATTCTCCTTAGTTTAGTTGTCAAAAAACATTACTCCCAGCATAACAAAAAAATTTTGAAAAACAAGAGAGAACTCCCCGCCAATACAAAAACTGCCTAATGGCAGTTTTTGTATTGGCGGGGGCACTAGGATTTGAACCTAGAAATCTTCTTTTGGAGAGAAGCAGTTTACCGTTAGCCTATGCCCCCATTATTAGATTTTTCCTAAAAATGCTTGGCCGAAATATAAAATTTTCCTTGCTACTATATTATCATAATATCTAAGCGAAATACATCCTGGGTAATTTTTTCTTATCACTATACCAGTATGAGGTTTCAAATAAAATTTCTGAAATTGATTTATTGGTAAACTCAAGGCTTTAGACCAAAATAAATGTTGTTTTTTGGGATTATGATATTCGTGCAAATGAAGACGTGCCACAATCCTTTGTTTATTTACAGGAAAATATTTTACTAATAGATCCAAAAATAACCGCGTAAGCTCCGGATCAGAGTTAGTAAAAGCAATCCCACTTTTATATTCTTTGGTCCCCTCACACCAATAAATCATTGCACAAATTATTTTTCCATTTAAATCAGATACAACGGAAGCAAGATCTGCCTTAGCTTGTTCCTTAAGCAATCTGTTTTTATTATCCCCGTATTCTTTACGTTTTTGAGCACCAAGAAACTGACCTCTCGTAATTTTTAAAAGTAGTTTTGATTTAGCCTTATTAGACAAAACAACATCGCGAACCCATCCGGATACTGAACTCTTAGATACGCCCAAAAGCTGACTTATTTCTTTTAAAGAACATCCATCTTTCCTTAACGCTAATGATTTTTGTTTTGCCTCTAATTTCATAGAATTCAATTTACATAACATTATAACACGGTTCTATTATAAAAGAAAATAAAACTGTGTAATCCACAGTTTTATTTTCTTTTATCCGGTAATTCTGGCCTCTTTGTGCAAAGTATGCTTCTTGCACCATTTGCAGAACTTCTTCAATTCTATTTTCCGCTCCACCTTCTTCTTGTTTTTTTCGGTATAATAGTTGGCTCTTTTGCAAACCGTACACCTTAATCTTAATAGATTATCTTGCGACATATTTTTAGAAGTTAGAAAATTAGAAAGTAGAAAATAGAAGTTAACAAAACAAAATTCTATTTTCTAAATTCCATTTTCTATTTTCTATTTATTCTGGAGCCGTTGGTCAGGATTGAACTGACGACCTACTCCTTCATGGATACCCCTGCTTCTCCGCCGGTTGGCGGATTATAAGAGGATTAGACTGTATCTTTCTCCACTTATGGCGTGGAGACCCTTGTCAGTCGTTCGAGCGCTAAGAGCGCTACGGTCTTATCCCTCACCAGTTTCTTGATAAAAACTGGTGAGGGACTTTAACCGTTATTCGGGATTCACTCAAAAATTACTTTAAGAGTGGGCAATTTTATTTACCATGGAGTTGCTCTACCACTGAGCTACAACGGCATTACTTTACCATGTTTTTACTTTTTTAACAACGACCTCTTTCTTAGCTTTAACTTTGATCCTGAACCCGATTTTAAGTGTTTGAAAAACTCTATCTGGGCAAGACGGTGCTTGGCTTCGGCCTTGGTCTTATATTCTCCCATATGCCGGCCGCTTTCGGCAACGACCATATATTTTGAACCAATTTTTTTAATCATAAATTTGCAAATCCCAATACCACGAGGGGGCGGTAGGATTTGGTCACAGATTTGGCCTACCAAATTTTATCAATCCCTCTTTGCAAAGTATGTTTACTTCCAAATCCTCTTGCATGTCTATCGTAACGATCTTCCAGATTGGCAGTAATTCCAGTATACAACGAACTATCCAAACATAAAGCAATATATACTTTATACATAATAATTTGAAATGCCCTTCGATAAACTCAGGGCACTCCGTCAATCTCAGTTTACACTGAGCTTGTCGAAGTGTGGGGGCGGTAGGATTTGCACCTACGAAGGCCGTTCGGCCGACAGATTTACAGTCTGTTGTGATTGACTACTCCACCACACCCCCATATTTTTATAACAATGAACTGGCATTAGCATTATTGGTCTCTGATCATTTGCAAATTTTTACTCCAAAACTCTATTAAATTATATAGATTTGGGTCAGAAAAGCAATAGAGATAAAATATAAAAACCGAGATGATTCGGTTTTTATATTAGGACCAAGTAAGTTTTATTGCGTTGACAAAAAACTCCACCAAGGCCTTTTTTCGCTGATTATACTACCATTTACGGCATCGGCATTTGTTGATTTTTGAATTTTAATGGGAACAAATCCAAAAAGTTTTCTTTGCTCGTCTGTTTTTATTTCATAAATCGCTTTGGAATTTTCTTCTTTAAGTTCCATTGACACCGGCGTTATTTGTAACTTTTTGATTATTTCGCTTGGCGCAAGCCCAATCTCCGAATCACCTACACTAACAACATTATCTTTGATTGAAATGGATTCCGCCGTTACATTGATTCCGTTGTCATTAAGAACGACATCTTTTTCTTTGGGTTCCACGCTTATGGACTTGGCGCCGATGCCGACGATTATTTTGTTATCGGTGGTTTTAACCGAAATATCGCGAGCTTTTATCTCTCCCGGCAGAATTTTGACTTCCGACACTAAGCCGCTTATCTCCGATGCGTTAATCTCTTTTTTATTTTGAATCAATTTCCCGATAAGTCCGTCTATTTCTGATCGTAAATTTTCTAACGCTTCCACTTGCTCGCTCGTATTTTGATTTGTAGCCGTTACATTTTGGAATTTTTGGCGGTAATAAGAACTGATATCCTGACCGGAATTGACAACCGTCGGTTTTACCGGTTCCGCAATAATTACTTGAGTGGCCGTTCCGGACGCGCCGATGCAATCACTTTTGTTTAGGGATATTTCTTTTTTAAGAGAAATTATTTTTTCACTTATTTCTTGCGCTAATTTTTTGTCTCCCGCGGTCTCGGCTTTTTGCAATTCGGTGATTAATTGGTCATATTTGCGCATTGATTTTTCATTGGCATAGCAAGCCGGAACAATGATGGTTCCGGAACCGGTAACAATCGGAGTGAGGACATTTGGAGCAATCGGTTTGGCCGGCTTAGCATTGACACCGCTTGGCGACACCGAATCAGAACAACGATCAGTGCAGATTTTTTTGCCGTATTCCTGCCACTCTTCGGAAGATTTACAAACGAGCAAATCTTTGTTCAATTGTTTTTCTTCGTAACCGTCGTAGCATTGCCAATAAGCGCCGCGAAAAGTTGCCCCATCGTTGCCGCATTGATTGAAAACTTGAAAAGTATTTACGCCGCACTTTCGCATATTTGATGTTGGCGCGTTTGATGTTGGCGCGGTATTTGTTGAAGCTACCGGTACGGCAATTGGTTTTGGCTGCGTAAATGAACTTGTCGGATTCAAATTGGTATTAGCGGATTCCGCCTGGGCAAAAACGCTAATATTGCCCAAAATAAGGCCTATTGCCAATACCGACGCAGTCAATAAGAATAAGATTTTTTTCATATATTTTTACTATACACTATTATAAACGATTACCAAAGATGTTTTGTGACAATTATGATGCAAAGGAGTCGCCTCACGGATTCTGGAGCCGGCGGTCAGGATTGAACTGACGACCTACTGTTTACAAAACAGTTGCTCTACCGCTGAGCTACGCCGGCTTCTGAAAGTTATTTTATCATTTTTTCAACCGCTTGAGAATGTTTTTTGACTAATACTTCGCCGTGGGGATTTAATTCCATCGCCGCTTCATACGATTCTTTGGCATCGCCAAAATTATTCATTTTTATATACAAATCGCCCAATGTTTCGTAAAGCCGGTAATCTTTCGGATTCTTGGCTATTTCTATGATTAGTTTCCGTTCGTCGGATTTTAACGATTCCATATTCACTACAACCGGTTTATTTTGATTATGAACGGGAGATTGCTTCTTTATAATTTTAACCGGTTGCTCTATTGTTGCTTCACTCGTTCTCAACTCTTGCGCAGGGTTGAGTTTTGGCCGAGAGTCGCCGACCGTTCTGATCTTTTTAATCAAATGATCTGAAAATCTGTCTATTTTTAAAGAAGCCACCCGCAATCTTCTTAGAACCTTTTCCAGCTCGGCAAGCCAGGCGTTTTTATATTCGTTAAATTTAATTTTTCTAAATTGCTCCGCTATCTCCGGGAAAAAATCATTAAAAAATTTAAGGGATAGTGTTGTATAATTTCTCGGAGAACCGCCCGTATCTTGAACGGCGGATTCCGAATTTCCGCCCGGCAAAGAAGCGCTTTTTAACTGAGGCAATTTCTTATAAATAATAAAAAATATGGCCGCCGAAGAAAACAATATCAAAGCAAGGGGAATAATGATAAACATGTTGTGAGATTAAAGAAAATTAAGCGTTTGGGACGCAAATTCAGAACGCGAATGCTCCATTACAATTCCATGATATGAAATTGCCCGATCTGAACATTTTCTCCAAGCTTGGCAATATATTGATTCAACAAATCTTGAATTGTGATATCCTGATCCTTAACAAACGGCTGTTCCAATAATTCCGCGGGAACCGACGGCTTCATGGCCGCAATATGCATTGCGACATCGTGGGCTAATTTTTGAAATTCAACATTTCTAGCGACGAAATCCGTTTCACACAAAACTTCAACCAAAACGGCAAGCTTCTTGGTTGAATGAACATAAGCCTCAACTACGCCCTCTTTGACCGAGCGGGAAGATCTTTTGGCCGCAGACAAAGCTCCGCGAACCTTTAAAATGTCCATGGCTTTGGATTCATCTCCGCCGGATTCAGCAAGGGCTTTGTTTATCTCGCCGAAAGAAAGACCGGTGCTGTCTCTTAACCGTTTAATTTTTTCTGTATCAATGGGCATTACTAAAAATTGTTGACTGTTATCTTGTTTTAAATTTTAACAATCGGCTATTCGTTATTCGTTATCAGTTCTCTTTTAATCATTTCCATAATCAAGTCAACGGACTTTTTGGAGCGGTCGTTGGCCGGAATCGCATAATCCATATCTCCGGGATCAGAATCGGTATTTGCAATGCCTACTATTTTGACATGGGCATTTTTGGCTTCTCTGACCGGCAAAGCGCTCTCTTTAAGCGAGGCGACAAATATGGCGTCCGGTATTCGGGTTAACTTTTTTAATCCCTCAAAACGAGTTGTCATTTTTGCGAGTTCTTTGGAAAACATCAGCCGTTCTTTCTTGGTGTATTTATCCAACTCCCCCGTTGTTTGCTGTTTTTCCATTTCTTCAAGGCGTTTCACTCTTGCGTTTATTACTTTAAAATTTGTCAAGGTGCCCCCCAGCCATCTTTCCAAAACGAAAGGCATGCCCAGCGAAAACGCCAAGTCCTTGATGGAATCAACCGATTGCTTGGTCGGAGCGACAAATAAAACAAGGCCGTTATTCTTAAGCGTTGTTTTCAAAAACTCAATGGCGTTACTTAATTGCTCCTGGGTCTTAAGAAGGTCAATAATGCAGATGCCGCTACGGACGGTAAACACATACTTTTCCATGGCAGGACTAAAAACCGTCTTTTTGCGACCAAAATGCATGCCCGCCTTGAGCATATCTTCGTATGATACTTGTATCGTTGTTTCCGGCATAAGAGATATATTAGCAAAATTAGATTTTAAAAGCAAGATACCGTCCCCTAAAAACATCATCCGTTTTTTCATATTTTATAAAATTGGCATATGAAAGTTTTATAAAACAGTTAAATAATTAAAACACGATTTCTAACTATTTTTTGACTTTTAGAATGTTTTGGAGTAAACTATTATCTATATGAAACAAAATATTCATCCTACATATTATCCTAATGCTAAAATCCGTTGCGCCTGCGGCAACAAATGGACCACCGGCTCAACTGTGCCGGAAATCAGCGCGTCTATTTGTTCTAACTGCCACCCCTTTTACACAGGTACAGAAAAGATAGTTGATACGAGAGGAAGAGTAGAAAAGTTCAAAAAACGCCTGGAAAAAACGACTCAAAAAGCATCCCCGAAAAAAACAAAGAAATAATTCCTAATTGTTATCTTGTTATCTTGTTATCTTGTTATAAATTTTCAAGCTAACAATTAACAATTATCAAGATAACAATGCTCCGTTGTCTTATCAATTTCAAAAACCTCACAATCCGAACAATGAGGCCATCGTGGAATTGCGGGCCGGCGTGGGCGGCGATGAAGCCGCTCTTTTTGCCGGCGAACTTTACATGATGTACAAAAAATACGCCGCCAACAAAGGCTGGGCTTTTGAGCTGATTGATTCAAACAAAACCAGCATCGGCGGATTCAAATCGGCTGTTTTTGAATTAAAAGGCGAGAATGTTTTTCCAAAATTAAAAAATGAATCCGGAGTCCATAGAGTCCAAAGAGTTCCCAAAACAGAAAAGGGCGGCCGGGTTCATACCTCAACGGCAACAATGGCGGTTTTGCCCAAAGCATCAGAAAGCGAAATGACCATCAGGTCTGATGAAATAGAAGTAACATTTTCCCGAGCCGGCGGACCAGGCGGCCAAAATGTCAATAAGGTGGAGACCGCCGTCCGCATTCTTCACAAACCCAGCGGAATTGTCGTTTCTTCAAGATCAGAACGCAGTCAGCAGAACAACAGAGAAAAGGGCATGGAATTATTGCGTTCCAAATTATTGGAAATAAAAAAGGCCGAGGCGACCGGCAATATCACCGAAGAGCGCAGAAAACAGATCGGCACCGGCGATAGGTCAGAAAAAATCCGAACCTATAATTTTCCCCAAGACAGAATTACCGACCACAGGATAAAGAAAAGCTGGAGCAATATTGAGAAAATAATCAACGGCAATCTTGACCCGGTAATTGAAGCTGTAAGCCAAGGATAGTATTAAGTATTAAGAAAAATGCAACCAACCTTATTGCCAAACAAAAATATAGACATTAAAAGCCCTATTTTCAAACCCGAACCAGGCTGGGGCGGACAAATTAAAAAGTGGCTGAAAAATAATTTCTCGCGTTATATTTTCCCGATAATCTCAATTTTGGTTCTACTTTTCGGCCTCTATCGTATAATTAAATAATTTCTCAATTACAAAATTACAAAGGGAACCATTGCAATGGTTCCCTTTGTAATCCTTACTCTTGTAATTTTGTTTATTCTTTCTTTTCCTCTAGTTCTTTCGGCGCTTCTGCTTCCTCAGCAGGCGTTTCTTCCTCTTTTTCTTTCTTGATTACCTCAACATCCTCCACTGAAGCGGTAGATTGTTCAAGCGACTTCTGCAACTCTTCCTCTGAAATCGGCTCTTGAATGGTAGCGATAATCTCGTCTTCGGAACCAATTAATTTTAATCCGGCGCTCAACTTAACATTTTTGAGCAAAATTTGGTCGCCAAAATTCTTTAATTCTGAAATATCTATTTTTATCTCGTGAGGCAATTCTTGGGGCAAACCCTCAACTTCCATCTCGTTTACATTTCTGACAAATATGCCTCCCAAATCTTTGACTGCCGAAGATTCGTTTTCAAAAACCACCGGAATCATCGCTTTGATTTTTTCATCAAGGCGGACCTTATAAAAATCGGCGTGCAGCAATTCATCGCTCAAAGCGTCGCGTGTGATATCGTGAATAATGGTCGGATAAGATTGATCGCCTATATTAATATAAACAAGAGTGGATTCTCCGGCTAATTTATAAATCTTGCTGAAATCTTGGGTTAAAACCTGAAGGGGCAATGTTTCTTGACCCTTTCCGTACAAAACCGCCGGCAAATAGCCGTCTTTTCTCAGCCTCTTAACCGCCGAACCCAGCACTTCCCTTTTCTCGGCGTTCAACTCAATTTTTTGTTTGTTTACAGACATGGTTTAAAGTTCTTTACATTGTATAAGAAAACACCAAAAAAATCAAATACCCGAATCGTTAGAAACTTTTTATGTCCCCAAGTAGTCTTTGGTAAATTTTGAGAAATTAAAAAAGCGAATTATTGATTCGCCTTTTCGTCGGAGATAATATTGCGCCAGGCTGGATTCAATCCTCCACCAAGTTCTTGAGGAAAAATCACCATTCGGTTTCGGTCAGCAAAAGTTGTTAAATAATAAGTTCTTGAGCATGAATATTTAAAAGAGCAATCGGGATTCAGACAGCGGGCTTGATTTTTTTGGTCATCAAGAATCAGGTACCATAATCCACACTTCGGACATTTGTCAGTCATGGCGACTCCTTAATTTGGAAGAACTATAAATATTATATACCCCGTAAAAACTTTTTGCAAAGTTTGTTTAAGATTCCCTCCCCTATGTCCAGTGTAGGGGAAGGAAATCTTGATATGAGGGTTGATATCTAAACGGCTCAACGGCAATTGCCGTTGAGCCGTTTAGATTATCCAAATTTTTGCTTGTGAAAAAAACAACTCTGCCCTTATGAAGCCTCCGGAGCCGACCCGCTTGGTGGTTTTTGATATAATAACTTCTTCTTTATCAAAAACCGGGTCGTTAAAGGCGAAGGTTCACGCCGAGGAACTTCGCGGGAATCGCCTCAGCGAGGACAAGCGAGGCCGCCGCAGGAGCGGCCGAAGCGGGCTGAAGAAGGGCGGGGTTGTTTTGGAACTTAAAAGCGAAAAGATTCATATACTAACCAAGGGACGAAGCGAATTCCACATCTTATCCCCCGTTTCTCCTCTTGCCTCAATCCTAAGTTTTCTTACAATGGAAATACATGCTGAACAAAATATCCTCCGATAAACTCCCTCCCCAGAATATTGACGCAGAGAAATCTCTGCTTGGTTCCGTTTTGATTGACCGTGAATCAATCAACAAAGTTGCCGATTATTTAAAGCCAAGCGATTTTTATATCCGCGGACATCAAATCATTTATGACGCCGCCTTGTCTTTATTTGATAAACGGGAACCGATTGACCTTTTAAGCTTATCCAATAAATTGGAGGAAATGAAGCTTCTTGAAGAAGCCGGCGGCATCAGCTATATCACCTCTCTCACCGGCTCCGTTCCAAGCGCGGCTCACATCGCTTCTTATGCCAAAATAGTCCAAAGAAAGAAAATGCTCCGCGATATGATTGACGCCGCCAATTATATTTTGACTCTCGGTTATACCGAAGACGACGATGTGGACAATCTTTTGGACGAAGCTGAGAAAAAATTGTTTTCCGTTGCCCAAAAATCTCTCACCAAAAACTTTCTGCCTCTCGGCGCCTCGCTTGCCGAAGCGATAGAAAGAATAACCAATCAGGATGCCGGATTATTGAGGGGCCAAAAAACAAATTACGCCGCTTTGGATAATTTGCTCGGCGGATTTCAAAAATCTGATTTAATTGTTTTAGCGGCAAGGCCCTCGGTCGGTAAAACCGCTTTCGCAGTTAACTTGGCCCTAAAAGTGGCGAAACAAGGAGCGCCGGTTGGAATATTCAGCATGGAAATGTCAACCGATCAGGTGGTAGACCGTTTAATCGCCGCCGGTTCAGGCGTAAGTTTGTGGAAATTGAGAACCGGCAAACTTTCCCACAAAGACGAGAACGATGATTTTCTTAGAATCACCGATGCCTGCGATGAATTGCAAACCATTCCGATTTTTATTGACGATTCCCCTTCGCCAAACATCCTGCAAATGAGAGCGATGGCAAGGCGCCTGCAGGCGGAACACGGAAATTTGGGGCTTATAATCGTGGACTATCTTCAGTTGATGGCTTCGCGCAAATCCTACGACAGCCCCGTCCAGCAAGTTACCGAAATTTCGCGAGGTCTTAAATCATTGGCCAAAGAGCTTAATATTCCGATTTTGGCAATTTCCCAGCTCTCCCGCGCCGTTGAACAAAGAGAGGGCAACAAACCAAGATTGTCAGATTTGAGAGATTCCGGCTCCATAGAACAGGACGCCGATTTGGTAATGTTCATTCACCGGGAAGACAAAATAAACACCGCTAAAGCCAAAGAAGACAATAAGCTGAACATCGCCCAGCTGGTCATAGCCAAACACAGAAACGGTCCGACCGGAGAACTGGAATTCAGAATTGACCCTGACAGTTTGTTGTTCTGGGAAATAGATAAAAGCCATTCGGATGAGATGATGAATTTCTAATGAACCCCAAATTCAAAAACGCGGTAGATACATTCAGAAAATTGCCCGGCGTGGGCCCGCGCCAAGCGGCGCGTTTTGTCATGGCTCTTTTGGAAAAATCAGAAGCGGAACTCCAGGAATTCGGTCGGACTTTGCATAATTTAAAAAGAGATATTTCTTTCTGCTCGGTTTGTTTCAATATAAGCGAAAATCATAAATGCTCCGTGTGTTTAGACGCCAAACGCGACCCCGCCAAAATACTAATTTTGGAAAAAGTAACCGATTTGGATTCCATAGAAAGAACCGGATTATACAAAGGGTTTTATCATGTTCTCGGCGGAGCCATCAATCCCTTAGACGGTCTTACGCCGGAAACTTTAAAGTTTAAAGAACTTGAAAACAGAGTCAACAAGGAAATTGCCGGCGGAAAAACAATGGAATTGATTGTTGCAACCAATCCAACAGCTTCCGGAGAAACCACCGCACTTTATATAAACAATCTTTTTCAAAATAAAACGGGAGTAACGCTTACCCGCCTCGCCCGAGGCCTTGCCTCGGGCTCAAATCTTGAGTACGCCGACGAAATCACTCTCAAACATGCCTTGGAACATAGAAGATAATCGCTCCGCCTCCTTTTTTATCCCTCGCAAGCAGATGCAATCTTTTCGCTTTTCTCGCTCGCCCCAGCGTGGCTCGCTCAAGGATGAGGCTGTTCCCGCCCCCAA